>ERZ791923.3872-NODE-3872-length-10772-cov-3.913502_pt1 | contig 10772 bp, 5 predicted proteins | sample MGYA00510133_ERZ791923 | MGnify/ENA primary metagenome ERZ791923 (study PRJEB30046, sample SAMN00792106) | human gut metagenome | study: EMG produced TPA metagenomics assembly of the A metagenome-wide association study of gut microbiota in type 2... | reverse complement strand
GTGATGCCGTGACGCGCCGCCCAGGCGTCGATCCACTCATTCATGCGCGCGATCACGTCGAAACCTTCGCGGTGGATCGCCGTGCAGACCTCGACGGCCGCAGCACCGCACAGAAGCGCCTTGACCGCCGCCTCGCCGTCGTGCACGCCCGTCGAAACGGCGAAATCCATACGCGGCAGCGCACCGACGCAGATAGCCGTCGTGCGCAATACGTTGCGCAACTCCGACGCTTCGCTGTAAGGCGACCCTTCGACGAAGGTCATCCGCTCGACATCCACGTCCGGTTCGAAGAAACGGTTGAACAGCACCGCACCCTTCACCCCGACGCTCTCCAACGCGGCGGCCATCGCCACGACGTTCGTGAAACGCATCGCGAGTTTGACCGAAACGGGAATCTTCACCTCGGCGCAGACACGCTGGGCGATCGTCACATAGAGCCGTTCGAGCTCCTGCGACGAACGTGCGGCGTCGACGGGCTGGATGAAGATGTTCAGTTCGAGCGCCGAGGCTCCGGCCCGGGCCATCGCGGCGGCGTATTCGATCCACTCTTCGCCCGCGGCTACGCAGTTGATGCTGGCGATGACGGGAATCCGCGTCGCACGCCGCGCATCGGCGATCAGTTGCAGAAATCCCGCTTTGTAATCCTCGCCCAGATAACGTTGCAGATAGTCGCCCGCATCGCCGTAGGGCGAATCGGAATATTGTTCGAGCGAAGCGGCGTGGTGCAGGATCTGCTCCTCGAAGATCGATTTCAGAACCACCGCGCCCGCTCCGGCGGCGGCGCACTTCTCGATATTGGCGAGCGTCGCCGTATAGGGCGAACTGCTCACGACGATCGGGCTGTCGAGTTCCAGTCCGAGATAGGTAGCTTTCATGGGCTTATGCTGTTGCTGTTTGATTTCGACCCTCCAAAGGTAGCGATTCGCCCCCGCATTTCCAAATACCACCTCTAAAAACCGCGGCAGCCAGCCGATGTTCCGTATCGACGTGTTCAGCAGGCACGCTTCCGAGTCGGTCCGACTGCGACCGGACAAATACCTTCCCCCGAAAACAGCACTGCACGCTGATTCCGGGGGAGGCCGGGTGTTGGAGCCCGAGAAAAGAAGATTAAAGAGAGTATTGTTTAACCGAACAGTTCGTTGAGCACCTTGGCCAGCCGGTACGAAGCCTTGATGAGCTGGTGATCCAACAAACCGATCGCTTTGTTGCAGAAGGACAGGCCCAACTTGTCGCCGGGTGCGGCCCAGTCGTAGATGACCGCACACTCGCGCCGGCTCTCGGCGAACCAGTCGTCGGGCGTACCGGCAGCCAATGCTTCCCGCTCCCGCCGTGAATAACGGTCGAGCTGGTGTTTGTATTCCATGTAGCCCCAGCGGTGCTTGCGGTCGAGGATACCGCCGTCGAAGAGTGCATGGTACTGCGTATCGACGCCGTAGAAGAGCACGCGCATACGGCTCTGCTGGTAGTTGACGTGCGACGGACAGTGCATGTCGCCTACCAGATGGATCACGTAGCGCAGGTTGACCACGACGGTCGAATCGTCGAGATTACGGTAATCCCTCAACCGTTCGATCGCACGGTTCAGTTCACGCAGCACATTGGGTTCGAGTGGGTTGCCGGCGGCATCCTTCGTGGGTTCGCCCTTGCCGTAATCCACGTGCCACCAGTTGGTCATCTCGTAACCGGGTTCGGCACGGTAGTCGTCCATCCACGACGCGTCGTAGACGATCGAATGGCCCAGATACCGTTCGATCACGGCTTTCGCACGTTTGGTCAGATGCGTCTCGGCGATGTAGGCCACGGCGTCGTGGCCCGACTTGCCCCACGCCAGCGCACTCTGCACGAAGCAGAGCGCCGCAAACGCGAGCAACAACGTTTTTTTCATAACGGGGTTCTTCATAGTTATCGGTTATCGTTCTTCACCCCGCCCGCCGCCGTTCTCCGACGGCGGCGCGGGCAGGACAAAGATTAGGAAAAGTCGAATACAGAAGCAGCTAAGGCAAAGATAGCAAAAGTCGAGCGCAGAAGCAAGCGTCAGCTTGATTATGCCGAGACGAAGTATCTAAGGCCAAGCCAAAAATAGCAAAATGTCGCAGCCGACCGCTATTCGACGTCGCATTCGTATTGCAGGATCGACGCCAGTCGGTTGCCCGACGCAGCTGACGTATGGGTCGCAATGCCCAGATAGAGCTTCCGCCCCTGTTTGAGCTGCATCCCCTCGCCTTCGCAATAGCAGTTCTTCGCATCGAGCAACGTGCTCAGGCTCGGGAAGTCGGAGCAGGCGGCCACCCGCGTGCGGGGGCAGACCAGTTTGCCGGTATAGTCGAACACGGCCACATAGGCCACCGAACCGTCGTACAACTCGCCCGTCTGCTGGATCGCCTGTCCTTCGTACCAATAAACGTAGTCGCCCCACACGGCCTGTCCCTGGTGGCTGTACGAATAGACCTGGTGCGTCTGGCCCGTATTGAGATAGCTGGGCAGACGGAACGATCCGAGCGGCGTCAGGCGGTTGAGATTGCGTACCTCGACCGAGGTCGTCTCGGTCTTCTTCTCGGTGACGCCCTCGGCAGCCGTTTCACCACCCCACGTGCGGGTGATCTCTACCGTCTCCTTGCCGAGCGCCAGCACGGCGTCGAGGTCGTAGATCACGTTGTGGCGCATGTCCGTCGTGCGGCAGCCGATAAGCAGACGGCGGTTCACGAAGTCGATCGAAGGCTGCACGTCGCGCACCATCCACGTCGTACCCGCGGCGTCGACATACTCGCTCATGTAGAACGTGTCGCCGGCGTAGTGGCTCAGCACCGCGCCCTTCTGGTAGCGGATGCGCGAGAAGGTGAGGTTGTTGGTGTAGTCCGTTCCCGAAAGCGTGCCGTTGGAGTTCACCCACACGTAGTCGCCGTCGTCGGCCCGCTCGGCCACGAGCAGCGTGCCATGACCGAACCATTGGAGTTTCATGTAGTCGTCCGACGGGGCTTCGTTGCGTTTCTGGCGTCCCAGCGCCACCATCCACCTGTTGCCGGTCTTCGTGTCGCCGACGCTCTGCGTATAATAGATGTAGCCGTTCTCGTCGTAAAAGTCGAAGCACTGCATGATCGTCCCCTTGTAGGGCAGCTGATTGCTCGAAAAGATCATCTGCTGCGACAGCCCCTCCGACAGGGCCGCCGTCGGATCGGGCAGCGACGAGGTGCTCTCCACCACCGAAACCAGGCACCGCGCCAACCGGTTGTCGCCGTAGAAGGCGCGTACCTCGGTCGAACCGGCACTGACGCCCGTCACCACTCCCGACTGGTCGACGGTGGCCACCCGTTCGTCGACCGATTTCCATTCGTATTGTACGTCGTCGTAGAAGGGATCGGAGATCGGCACGAGACGGTAGCTCTTCCCGATACCGAGCGTGATGCTGTTGGGTTCGAAACGCAGGGAGTACATCACGAGCTCCTTGTCGTCGTCGCTGCAACCGATCGCTGCGAAGAGCGTCGCCAGCAGCAAAACCATGCGATTGATCGTTTTCATCGTTTTATATCAGGTTTTTTCATTCGACGTTACCGGACGGAGCGGAACCGGTCCGCTCCGCCCGGACGTTTGTTATTCGGGAAGCGACACCTTGACGATCCCTTTGAGCCGTTCGGAGCCCGTCTTGGAGATGGTGTAAGTAGTGGCCGAAGCGTTCAGGCGAATGTCGAGCGAGACGCGCAGACGCACGTAGAACAGGCCGTCGGTCACGGAACACCCTTCGACGGGGAAGGTATAGCTGGCCCAACCGCATGCAGGCGTCTTGTCGTTGGGAAGCGCCTGGTCGGTCATCACCGTATAGTGCGCCGGCCCCGTCGACCCGTCGACTCCCGTGACGGTTTCGGCGCCTTCGGCCAGGAACCAGTTCGTCCCGTCGGCCGAATACTCCAACGCATAGTAGCGTGCGCCCGACCCCGAACAGCCGACGGCCGCCTCGAAAGCGATGCGCGTTCCCTCTTTGAGGTTCTTCACAGGGAAGGCCATGAGCCAATAGTCGTCCTTCTGCAACCCCTTCATGTAGCAGTGGCCTTCGCCGTAGCCCCAACCGCTGGCCGTCGAGCAGACGACGGTGAGATAGCCGCCGCGATCGCTCCAATCGAGATACTTGTGGTCGGTCGAAGGGGCAGAATCCTCGCAGGGATACTGCGAACCGGCTCCCCAACTGTAATTGTGCGGATCCGCCATCAACGTCGGTTTGCTCTCGGACGAAAAATCCCACCAGACGGGGAATCCGCCGACGATCGACGAGGGATCGGCCACGACGGTACTCTTGACCGTGCCTTTCGACTCGCCGTCGACGAGCAGTTCGAAGAAGACTTCGCCCGTCTGCGCCGGCACGCCGGTCACAGGCATCGTAATCGTGCCGCTGCCCTTCTGGAACTTATCGAACGTACAGTCGGCCGCCACGAGTCCCTCCGAAGCGCCCGTCATCCGGCAGCTCAGAGCAACGGATTCGTCGCCGTTGGCGTTCGCATAAGCGAGGATCAGCGTGAAATCGCTCTCGACACCCCGCACCAGCGTGCCCGCCGACGAGAGTGCTCCGTAGGCGAAGTCGCAGGCACCCTGCGTGATATGGATAGGATAGGCGTGTCCGGCGAAATCGATATAGATCGTACCCGTGCGCTCGCCGCCCCGGTTGTAGGCCACGCCGACCGTAATGAAGTCCAATTCGCCGTTGCCGACGCCGCTGTCGGGCGTGACGGCGATCCAGTCGTCGTTGCCGTCGTAGTCGATGCTCCACGCGCCGTCGCATTGGAGGCTCTGCTCGACCGTCTGTTCGTTACAGTCGAAAGTAAGGTAATCGTTCTCGCGGGCGAAAAAGGGATCGTCGTCGGAAGAACACGCCGCAAAGAGCGCAGCCGAAGCGGCGACCGCCAGCCCGATTTTATGGAATAGGTTCATGGATATTCGGTTTTAAGGATTAAACGCAGACTACCATTCGGGGTTTTGCGTGAGGTTGGGGTTCTCCTGCAAAGCGGTAGTCGGAATCGGTTTCACATACTTATAGTCGTGCCACTTGCGCTCGATGGCCGTAGCGGGCAGAATATTGCCCGACGTACCCTGCGAAAGCTTGTGCCCCGCTTCGGAAGCGCCGTCGATGAAAAGGATTTTGAGCGGCGACTTGTTGTTGGGGTCCGACGTGACGATGCAGTCGTTGACGCCGTCGCCGTTGAGGTCGATCGGTGTCTCCGACGCCGCAATCCAGATGCCTTTCCACGGCCGCGCGAACAACTCGCCCTGATGCCAGCGGATGATGTCGTCGTAACGTACGTTTTCCATCGTAAGTTCGATTCCCCGTTCGCGGCGCACCTCCAGGATGAAAGGATCGGTCACCTGATTCTGGAAATACTCGACCATGTAGGGATCGGCCGTCGTGGGATAGATGCTCGTCACTCCCGCACGTTCGCGCAGCGGCTTGATCGTCTTGTTCCACACTTCCTCCGACATTTCGTTCAGTTCGGCCTTCGCTTCGGCATAGTTGAGCAGCACCTCGGCGTAGCGCATCAACGGCACGTCGTTGTCGCACTTGGAGGTGTTCGTATCCTTCGACGAATCGTCGGTGAGCCACTTGATCGGTTGATAGCCCGTTTTCGAGAAGGTCACGTCGGGAGCCCACTGCGTCGTGCCGCCGTCGCGCGTGAAACCCGGCGTGCGGATCGTCTGCGCGAGACGGTAGTCGCGGCCGCTACACTCGGTCGTGAAATCGACGCTGTCGTAATCGGGATATTTGTCGGTGAACGGCGTACCGTCGGTCATCAGATAGGTGTTGATGAACTGCCGCGTGAAGGCGTAGTTGGCATACTGTTGATTGATGAAATAGGAGTTCATGTAATGGGTCACGTTCAGCTCCGAATCGTAGTTGCGCGCCCAGATGATCTCGTTGGCGTAGGCCGTCGTGGCGTTGCTCTCGATGAACATCGCACGGTACTGCGTGCGGCGGTCGGCGGCATTGTCGGTCAAATGGTAGACGCCGTCGCCTATGATCGCCTCGCACGCCTTGACGCACTCGCCGAGGTACATCGCACTCTCGTCCGACTGCCACGGCCGGCCCGTCGAGGGATCGAGCGTGTGGTATTTGCGCATCGTCCCCTCGTAGAGGCAGAAACGCGCTTTGAGCGCGAGGGCCACGTAACGATGAATGTACGACGCCTGGTTGCGGTAGGAAGCCGCCGTCGAGCAGTAGGTGCAGGCGTAGTCGAGATCTGCGAGAATCTTGCGGCAGACGTATTCGCGGTTGTCGCGATCCTTGAAGAGCGCCTCCTGGTCGGTCGCCTCGATCGATTTCTCGTACCAGGGCACGGCACCGAAGGTACGCACCTTGGCGTAATAGAACAGCGCGCGGAAGAAACGCCCCACACCCTCGTAGTGGTTCAACACAGCCTCCGGTGCGTCGGCCTTGCGCATATTGTCGAGATAGAAGTTGATCGAACGCAGCTGCGACCAGTTGCTCGTCCCCCAGTTCGACGCATCGGAGGCCGAATAGTTGTCCTTGAAATAGGCCGCCGCACCGTCCCATGCGTGTGTATCGGCGTTCTTGTCGCCGTTGACGAAGTTCTTGATGCCCGTGGCGAAACTCCGCGTCAGACCGTTGGCATAGATTTCCAGCGACGATTCGTCCTTGAAGTAGTATTCGCTCTCGATCTTGTTGGGGTTCTCCTGTGTCAGGAAATCCTCGCACGCGCAGAACGAAACGCATGCGAACAGGATTGCAATGTATTTTTTCATAATGCTCTTCCTCCCTGATTAGAATGTGATGTTGACGCCCAGCGTCACGCTTTTGAGCACGGGATAGGTATATCCGTCGCCGGCCGTCGAAGAGAAATCGGTGTCGTATCCCAGTGCTTCGGGGTCGAAGTTGGGGGCATATTTATGCAGCGGCGTGAAGGTGAAGAGATTCTCGCCCGACAGGTAAATCTTCAACCCGCCCAAACGGATCTTCTGGCACAGCGCCTTAGGGAAGGTGTAGTCGACCTGGATATTCTTCACGCGCAGGTAGGCCGCGTTTTGCTTGTAACGGGTATTGGGAATTTCGAGCAGTTTGGTCCACGAATAGGAACTGTTCGACTGGTAGGTAGTCATGCGCGGCCAATAAGCCGTATCCCAGTTGTTCTTCTCCTCGCTGTACATGTCGTCCGTATAGTTGTGAATGCCCAGCACCCACATGAACGGACGGGCGTACTTGCCCCAGAAATAACCCGAATCGGGCGAGGGGTACCAGTCGCGCTTCATCACGCCTTGCAGGAAGACCGACAGTCCGATGCCGTTCCAGTTGGCCGCCAGATTGACGCCGAACATGTAGTGCGGATTGATGTTGCCGATGATCGACAGGTCGCCGTGATCGTCGGCGGTGAAGGCGCCGGGATCGATGTTGCCGTTATGATCGAGATCGGCGATCTTGACCTGCCCGGGGCGCGTCACCTTGTCCGACGCCTGCGTGAAGTCGTGCGTGGCCGAGGAGTCGATGTCGGCCTGATCGCGGAACAGCCCGGCTACGGTATACCCCCACATCTCGCCCAGCTCCATGCCTTCGTAGAAGTCCGAGGGCGAACCGCCGTTCTGGATATAGCCTTTGAGCGTACCGAGCGAACGGGTGGCATTCTCGTACTTGGTCACCACCGTACGGTTGTCCCACACCATCGCCTTGATGCTGTAATCGAACGGCTTGCCGCCCAGCTTGAACGAGTCGCGCCATGTGAGCGACAGCTCCCAGCCCGTAGTGCGCAGTTCGGCGTTGTTGCCCTTGGGCGACGTGGTGCCGTAGACCGACGGCAGCGAAATGCTGGGCGTGTACATGTCGGTGGTGTAGCGGCGGTAGTAGTCGCCGCTGAACGAGAGACGGTTGTTCAGGAAATCGAGGTCGAGCCCCAGGTCGTAGGTCGTCGACTTCTCCCACGTCAGCGACACGGGCATCGTACTGCCGACCGTCGTATAGGAGGGCAGCCCTCCGCCGAGCACGATGTCCGAAGCGGTAACCACGGTCATCTCCGACGTGTAGGAGTAGGGATCGACGTTGCCGTTGCCCATCGAACCGGCCGAAAGGCGGATCTTGAAGTTGTCGAGCCACTCCTCCGACCACTTCATCCACGGTTCTTCCGACACGCGCCACGCCACCGATGCCGAGGGGAAGAATCCCCATTTGGAGTTGGTCGGGAACTTCGACGAACCGTCGTAGCGGCCGCTCACCTCGGCCAGGTACTTGCCCTTGTAACCGTAATTGAGCCGAAAGAAAGCGCCCACGTAAGACCAGATGTATCCGCCGACGGTCGGGTCGGTCGTCGTACCGTTCATCAGTCCGAACGACGGTTTGGAAGCGGTGACGAACCCTTCGCGTTTGATCGTCAGCGTCTCGTATTTCTGTTTCTCGATATTCCAGCCTGCGAGCGCCTTGAACGTGTGGTCGTCGCCCAGCTTGGGCGACCAGTTCAGGTAGGCGTTGGCCGACTGGTAGCGCGTCTGGTATTCGACGCTTTGGAGATTGGAGCCCGCAGCCTCCGACTCGTAGAGAATCTCGCCCGGCTTTTTCGAGTATTCGATCACCGTCTGGGCGTCCATGCGCTTGCGGTTGGTGTAGTTGTAGGAGTAGTCGACCGAAGCGGTCAGCACGTCCTTCACCAGATCGATGTTCACGTCGAACTTGTTGCGCAGGTAGACATAGTCGTTCGTGCGCCACGAAGTCCCCTCCGAGAAGGCGGCATAGCCCGATTTGGCTGCCGCGGCCGTCCACGTACCGTCGGGGTTCTTCACCGGCGAAAGCGGCATAGCCGTGTGGTTGATCAGACGCGGGATCTGCGAGTTGTTCTTCTGATGCTTGGGTTCGTAGGCATCGATCACCGAGACCGACATGTTGTTGGTCAGACGCAGCCACGGACGCACTTTAAGCGTTCCCTTGGCGCGCACGTCGTACTTCTTGTAGCTGTCGTTGCCCACCTTGTAGATGCCGTCCATATCGTAGAAACGGCCCGAAATATAGTAGTCGGCCTGGTCGCCGCCACCCGAAATCGAGAGGTTGTGCTCGGTCGACCAGTTGTAGTCCTTGTAGAAGAGCGAATGCCAGTCGGTCGAGTCGTAATAGGCCCACCCGAACTGGTCGTGCCCCGAAAGCGCCGTCGTGCGCGCCAGCGAAGGGTCCTGCGAACGGCGGATCAATTCCTGATAGATCGTCTCGGTATAGGGAATCGTCGAATCGACATGGTTCAGGAGCGCCTTCGAACCGTTGTAATAACCATTGTAGCAATCCTTCCACCAGTTGATCCACGTCAGACCGTCGGTCACCACATCGGGCGTCACCGTGCGGCGGTTGATCGTCACCGAACCGTTGTAATTGATGACGGGCGTCCCTTTCTTGGCGCTCTTGGTCGTAATCAGCACGACGCCGAAAGCACCGCGTGCACCGTACACCGCCGATGACGAAGCGTCTTTGAGCACCGAGACCGACTCCACGTCCTGCGGGTTGATCGCATTGATGCTGCCCTCCACGCCGTCGATCAGGACGAGCGTCGAACCGCCCGCACCGATCGAACCCGATCCGCGGACGTTGACCGACGCCCCGCGCGTGGGTTTGCTGTCGGTGAAGGTGATGTTCAGGCCCGGTAACTGCCCCTGCAAGGCACGGGCCAGCGTTCCGGTCGAACGGTCTTCGATGACCTTCCGGTCGACCTGATCGACCGCACCCACCAGATCGCGCCGCTTGACCGTGCCGTAGCCCACGACCACCACGTCATCAATCGCCTTCGATGAAAGCGCGAGCCGGATGTCGAAGGTCGTCTGCGACGGCGAAACCCGCAACTCCTGCGGTTCGTAGCCCAGATAATCGACTTTCAGGACGGGATCAACAGCATTTACGCGCAGCGAGAAATTCCCGTCGAGATCGGTCGTCGTACCCTGCGAAGTGCCCGCCACGACCACGGTCGCCCCCACGAGCGGGCGGTTCTGGTCGTCGGCCACCCGTCCCGAGACAACGGTGTCGACATGCAAGGACTGTTTACCGGCCGAAAGCAGGATTTTGCGGTTCTTGATCGCATAGTCGATCCCGTTCCCCGACGGGAAAAGGCTCTGCAACGCCGCATCGATCGGCGCGTCTTTCAGATCGATACTGACGATCCGGTCGGCATCGACCACTTCGCGGCTGTACGCGAAACTCAGGTCGCACTGCCTCGTGATTTCGTCCATCACGGTTTTCAGCTTCGCCCGCTCGAAGCGGAGCGTCACGTTCTGCGCGGAGAGACCGGAGAGGGCGAACAGACAGGCTAGCGTAAGCACGAGCCGTCTCGCCCCTCCCCACGGAATTCCGCAAGGAAGTCTAAATAGATTCATAATGATAAAGTTAGGTTATCTGTTCAGTCGGGTATAAATCATCGGGCGGTTCGGACGGTAATCCGGTCGTTGACACGCGAATAGCGGATCGGCGTGATCTGCGACATCACCGAAAGCACCTCGTCGATCGTCTCGTTGTAGAACTCCATCGTGTAGCTGTATTGGAGAATGCGCGCGTCGGCCACCTCGATCTCGACGGCATAATGCCGTTCGAGGAACTCCACGACATCCTCCAACGGCGCGTTCGTGAAGGCGTAGTTGTTGTGCAGCCATGCTTCGGGAGCCGACTTCCCGGCCGGCCGCACGGCACGGCACGTGCGGGCGTTCCGGTCGACGGCCAGCATCTCGTCGGGCGCCATGAGGTACCGGTTCTGCCGCCCCGTCACCCGCTCGGTCAGGCGAACCTTCCCCTCTTTGAGATAGACGGTCGTCACCTCCTTGTC
>ERZ791923.3870-NODE-3870-length-10777-cov-15.113598_pt1 | contig 10777 bp, 10 predicted proteins | sample MGYA00510133_ERZ791923 | MGnify/ENA primary metagenome ERZ791923 (study PRJEB30046, sample SAMN00792106) | human gut metagenome | study: EMG produced TPA metagenomics assembly of the A metagenome-wide association study of gut microbiota in type 2... | reverse complement strand
CAATTAACAACCGTCAGGGAATTGTAATTGACGGTGAAGGTTCAAAGGTTATTTGTAAAGACTAATTTGAAAATTCCAGTTTTTCGAACTGATAAAATCCATTTGAATGCCTAAGAACAAAGAGACTTTATGTTTCTTTGTTTTTTTGTGCTTTCACAAACAAGCGAAGCAAACTTTGGAAGTTCTTAGTTTCATAATGAAGAAACAAGATGATTTCTTAAAAGAAGTTGTTAGTTTCTTAAAGAAGCTGTTAGTTTCATGAAAACAGATAATGTCTCTCCAAAACTAACAACTTCCATTGTTGGTCTTTTTTTTTATGCCTGTTGGCTCGCTTCCCTTAAACTAAGCGTTACTTTTATAAAACTGATTCAGTGAAATGAACGTTTTTCCTTAAACTAAAAACTTCTTTTAGAAAACTCATACAGTGAGTTGGTACTAAAACGGTTAAACTAAGAATTACGTTTAGAAAAGTGAAACAGTGATTTGACATGTTTCCATTAAACTAAGAAGTTCCAAAGGTTTTAAAGGCTTTTTCAAGAGCGCTGTCACAGGAGTGTTTGCTTGCCAATTATTTATGTGGTGTTTCCTCGTTTCTTCTCACGGCGTTTTCATAAGCATCTCAAATGGGGATAACTCGATCAAAACATTACTTTCCATAGTGTGTAATTTCAGGGTTGTCGAAAGAGGCTGTCGAGAAGGTATAAAAACAGAACCTCATTGCTGAGATTCTGTTTCGTTTTGTTTTGAGTCTGATTCCAACTCATCAAGTTCTTTTACAGGTGTTTCTGCGCTTCTTACTTCATCACCCGTTGTCTCACTCATATCTGATTCGTTTGTTTGTGAGGTTTCAAGAGGTTTATCAGAGATTGCTGTGAAATAGCCTGGATTATTAACTCCGCCATCTATACGTGCTGCGGTTGAATCTATGAATGTATTTACATATGTAGTTCCTTGCTCACCTTGTATATTGTAACAATTTAAAAACATATTTAGACACTCACTATTTGTTGTTATTTTGAAGTCATTTGTGACATATATCCTTCGTAATGATTCACAATTTGCAAACATATTTGAAAAACCGGTAGAATTGTCAGTGTTGAATTTTGCAAGTTTTAACTCGGATATTTTCCAACAATCTGAAAACATAGATTGAAAGTTTCTGCATTTTGACGTGTCAAGATTTTCTAAACCAACTATTCTTTCTAATGATGTACAATAAGCAAACATATAATGCATATATGAAACATTAGAAATATCAAAAGAGCTTACATCAATTTCTTTTAACATTCTACAATTCTGGAACATTGCAGCCATACCTGTGGCATTTTTGGTTGATAAATTTTCTAATCCATAAATATTTTCTAGCACAAAACATTGACCAAACATTCTGCCGAATTTTCTATTATTAGAAAAATCATTTGAGTGCATATCGAATTCTTTTAAGTTTTCACAGCCCCAAAGAAATTCCCATGCATTATTTACATTACTTGTATTCCAACTTGATATATTAAGGTTCGTTAAATTTATACAATGATAAAACATACCTTCAATATTGCTAACATTTGAAGTTTCCTAGTTCGAAACATTTATATTTTCTGCTGTACAATTTGCAAACATATAAGAACAATCCATTGCTTTCGACATGTCCAAATTGGTTAAATCCAACGTTGTAGCATTTATATTTGCAAATAAATACTGGCAATCTACAGGAGCAATAACTCGTCCTCCGTCTGGATTGTATATATGAAGGCTTTCATTTGATAAATAAGCACATGCTTTAGATTGAAACGAGGTTAATTCCGCAATACATTCATTTTTATTTTGATTGTCGTTATCGAAAACAATAGATTTGGCATTTGTATTTTCTATTATTTCTTCTATCTCACTAACACTGATAAAATCCAAATTAAAGATTACACCATCTATACTGGACTTTACATGTATTTCACCAAGATTACCATCGTCATCTAAAATAACATAACATCCATTGTTTGGTTTATTTACACCTTTATATCGTATGCATTTAGCGAGTCGAATATTTTTAAATACTATTTCATGTCCGTATTCAACAACAAACTTTGATGAGTTATTACAATTTTTTGCGATTAAAGTATCATTATCATATACATCTGCTTGTCCTATTCCACTTAAGTCTGTAATATATTTATTTCCGTTTAATGAACATGCGATACCAGAGGAAATTGTTGGAGAAAAAATTGCTTTTAATTGTTCAGTATCTGTATCTACGATGCTTTTTGTATAAATCGTATTTCCTTTATCGTCCTTCCAAGCTACAAACTGATAACCATTCCTGACAGGAACAGGTAACTGCCCATAAGAGCTTCCATTCTTAACCGTATAAGCAACCTTATCTTTTCCATTCACAGTACCGCCATTGCAGTCAAGCTGAATGGTTCGTGTTTCTACAGGGTTCATAGTGAACTGGAGTTGATCCTGATAATTACCCGAATATTTCACATCAGCTTCATTCTTCGAAACCTTAATACTTTCCGAGAAGGAATCGCTGTCCTTGTCTACATACTGGGGTTCATATTCGAACTTCGTCTTGTCCAGCTTGTAGGGGATAGAAACCTGTCCATTCTTCAGATTGAAATTGTTCTTGCTCGTAATATCTATGTCTAACCATCGCTTTTGATACGTGTTTCCTGAAACCGTGAATGTCGTCTCATCTTGGTCAGGACTTAAACTGATTTCCGACGGCACATTAACAGAATAATAAGTCTCATTATTTTGAGGCACGCTTTCCGCCATAGCATGAGGAAGCCCACACAACAGTACACCTGCTGTTACGAGTCCACTCATTATTGATATTTTTATTGTGTTTTTCATATCATTCCAAATACCTCCTTATGCATACATAAAGCCATACTTCGTTTCTTACTTGACTTTACGTATTACAGTGAACCACGAAAAAATACTCGATTGATTTGAGAGCGTTCTCGTCAGATATTTATAATGGGTTATACAATAATCCTACATACTGTAAAAGCAGGGGGTGATGAAAAAGCTGGGCTTTATCCGGAATAGCTGAAAGCATGCTCGAGAAAGAAAAGAACAAAACAAAAGAGCCATAGGGAATAGATTGCAAGAATCCGTTCAAACTATAGCTTTGTATATCTATATATATTAGGTTTTATCTATTCATCAATACTTCTTCTAGAATAGGCTTCAGAATATCTGGAGTTAATTCATCTAAATCAAATGAATATTCTACGTTTAATCTGGGGTTATAGAACTTCAGGTATTTGACATTACTGAAAAATTTTTTCTTCGACTTCATTCCAATAATCCAATACAGAATAATTTGTAGTGTATATTTGTTGGCGATTTTCTTGCTAAGCACTTTCATGTCGATTAGGGAATCATCTGTTAAATAGTCATAATCACCGTAAATGTTGTCTTCTTTATAGTTTACCGACAAACGATCTCCAACATTAACAAGCTTTGCTTGATGTTGGAAGTATCTTAATGAGCGATTTATCATTTCCCTTATATTTTCAATCGTATGTTCATCAGGTAGCTCAAGTTCAAAGTCCATTGTTGGCTTATAACCACTTCTGTATATCTGTTCATAAAAAGAAAGCTGATATGCTGCAAGGATTGAATCATCATCTAGTCCTGTGACTTCATCAATTAAATCAAAGTTAAGGTCTTTAATCGCCATCATTCCAAAAGAAGCGGGTTCAAACACTTTCTTTGGTTTTGCACCTAACAGAACACGAGTCATATTATCTACGGTTGTTCCAATCAATGATTTTGAGCCATTCTCATCAGGAAATAATTCGTTTTCAGACTCATAATGTGTTTCTTTAAAAAGTTTTACAGGGAGGTATCCGCCTCTGGGCTGTTTAACATTATTTGCTAAAGTTGTAATAGTTACTGACATAGTTATCACTCCATTTCATATATATATACAGTAACCCATAAATCATGAAAAGTCACATTTATATAGATAATTCATCGGGATTTTGTTTGTTTTCATTCTGGATGATATACTAGAAGCAGGGAAATGTTGAGAATATGAAAAGAAATAGGTTGATGATAGCTGTCTTGATAACTTCTTTGATGTTGTCTGGATGTTCTGCTTCTGAAAAGAATAAAGATAAGAAGGCTGATGAGAAAGTCTCTCATAAGGAGCAAGACAAATCCAAATCAAAGAAAAAAGAGGTAGAAAAGAAAGCTAAAGAAGTAAAGGAAACTACGGAAGAAGCATCGCAAGAACAGGAAGCTCAGACAAGTCAGGTTCAAGAAACACCTGTTGCTACGGGGATTTCGAGTATGTTTACAGATGATGAATTGTTTGCTTTTGCTGATGAAACTGTAAATACATTTTATGCAGAACGTATGTCGTATATTTGTGGAACACATTTTACTTCGTCATCAAACTTTGAAAATTATATTAAGAATGATGATGGAATTTATTATGAAGTCGATGATTCACAAGTCCAATCGTATAATGATATCGAAAATGTTTATTACCAGAAGTTTTCTAGAAGATATCCAATCTGCTACGATAAGCCATACAACTTAAGTCCATTGACAAAGCTACCTTTTATTATTGTTGATGGTCATCTGTATGAAGCATATTCTGCTATATGTATTAACGGAATCGGATGTAAATATACAGTAGGAGAAATCATTAAGAAAACGGACGATGAACTCTGGGTAAGACTTAACAACTATTGCGAGCTTGACAATTCCACTAATCAAACAGACATTACCTGCTCGTTTGTATGGGAAGATGGTGGATGGAAATACGGTGATTTTAACAATCCTGAATTCTATAAAGTGGGATGATGTTTTTATTTGGCTATGACTTGTTTGATAGGAACGATATCAGGCAAGTCTTTTAATCCAAATCTTTATCAGGTTTGGCTTTTTATATTCTTGATTTTCATCTATTTAAGAACTATAGTATCCATGAATTAGAAACATAAATATATAGATGTTCTTTTGCTTGTATTTAAATACACTAATTCAAGATATTTATCATCCAAAATTGTTTGATAAAGAAAGAAGGCTTTAATCATGAAATTATTCAAATATATTCTCTGCTTATTTTGCGCTATATCTTTAACAGCTTGTCACCAAGATGAAAAGCAAGATTTTTGGGAAGCTACCATTGATGCTGTTCAATCCAAATCCAAAGATAATGCGTACTTAAAAAACAACTGGAATATTGGTATAAGTTCAGACGAAGGCAAAAAGCATCAAAATATGGCTGCCCGCTATATCGTAGAAAACGACAATGAAACAACTACTACCATATTTGCTTTGCAAAACCAAAATGATAAAGAATATATATCCTATACATATACAACAGATGTAATTGAAGATACAAAAGAATATCAAAAGACAATAACTATTAATTCAACGAATAAGAAATATACAAAGTATGATATCCAATATAATTACTACGAATTTGAGAATGGAAACTACACATATGGAGAAGACGCAACTGGCTCAATATCAATCAATAAAGATGGCATTACATATGATAATGTTCCACTTTTAAAAGAAGCAATCCAAAGCTGCTGTACAATAATTGATGATTTCCAGGAAGAATTTGATATCGATTATGAAGAATATGATTTTGATCCTCTACCATATCAAATGAAGGATTTGAATATTCCAAGTATAGATGAGATTCAGGAGGAAACCGCAACTTCTACAGACTACTATGGAGAACAAAGAATCAACGCAAAAGGATATACACTTATTGATTGTTTAAGTATTTATAAAGATACAAATGAAGCAACCTATTCAACTTTCAATTACGAAAGACAGAGTGATGAGGAATCAATTCCATGTACACTTTCATTACAAGGTAATAACATTTATCTATTGACGCCAGATATGGATATTGATTTTACTTACTATATTTATAAAACAGACGACACCGTTTACATGTATTCCATAGACTATTCAAGTAATGAAATCATTGAGGATATTACCAACAACGGCGGAAATATGGCCGAGCAAGTTTTAAAAACCACAAATGACAGCTTACGAAAAAAGATTGCGGAACAATAAAAGCTAAACTATTTCTCGATTGTTTTAAGAACGCTCTCGTAGAACGAAAGTTGCTTTTATAACTAATCCTATGAAAACATTATTTCCAAAGTGTGCAATTTGTCGTTGTTGGTTTTCGAGGGCGTTGTGAGAGAACACGAAAAAAGGAAAGGGTATAAAAAAGGACTCCATTTAAGGAATCCTAATGTTTTATGTCATATTTTATCCGATTTCTCTAGTATAAGCATACACAATTTTTGAAAGAGATTATAATCCCAACAATTGCTTCTTCTTCAAATCAAACTCTTCTTGTGTGATAATGCCATCATCGAGCAGCTTCTTAAATTTTAATATTTCGTCAGCCGCAGAGACTTCATCATGAGGAGAACTCTCAGATTTCTGAGATTGCGTTATAATACTTAAGACAGATAATGCCTCTTGAGCCATAGGATAAATCATCTTATACAAAGCTCCATTCTTCTTTGTTTCTGCCTCAATAAAATTAACATACACTACCGGTGTTTTCATATCGTTTAAGGTGATTTTAATCTGAAGCTTCGAACAGGTAGCTTTATGCTTGTGTCCTGTAGAAGCACCTACCACAGCATCTACTCCACCAAATAACGCACCTCCAACAAGGGCTCTTCCTATACCGCCCTTCTCGATACTATTGCCATCCTCAAGCAATTCATATTCGGAAATTGCTGAATAATCAAAAATCTGCAGGTCACGAATCTTGCCTGTAAAACTGATTTTTGGAATTGCAATTTTTTTATTTACATCATCAAATTGGATGAAGTTACCTATCTTTTTTGTGGCAGAAAAGGCTTCCACTTCCTCTTGATGCTCTTCCTGCTTCTGATCCTCCGCACCTACAATTCGTTGCAGTTCTTCTAGAGGGTACTTCTTCAATTTTATAAGTAGAATATTATTTGCTGCCAGTTTCTTCGCACAATTCTTGCATACATAGACACCGTTGTATTTGGCAGAACTCTTTGACATAGCACCCGTTGGAGTTCCACAAATCGGGCAATCCTCTGTATTAAATATTCCCATGACACAAAACCTCCTTATCAGGTATTAACCTTATGTATTATAAATGTTTTCAATCCTTATTAACAACTTTTTCGTCTTTCTTTTCTTTGCTGTTTGCACATGCACATCCTGACAACAGCAAAGTTGTTGAAAGAACGGTTATTATAAATCTGTTTTTCATAGTATTCATGCCTCTTTTACTCAAGTATATCATATTGACTAGTCTGGAATACGTACTAATTTTCGAGCTTCTTCAGAAAGTGTCTTAATAGTTCGATTTGCATCTTTAAAGACTTCTTATAATGAGTATTGATTATCTCGAATCTTTTCCAAGTTATTAACAATATCTGATGATTTGTTTATGATTAGGTTTTGTCTTAGCCCGGTTTCATTCAGTTTTTCACGGTATTACGGTGGTGTTATAAAGCAATATAGGTTTTTACAAGTTTTATTGGTAATATGATGGTGTTACAATTTTTTTGTATGAAAATTAAACACGATATATTTTCTCTCTACAAACCACTTATATTTTGTGTTAAAATAAATCAATAAATCGGAATTTGTGGAGAGATTTCCTGAACTTTCCTTATTTTACGAGCTTTCCAGCCCATTAGATAGTGAAATGATATGTATTTTCCCTTATTTTTGCCCTTATGAGGAATCCGCAAGGGAAATAAGGGAATTTTTATTTAGTCGTTGCCTGCTACTTTATCAAGAAGTCTGGCGGAGTTCCGTTTTGCTTTTCTTGTAGAGTGGGCATAGACATTCATTGTGGTACTGACATCAGAGTGTCCTAACAGTTCCTGCACATCTTTTGGGGCAGCTCCGTTTGAGAGGAGGTTGCTTGTGTAGGTGTGTCGCAACTGGTGGAAATGGAAATTCTCAAATCCGTCCAGTCGTTTCGCAACTGACCGGCAGGCAATGCTGAGTGTGCTTGGAAGTTCCAGACATCCGTCTGGTCTCAAGCAGACAAAGGAAATTTCCTTGTAATCTGTCGGGATTTCTTCGGTTCCGTCCAGATGATAATATTCATAATACACTCTGTTTTTGTCCTGTACTTCCTTGTAGAAATTGCGGTGGTAAAGTTCACCATACTGCATCCGGCTTTTAAGCTGTTCTTTTCTGGCGGTTTTCAGTAATTCGGTCAGAGTATTACCAAAATCAACAATCCTTACTTTCTTTCGCTTGGTCGGTCCGATGATGTTTTTATGCTTTGTGCCATCATAGCGGATACTTCTTTTAATGGTCAGGCATTGTTCTTCAAGATTGATGTCCTGCCATGTCAATCCGCAAACTTCACCGATACGAAGTCCCGCATAGTATGCGATCTGGATTGGCAGGATTGCAGGTGGATTCTTTACTTTGAGGTATTCTATCAGTCTCTCATAATCTTCATGTGAAATAGGCTGTATGCCTTCTTCTACTTCATCATCGGAGAATAAATCCACATCCTCTGCCTGTTTTTTCAGCTTAATATACTGCATGGGATTAAAAGCAATCAACTGTTTGGGAAATACTGCAAACCGGAAAGCCTGCTGTAATACTGCTGAAAAGGAATGGATGTAATCTTTGCTGTATCCTTTTCTCTCTTTTCCATCTGGAAATTCCCCACCGAATGTAAGCAGATCGAGAAATGCCTGTAAATGTTCAGCAGTAACAGTTTTCAATTTGCGTTCTGCAATTGGATGTTTCTTGATACAACGGATTGCACCAAGATAATTTTCCACTGTACCATTGCTGAGTGTTCCGACTTTCAGTTCTTCTTCCGCCCACATATCAAGAAGTTCTCCTACAGTAAGATTATCTGTCTTTGCGACAAATTTCTTGCTTTCGTAATCATCCATTGCCTGACGGAGCAGTTTTTCCGTTTCACTTTTACTTTCTGTTCCAGCGTATTCTTTCTGAACCAGATTGCCGCTTGCATCTTCTACATAGAAGCGGTAGTACCATTTCTTTCCTTTTTTTCTTACAGATCCTTTTGCCATAATCGTGTGTCTCCTTTCGATATCAGACAATCGGAACTGATGAAATGCTTCTTGCGTGTAAGTATATCATAACTCCGGTTGTCGTTCTATACCGAATCGGAATCCTCATACAAAACTTCTGATAAAAGATTTTCAAGCCTTTGTTCTGCCATTTCCGGTTTCTTGGAATAAAGCCTTACAATATCTGCCATGTCATTAAAGGCATTAACGGTATGGGTGATCTCCCGGAGAAACATAATCTCGTTATATTCATCATTCGATTCAAACCCCATTACTTTTGCAATATCCGCTTCATTCGTGTTGCCCTTGTAATTCTTGCAGGCAAACTGGAATGATTCCAGAAACAGGTTATATTGCTTTAACATCAACAGCAGTAAATCTTTGGAAAAAGCATCTTCCTTTTTACTAAGGTCGAGAGGTAACTGTTTGAGAATATCGCCCATTGCATCACGAATCTGTAATTCTTTCTTATCCGTAATATCGGTTTCGTATTCATCGGTTTCACCTCTGAGCCATTCAATAGATACATGAAGTGCTTCCGAAAGACCTTCCAGCACCATCTTTTTGGTATTGTCAATCGAACCATTCTCATAACGCAGGATTGTGGAAGCGGTAACTCCCATCTTCTCTGCAACATAAGGCTGTGTCAGATTTAATTCCAGACGGCGCTGTTTTGCCCTGCTGCCTATCAGCTTGCGTAGTTCTTTATCTTTCATGCTGATTGCCTCCTTTTTCGGTATGTATGAATTATAGCATGTACCTCACATAATTGCAATATGCAATCTAATGATTAATTATAAAATTTCATAACGCTTGACAACGCAATATAAAACCGCTATACTAACAGCACAACAAAAATTGCATAATGCAATTTAAAAGGAGGTGACAAGATGACGGAAAGAAAGATTGCATTATCCATCGAGGAAGCAGCCGACTATACAGGAATTGGCAGAAACACTTTGAGAAAGCTGGTTGAATGGAAGAAGCTTCCGGTATTAAAGGTCGGAAGAAAAGTCCTTATTAAAACTGACATTCTGGAAAAGTTCATGGAAGCCAACGAGGGGCGAGATCTGAGGGATAAAGGAAATGTAAAAGCTGTCACAAGAAATGTGGCAACTTAAAAAGGCGGCTTCCTAAGAAACCGCCAAAGGTTCTATCAGACCGAAGCCATGATATACCTACACGCAAGAGGATTATACCATGTGCTTCTCCTGATATGCAACCGGGAACTGTTGTTTATCGGAAAAAGAAAGGATGAAGACGATATGGCGAAATCAACAAAGACTTATGAAGAAAGAATACGTGCATTAGAGAAAAAGGAACAGGAAAGCATTGAAGCTACCAAAAAGCTCATAGCACAGCGGAAGGAACTGGAAAAGAGAAAGAAAGCTGAAGAAAGTAAAAAACGAACCCACAGGCTCTGTCAGATTGGCGGTGCGGTGGAATCGGTTCTTGGCTGTCCGATTGAGGAGGAAGATTTACCAAAGTTGATAGGCTTCTTAAAAAGGCAGGAAACAAACGGAAAGTTTTTCTCAAAGGCGATGCAGAAAGAGCCACTTACAGATATGGAGGAAGTGTAATGGCGGAGGGAGTGGTTTTTCCATTCCCTTCATTGCCTTTGAATGAAGGGCGCACTTATGGACAACCAGAGGTCGTCCTTATAAGTTTGCCACAAGTGGCAACCGGTCTGCGCTTACGCTTGCCGGGCTCGTTCCGTCGGCGGG
>ERZ791923.3845-NODE-3845-length-10879-cov-4.461567_pt1 | contig 10879 bp, 8 predicted proteins | sample MGYA00510133_ERZ791923 | MGnify/ENA primary metagenome ERZ791923 (study PRJEB30046, sample SAMN00792106) | human gut metagenome | study: EMG produced TPA metagenomics assembly of the A metagenome-wide association study of gut microbiota in type 2... | reverse complement strand
AGGCGCACAGCAAGGACAAGAAAACACGGTATTATTACTACTGCAAAAATACGGTTACACCCACAGGGCATGAGTGTAGCTTCCGGCTCAATATCGAGCAGACGGAAATCAATAAATTTGTGGCAAAGATCATTTCCGCTATGGTCAATAATCCCCGATTTGTAGAAGCAATTCAAGCGAAAATCGGAACGGCGGTTGATACAGAGGATATGGAAAAGCAGATCGCCGTTCTGCAAGGACAGCTAAAGCAAGCCTTTGGAACGAAAAGCCGCTTGGAGCGTCAGATGGATACCTTGGACATCAACGATGTCCACTATGACAGAAAGATTTTAGACTTGCAGCGCCGCTATGATGAGCAGTATGATACCATAGAGGAAATCGAAGTTCAGATTGGCGAATTGCAAAGTCAGATCCGCAGCATCCAGCAGGAGAAAATCTCTGGCGATAACATTTATCGGCTCTTACTGGCATTTGATGAAGTCTACCATTCCGCAACGGAAGCAGAACAGAAAGAGTTTATGAAAGCCTTTATTGAGCGAATTGAGATGTTCCCGGAAAAGAGAAAAGACGGAAGCTGGATAAAGAAGATTGTATTCAACTTCCCTGTGCCTGTTGATGGCGAGGAAGTGAAAGAACTTCCCTTGGAAACTGAAACAACAGTCGAGACGGTGGTGCTGCTGGAAAAGACGGGGGACGGACAGGAAAACACGGATTGCGGAGAAATGAGGTAGGAGGCAATGAAGAAAATAAAGCTGCCGCTTGCGTGGATCATTTTTCTGGCGGCTGTCTGCGCGCTGGCGGCAACGGTTTTGCAATCGGCCCGGAAGGCGGAGCAGAAATTTCTCATGGCCGGGGAAAATGTCTCGCAGCTGGACACGGAGCAAATTTTGACCCATATCCGAAAGGCGCAGAGGTGCGGGAAGAATACGGCCTTTTATGTGAACGGAGATAATTTTGAATTGCAGCTGACGGCGGATTTTGAGCTGACGGATGGTGGAACGGTTCGCTTTTTCTATCCCGAGGGCAATACAACCTACAGCGCGCAGCTGCGGATCTTCTCGGATTCAGGCAAATTTTTCGTGACGCAGCGCAGCGAATGGGCGCAGCAGCAGACGCAGTATCAGCTGGCGGACTATCTGGATGCGCTGAAGTATTTGCCGCAGGCGGAGATTCGCGCGCGTTTTCCGGACGCGGAAGGCTTCTACGTTTCGCTGACGGAGGAAGGAGCGCCGGAGGATTACGAGGATACGCTGACCTATCGCGCAAACGGCGCGGGAGAAATCAGCGGCTGGCAAATTCATCTGGCGCTCACGCCGCGGCAGGAGCATCTGCAAATGGGCGAGGAAGCAGCGTCAGCGCAGGAAGCGAAAACGCTGCATCTGTTTTATGAAAACGGAAACTGAGGGAATGGTATGAAGCTGATTCATTGCGCAGATATTCACTTAGACAGCCCCATGCAGACGCACATGACGGCGCGGCAGGCGGCAACACGGAGCGCGGAAGTGCTGCGCTCTTTTGTGCGCATGACACAGTATGCGCGGGAAAACGGCGTGCGGGCGGTCATCATTGCAGGAGACCTCTTTGATGGGGACCGTGTGCGGGAGCGGACGGTAGATGCGGTTCTGGACGCGATGCAAAAAACGCCGGAGGTCGACTATCTGTATCTGCCCGGAAACCACGACGAGGCGGCAGACGCGTTTTGTGACCGGGAACTTCCGGGGAATCTGAAGCTGTTTGGAGACAGCTGGAGAACTTACTGCTATGAGGACGCGGCCGTTTCGGGTGTGGTACTCTGTGAGGACAGAGAAGAAATTTACGAGAGATTGCCGCATGTGGATGGCTGTGTGAACCTTGTGACGCTCCATGGACAAGCCGGCACAAGCTGCGGCAAGGATCAGATCAATTTGAAGCTTTTGCAGAACCGGGGCATTGATTATCTTGCGCTGGGACACCTCCACACGTATAGCCTGCAAAAGCTCGATGAAACGGGCGCTTTTTGCTACAGCGGATGCCTTGAGGGGCGCGGATTTGACGAGTGCGGGGAGAAGGGCTTTGTGCTTTTAACCATCGAGCGCGGGCGCGTTACCCTGGAATTTGTCCCGTTTTCCTGCCGGACGCTGCATCGGGTGGAGACGGATGTGGCGGGGTGTGTGCGCAGTGCGGAGATTGCCGCGCGCATCCAGAAGGCGGCGCAGGGAATCTCGCCGGACGATATGGTAGAATTTCTGCTCATGGGCGAAATATCGCCGGAGGCGGATCTTTCTGTTTCGTATCTGCAAAATCAGATTGCGGGAAGCTTTTTCTTTGCCAAGGTAAAGGATGAGACGAGACTGGCTGTCGAGCCTGAGCGGTACCGGAACGACGTATCGCTCAAGGGAGAGTTTATCCGGCAGGTGCTTGCGAGCGAGCTTTCCGAGCACGAGAAGGCGGCGGTCATTCGCGCAGGCGTGCTGGCGCTGGCGGGAGAGGAGATTTCATTATGAGGCTTCTGCGGTGTCATATAGAAAATTTCGGCGTGCTGTCCGGGTTCGACTATGAATTTGAAAGCGGCCTTACGGTCATCTGCCGGGAAAACGGCTTCGGTAAGAGCACACTGGCGGCGTTTTTGAAGGCGATGTTCTATGGTCTGCCGCGCACGGGGGCAAGAACCGCGGCCAATAACGAGCGCAAGCGGTACGAGCCATGGCAGGGCGGAAAATACGGCGGATTTCTGGAGTTTTCGCACGGGGTTACAAGCTACCGTGTGACACGATACTTTGGAAAGACGGCAGCGAAGGATTCATTTGAGATTTATGATCTGACGAACCGGACGAAGGAAACCGCGTTTTCGGAAAAGCTCGGAGAAGAGCTCTTCGGGCTGGATGCGGAGTCGTTCGCGCGCAGCACGTTCGTTCCGCAGCTGGCCGCGCGGGAGTTGGAGGCGACGAGCTCCATACGGGCCAAGCTGACGAATCTTGTGGACGACACGAATGACATGAACAATTTCGATACCGCCATGGTTGCACTGCGCGCGTACCGGAGCGAACGCAAGGCCTATCGCGGGTCAAACGGCGAAATTGACCGGCTGGCGGAGGAGCTTCGCGCGCTGGAGGACGAACGGTTCCGCGCGGAAGGAAAACGGCCGGAATTAGAATCGGTTTTACGGGAGATCGACGCGCAGAACGCGCAGCAGGCGGAAAAGACAGCGGAGCTCGCGCTCGTGCGGGCGGATATCCAAAAGGCCGCGGGGCAGCGGGAACGGCAGCTCAAAAAAGAGAGACTCTATGAGCTGCGCGCGCAGGTGAAACAGCAGGACGAGACGATGCAGGCCCTGCGCGAAAAATATCCGGATGGACTTCCTGCGGCAGAGGAAATCCGGCGGCAGCGGGAGAATGTCATTTCGCTGCGGCAGCTGGAAAAGAGGCAGGGGACGCTGGTACTCTCGATGGAAGACCGGCAGGTGATCGAAGAAGGTGCGCCGCTTTTTTCTGACCGGGTGCGAGTTGCGGACGATCTGGACCGGCTGGAGGCTGGGCAGCGGGAGCTTGCGGCTCTATCGATCGGAAACCGCGCGGTAATGCCGGAAGAGGAAACGGAACAGCTAGAAAAATATACCAGAATATTCCATATTGGATTGCCAGACGATGCGGAACTATCGGAAAAGCAGCAGGACTGCCGCCGGATTGCGGAGCTGTGCGCCGTTCGAGACGCAAAGCAGGCGCAGAAAAACGAGAAAAAGCGACCCGGCTCCGCGAAAATCGCGATTCTGGCGCTGGGTGCACTGCTTTTGCTGGCAGGAATCGGCTGCTTGGTTGCGGAAAAGCTCTCTCTTGGGATTGCGGCGGTTGTACTGGGGGCACTCAGCCTCGCCGCGGCGCTTCTTTGGAAGAAGCCTTTGCAAGCGGAAGACGGTGCGGATGAAGAGATGCAGCAGATCGAGCAATTGCAGGCCGATGTGACAGCGTTTCTGATGCAATTCTGCCCGGACGCTTCCCGGCCGGATGAGCAGCTGGTGCAGCTGCGGTTGGACAAAGACGCGTATCTTCGCCTGCGCGAAAAGGAAGAACGTCTGGCAAAGGAGCGGCAGGAGCAGCAGGCACGAATCGATGCTTTGACGGCGGAGGTCCGCGCGATTTTATCCCGTTACGGTCTTGCGGATTCAGCGCAGGCGCTCTCCCAGGCAGTCCGGGCGCTGCGCGAACGGGCTTCGCAGTATGCGCATGTACAGGAACGCGCGCAGCAGCTGGATGCAGAACGGCAGGATGCGGAGCGGCAGGCTCAGGCGCATACGGATGAGCTTGCGGCGTTTTTTGAAACGTACCGGCTATCCGGGAAATCGGAAGAGCAGCTGCTTGCACAGGCGGAAGACGATTCCCGTGCGTTTGCGGCGGCTATGACGGCATTTGAGACGGAACGCGCGCGACTGGCGGACTATTTGCAGGAAAACGCGGAGATCGCCGCAGACGACTCGCAGGAGCAAACCTTAAGTATGGCTGCGCTTCAGGAAAAGGAGGCGCAGACGCAGCGGGAGCTGGACGCGCAGGAGGCGCTTCTCCGACAGCTCCGGCAGAGACGCGATGCCCTTCGGCGCGAGGTCGAGCGTATCTCGGAGATATCAGATAAGTTGGAGGAGTTGAACGAGACGCGAAAAGCGCTTCAGAAGCAGTGCGAGCTGGCCGATCTTACAATGGACTATCTCACGCGGGCGAAGGATGCGCTGGCGAATGGGTATGTCGGCCGTGTGGAGCAGGGGTTTGTGCGGTATGCGGATGCGCTTCTCGGGGAGAAAATCGGGCATGTGATGCTGGACCGGGAGCTTCATCTTTTCATCGACGAACAGGGCGCGGCACGCGACGCGGCGAGCTTCAGTGCGGGAACGCTCGACGGTATGATGCTGTGCATGCGGCTGGCGCTGGTGGACGCACTATTCCGGAAGGAGCAGCCGTTTTTGCTGCTTGACGATCCGTTCGTGAATCTCGACGACGAGGCAACTTGCCGGGCGCTTTCGATGCTCCGGGAGCTTGCAAAGCAGCGGCAGGTCGTATATCTGACGTGTAATACGGCGAGAATCTAAAACGGGTGCAGCAAGGAATTTACCCAAATGCGTAGGGGTCGATGCCCACATCGACCCATTGGGCAATTTCGAATTCGCCAAAAATTTTCGTTAAAATGGTCTCATCCGCCGGGACGATGTGGGCATCGTCCCCTACGAGCTTCCCGGAAAAATGCAAAAAAACTGCCGCAGGTGCTGATTCAGGCACTTGCGGTAGTTTTTATAGGTTGGGGATAAAGTGTGTGATCTCCGGGCGTTCTGAATTGGAACAGAGGCACAGGCGGAGGCCGTTTAATGGATATTCGTGCAGGCGGACGGGAATGGGGCGGCTGTCCTGATACAAGTTTGCCTCGCTTTCATGCAGGTCTGCATAGAAAGAATCGAGCGGAATGTGAAGGCCGCGGCCAAGCTGCTTGGTGTAGGCCTCTTTAATGGTCCAGAGGCGAAGCAGCGCGTCGGTTTGCTCCGGCTCGGGAAGAGACTCCAGGAACGCGAGCTCGGTCGGATGGAAGTATCGCTTTGCAACGGCCATGGTGATGCGCGGGGCCTCCAGATCGAGCCCGACAGGCGACGCATCCAGCGCGCAGGCGGCGTAATAGGATGCGTGGGTCAGGGAAAATTCGACGGCATGCGAGGCAAGATACGGCTTTCCCCAGTCGTTTTTCCGGAAAATCTGCTCGGATACGGGAATATTGAGAGACAAAAGTGCTTGCTGAAGCAAAAAGCCCGCGCCGGTGATTCTTGCTGCGTCCTCTTCCCGGCGGCAGGAACGCGCGCGCGTTTGGCGCTCAATGGGAAGCTCGGGCAAAAACGCGCGCCACCGCTCATCCTGCAGAAGCGGGCGCAGATCAAGCAGCCAGAGCTGCGGCAATTGCGGCTGCATGGGACACCTCCCGGGAAACCAGATTTGTTTTTTACAGTATAGCGCGAAAAAGAAAAGCCTGCAAGGGCAGCGTATGTTTTCAGGCGCGGGAGGCATAAGATCTTGTGAGGTGATTGTATGCAGATTCATGTGGTAAGGCCGGGGCAGACGCTGTGGTCGATTGGCCGGGAATACGGCGTTTTGCCGGGGCTTCTCGCGCGGTTCAATGGGCTTACGGAGCCGTACCGGCTGGCTGTGGGGCAGGCCATTTTGATTTTAAGGCCGGAATCGCTTTACACGGTGCAGCCGGGGGACACGGTGTTTTCCATTGCGCAGAAATTCTCGCTCACGCAGAACGGACTTTACCGGCTGAACCCGGGATTATCGGGGCAGGAGCGGCTGTATCCGGGGCAGGTGCTGGTGACGAGCATGGAAGACCGTCCAACGGAAAAAACGACGCTTCTAGGTTATGCGTACCCTTGGGCGAACGAACGGACGCTGCGCGGGATTCTTCCCTACGCCGATACGCTTGTTCCGTTTACGTATGGGTTTACGGAAGCAGGCGAGCTGGTGGAGCCGGACGACGAGGGGCTTCTGGCGCTGGCGAAGGAATTTGGCGCGAAAACGCTTTTGCATCTGTCGACGCTCACAGAGCAGGGAAGCTTTTCTGCCCAGCGGGCGGGCGCAGTGCTTGGCGATGACGCGGCGCGCGGGGCTCTGATTCAGAACACGGTCCGCGTGATGCGGGAAAAGGGCTTTGCGGGCGTGGATGTGGACTTTGAGTATCTGGGGCGGGCGCTGGCTGCGAGCTACGCGGCGTTTCTGCGCGAGCTTCGGGAAGCTGTCCACGCGGCGGGCGGCTATCTCATGGCGGCGCTTGCGCCCAAAACGTCCGACGACCAGCCGGGCGTACTCTACGAGGGACACGACTACGCCGCCATCGGGCAGACGGCTGATAAAATTTTACTTATGACGTACGAATGGGGCTTTACGTACGGGCCGCCGATGGCGGTGGCGCCGCTGAACGCGGTGGAGCGGGTGGTACAATACGCGGTGTCGCGCATCGAGGCTGGGAAGCTTCTTCTGGGATTTCCCAACTACGCGTACGACTGGACGCTTCCGTATGAGGCGGGGCTGACACGGGCAGCGACGCTTGGAAACGAGGCGGCGGCGCAGCTGGCGTTTGACACGGGGAGCGAGATTTTCTTTGACGAGCCGGCACAGACGCCGTGGTTCTCGTACACGGGAATGGACGGCGCGGTACACGAGGTATGGTTCGAGGACGTGCGCTCGAGCCTTGCGAAATTTGCGCTTGTGAGACAATATGGGCTCGGGGGTCTCGGGTACTGGAACTTCATGCGGCCGTTTGCGGCAAATTTTTCGTTACTGAATGCGCAATTCCGGCTGGAAGGGCAAACGGATTGACAAATTCCAAAAAACAGGTATACTTCTGGATGATTGCAAATGACAAGGGGGGACTCTCATGGAACAGGCAAAGGTATACTTTACTGATTTCCGCTGTCATCCGGGTCTGAACCAGCAGCAGAAGCTGGAGAAGCTGCTGACGACGGCCGGAATGGGGAATATCGATTTTGAAGGGAAAATTGTCGCCATCAAGCTGCACTTCGGTGAGCTTGGAAACCTGGCGTATCTGCGCCCAAACTACGCCAAGACCGTGGCGGACTTTATCAAGGCCAGAGGCGGACGGCCGTTTCTGACCGACTGCAACACACTCTATGTCGGCAGCCGGAAAAACGCGCTCGAGCACATGGATGCGGCGTATATCAACGGCTTTTCCCCGTTCTCGACGGGCTGCCATGTGATCATCGCGGACGGCCTTCGCGGCGGCGATGACGTGGAGGTTCCGGTTGTGGGCGGCGAGTATGTGAAAAACGCGAAAATCGGCCGGGCGCTCATGGACGCGGATATCATCATTTCACTGACGCACTTCAAGGGCCACGAGCAGGCGGGCTTCGGCGGCACGCTCAAGAACCTCGGCATGGGCGGCGGATCGCGCGCGGGCAAGATGGAAATGCACGCACAGGGGAAACCCTCCGTGGATACGGAGCTTTGCGTCGGCTGCGGCAAGTGCGCGAAGATCTGCGCGCACGGTGCGCCCATCGTCACGGACAAAAAGTGCCGGATCGACCACGAAAAGTGCGTTGGCTGCGGCCGGTGCATCGCCGTCTGTCCCAAGGACGCGATCACGCCGGATTACGATCAGGCCGTCGAGGTGCTCAACTACAAGATCGCGGAATACGCGAAGGCGGTTGTGGACGGAAGACCCAGCTTCCATATCTCCATCGCGCGCGATATCTCCCCGGACTGCGACTGCCATGAGGAGAATGATGTGCCGATGGTGCCGGATGTGGGCATGTTCGCCTCGTTTGACCCCGTTGCGCTCGACCTTGCGTGCATCGAGGCGGTGAACCGTCAGCCGATCCTGCCGGGGAGCGCCTTGGCTGAGCGCGGCGACCCGCACGACCACGACCATCTGCATGCCGCGCATCCGGACACCTGCTGGCAGGCGGCCATCGAGCACGGCAAGAAAATTGGGCTCGGCACGGACGAGTATACGCTCATTACCGTAAAGTAAAACAAACGCACGAATGCAGGACGGAGCGTTCATTTCTCTGGTCTGCATTTTGTGGATAAACGGATGAATTTTCCACAAAGCTGTGGATAAACGACGGGTTACGGCGCGGAAAGGTTACAGTTACATTACAGATGGGAAAGCGCCCTTGCAAAGATCGCGCGGGGCGCTTATACTAAAATCAGAATTGTAATCGAAGGAGGCGGCGTATGAAAAGAAGAACCGCTTGCCTGGTGTTGTGCGTGTGTCTGCTGCTCTGCTTGGCGCTGCCGGTAGGAGCGAGCGACGGCGCGGAGTTTTCCGACCGAGGAGAAATCCGCAACGTTGGCGCGGTGCAGATGCTGGTCGATCTGGGGCTGATTTCAGGCTACTCGGACGGGTCGTTCCGCCCGGCAAGCTATATTACGCGCGAAGAGGTGGCGAAGCTGATCGCCATTTTGTGCACCGAAAATCCGCAGGCTCCGGCGGATGTGTATTTCTATGATGCGCAGAACTCGTGGGCGCTGACCTACATCGGCTACTGCGCGGGCGAGGGCATTATCGGAGGAGACGGGCTCGGAAGCTTCCGGCCGAAGGATAATGTGACGGCGCAGGAGCTTGCGAAAATGCTGCTGGTCATCCTGGGGCAGGACCCGGAAACCTATTCCGGCGCAGGCTGGGCCGAACGGGTGAACGCCGACGCGCAGTCGTTTGGCATTTACTATGGGCTCACGGCGCAGGTCAGCCAACCGGTCACGCGCGACAACGCGTGCCTGCTCATCTATAACGCGATGCGCTGCCCCGCAATCGCAGACCCAGACGCGCAGGGGCTTTACCGATATGTGCTCGACGATCTGATGAACCCGCGCTCGTATCTCGAAGTGCGGTACGATCTGACGCGGTATACGGCGGTCCTGACCGGCAACGAGTATGCGGATCTGACGACAAATGACGGAAAGCTCGCAGCGGGCACGACGAAGCTCGCGGGGCACAAGGAGTTTGCCGTTTCGTCCGACCTGAGCCTTCTTGGGCGTACGGTGGATATCTATATGAAGGACGGCCGTGTGGTCGGCATTCCGTGCTATGTGACGAGCGAGGTCTACTACACGTTTGAAAACGCGCAGGCGCTCTCGAAGCTTTTGTCCGGCGGCGCGCTTACCATCGCGGATGACGCGCAGTACTATCTCAACTACAATGAAGCGGGAAGCGAAATCCTCACGCGCTCCGGCGTGCGGCTGACGGTCATCGACCACGACAACGACACACAGCTCGATACGATTCTGGCTGTGAATTGCGGGCAGGCGGAGATCGCAAGCGTGTCCCCGCTGCGCGTGAAGGTCGGAGACGAAGAGCTTGACGCAGAAAAATACTGCCTCACTGACGCATTCTCGGCAGGAGAGCGGGTCTGGTACATGGAGGTCGGCGGACAATGCTTTGTGCAGCCGATGAGCGGAAACTGAATCGCAGAAAACAAACTCCCATCTTCCATCAGAAGGTGGGAGTTTTTCTATGCTCGTAGGGGCAGACGACTCTGTCCGCATGCGGAAAAATCAACTTGAAACGTGTAAATTCTTGGCGAATTCAGAATTCTCATTGGGCGGAAAACGCGGCTGCCCCTACGAACAGATTAGAAATTTTTAGGAATTACAAAGAACACCCTCTGTATGGCAGTCATACAGGGGGCGTTTTGCGTTATAACGGCTCGAGCTTCGAGAGCGCTTTTTTGAAATACTCCGGCAGCTCGCACGCGACATGCACAGGTTTTCCCGTGCGCGGGTGGATAAAGTCCAAAGCGGCGGCGTGCAGGCACTGGGTGTCTAACCCAAGCTCCGGCTTTTTGTGCCCGTACACCGTGTCGCCCACGATCGGGTGGTTGCGCCAAGCAAGGTGCACGCGGATCTGGTGCGTCCGCCCGGTTTCTAACTTGCAGCGCACATGCGTATATCCCCGGTAGCGCGCGATGACCTCCCAGTGCGTGACGGCATTGCGGCTGTTTTTTTCCGTGACGGCCATCTTCTTGCGGTCCGTCGGATGCCGCCCGATGGGCGCGTCGATCGTTCCGGAATCCTCCTTGAGATTGCCGCAGACGATGCACTCGTAGGTCCTCGCGAGCGAGTGGTCTTTGAGCTGCGCGGAAAGATGCGCATGCGCAAAGTCGTTTTTTGCCGCGATCAGGAGCCCCGACGTGTCCTTGTCAATCCGGTGGACAATGCCGGGGCGCTTTTCTCCGCCGATACCGGAGAGGGAGTCTCCGCAGTGGTGCAGAAGTGCATTGACGACCGTTCCGTCCGGATGCCCCGGCGCGGGGTGGACGACAAGGCCCTTGGGCTTGTTGATGACGATCACGTCCTCGTCTTCATACCGAATATCCAGCGGAATATTTTCCGGCAGAAGCTCCACCGGCTCCGGCTCC
>ERZ791923.3841-NODE-3841-length-10904-cov-3.993363_pt1 | contig 10904 bp, 9 predicted proteins | sample MGYA00510133_ERZ791923 | MGnify/ENA primary metagenome ERZ791923 (study PRJEB30046, sample SAMN00792106) | human gut metagenome | study: EMG produced TPA metagenomics assembly of the A metagenome-wide association study of gut microbiota in type 2... | reverse complement strand
TTGTACTGATCGGCGCATGTTTCCATACGATTTTCATAACTTCAAATTCAGCTTCTGAAATCTGTGGCAAATCGCTCATTTTAAATCCTCCTCCTAAAATCTTACGAGTGTAATAAATACATTATAGACGTTATTTATGCAATTGTCAATTTCAGAAAACCTTGCCGGGAGAGAAGAAATCGTAGAATTTGATGAGGAACTGTACCGGAAGCTGATAAAGCAGATGGTGGTGTACAAGGACGATTCCATAAGAGTGATTTTTCCTAACAATAACAGTATAAAGATAGGCTACCGGGATTTATAGGAGCCGGAAAGGAGCAGATATGCCACAGACAGCGGTAAAGAAGAAAGTATCCATGATACCTGCTAAACCGCAGTATGACAGGAGTATCAAGCTGTCAGAGAAGAAACTGCGGGTAGCCGCTTACTGCCGAGTCAGCACCGAGCTTGAGGAGCAGGAGAGCAGCTACGAGGCACAGGTGGAATATTATACCCGAAAACTGAAGGAAAAGAATGTAGCAGTGGTTTTCGAGAAAGAGGGTGTCAACACCTTGGATGGAACCGGAGAAATACTGATTACCATCCTAAGCAGTCTGGCACAAGAAGAGAGTCGCAACATCAGTGAGAACACCAGATGGGGTGTGGTCCGAAGGTTTGAAAATGGAAAGATGATAGTCAACCACAACAAATTCATGGGGTACACCAAAAATGAAAATGGCGATCTGGTCATCGTACCGGAGGAGGCAGAAATCGTGCGGTTGATTTTCCGGCTTTATCTGGAGGGCTACAGTGCCAAAAAGATAAGCCAGTACCTAGAGGAGAATGGCATAAAAACTGCGTCAGGGCAGGATAAGTGGTATGACTCGGTAATCTTTAAAATGCTCCGGAATGAAAAATATATGGGGGGATGCCCTGCTGCAGAAGACCTACACGGTAGATTTTATGACCAAGAAAAAGGTCATCAACAAGGGAATCGTGCCACAGTATTATGTGGAAGATGATCATGAGCCAATCATACCCAAGGAATTATTTTACCGGGTGCAGGAAGAACTGGCGAGACGTGCATCCATGAACAAGTCAGCAGTGATACGCAAGAAAAATCAGAAAAGTAAATTTTCCTCAGAATATGCCCTCACTGGTTTACTGCTCTGCGGAGACTGTGGGCAGGAGTACAGAAGAGTCACATGGTCGAGAAATGGCAAAAAGAAGATTGTGTGGCGGTGTAGCAACCGACTGACAAACGGAACCAAGCACTGTAAAAAATCCGAGACACTGGAAGAGGGAGTATTGAACAGAGCGGTCATGGAGGCCATAAACAGAATCACCAGAGGAGATGGGGATTTTGTAGGAGCCTTCCGCCAGAACGTCATCCGGGTAATCGGAAGCTACAACGGAGAGCAGGAATCGGATGAATATGATGAAAAAATCAAAGAAAAAGAAGAAGAGATGGTGGCTCTGATTGCGGAGAATGCAAGGGTAGGTTCCTACACCGATGAATTCGATGAGCGATACCGCAGGATAGCAGAAGAAATCACCATTTTAAAAGAGGAGCAGATAGAGGCCAGACGGAAGAAAAAACTGGCGGCCAGTTATGAACAGCGGTTGAGGGATATGGACAGTTTCCTAGAGAAACAGACCTGCCAGATACCAGAATTTGATAATGACCTTGTAAGAAGGCTGATAGCAAGCATCAAGGTAGTCTCTGCCGAGAAGCTGATTATCCAGTTCCAGTCGGGAATCGTCATGGAGCAGGAAATCAGATATGAGTAAGTGATAGGCAGGGATGACAACTGAATAAGGAAACGGAATTCCTGCCTGTAAAATAAATCCGTGGGATTTATGGTAAGTATAAAATGCCCGATGGGTTCGGGTGTTTTATTGTTGGCATAAATAAAGTGGTAAAAAATGTGGATTGTAGAAATAAAGTACTATCAAGTATAATTAAAGAGATAGACGGTGCAAAAAGGAAATTAAATGCTAAAAATAAGATAATAGTCCAAGTGTGAGGTTGAGAATATGAATTATGAAATAGAATTTAAAATGATAGAAATAAAGGATTTGTCAAAAATTCAAAAGAGAAAAATGGCTAAGGATGATATTTTTGAAGCCGATGTTGAACAGGTTGAGGATATAGCCGATGAGTATTGTAAAGACATAATGGCACGAATTGAAACCTTACTTGCTCCGGATTGTAAAGTGAAATATATTGGATGCACAGACAGGATAGGAAATTTTGAGTTTAAAGTATCCTACAAGAATATTGAGTATACCGTAATATTTCAGATGGATACCTACGAATGGAATAGGCAATTTACTATAAAGATTGGATATTCCCAGGTACGCATAGGTGTACCGGTTCCACAAATGCGTGAGAAAATAGCAGGATATGACTATTTTCTGGAAAAGTTGAAAATAAATATTAAGAATGCATTGATTAGGGATTGGTACAAATGTGTTTGGATAAAGGATAATCAATCCCTAGAATTATCCAGAGAGGTGTATTCAGATATCTATATGGCAGAAAATGAACTTAGGGCATTCATCAGCAGAATTATGATAGAGCATTTTGGAATTGATTGGCATGACAGACCAGAATTTTATAAGTTAAAAGCCAGCATTGAAGAAAATGCTGTAATCATAAAAAGGAATGTGCCTAACTTTAATAATATTGATGTCAATCTTTATACGGTAACATTGGAGAAGTTGATGGATACCGTAAAGGCAGATATTTATTCTGATGCCATGTTGGATAGTCCTGAAATGCAAAAACTTATTAAAGAAAGAATCTTTGAAACAACACATTTGGATAAAATGCAGTCAGCATTGGAATTTTTGAAGAACAGATATGTTAAAAAGTATAATATATGGGAAAAGTTTTTCAAACCGCTAATAGCTGATCAGGTAAAGTGGGAAGAATTATTAACATCTTTTATTGCAAATAGGAATCATGTGGCACATAACAAATTACTGGATTATATGTCCAAAGAAACGATGTTAAGTGATACCAGAGAATTCAGAAGATTTATACGGGAGGCAGTTATTAAGTTTGATGAGGAAAACTGTTCGGAGGAAGTTGAAGAAACATTGCAGGCAATTGCGGATCAACGAGAATATGAGCAAGAAGCCCGAATGGAAATTATAGAATCGGAGTCCGGTGTAAAGATAAGAAGTAGGAAGGAGATTTTAAAGCTATTCCAGGATACAATAGATGAGATTTATACAGATGCAGTAAATAAGGTATATTTTGATGAAGGAATTGAAGTATTGGGAGAATGTAAGCTGCAGGATACGGTAGACGAACAATTGTTGTTTTCAATAACCGTCAGGAGTGGTAAAGAGTTAGAAATATATGGAGTTATCGATATTGACGATTCTGAGGGTACTGCAAGTGTTATGCAAATTAGAGTATATAATGCGGATGAAAATATCGTAAATGGCGATATTGAATATGTGAATGGAGAAGCAGAGTATAATATAGAACAGACAAGCCATATGCCTGTAGTCATGGATTCATATGATGATGGAAATGCTGAGATTATTAAAAATGCAGTAGATGAATTCTTGGAAAGAGAAAGGGAAGACGAAGCAATTATTTCCCATGAAGAGAAAAGAATGGCTGAAGAAGATTGGCATGCAGACGAGATGGATACATTAGAGAGCAATCAAGAATAACATAAAAATATTACCTGTATGAGATGACGTGGAAGTAGTATTTTATCAAACAATATGTTAAAATTGATTTGCTGATTATAGAAGAAAATGCAGGAAGGAGTGAAAAAATTGAACGAAAAAGAATTACTGGAAATTATAGGAAAAGGCGAGTGTCATACGACTGAGTTCAAGAAATCCACAACAGATATCACGAAGGATGTTTATGAAAGCATCTGTGCATTTTCTAATCGAGATGGCGGTCATGTTTTTTTAGGTGTAAAAGATAATGGGGAGATACTGGGTATAGAACCTAATTGCATTGAAAAAATGAAGAAAGATTTTGTTACTGCAATTAATAATGCAAACAAAATGTACCCACCACTATTCTTAACACCGGTAGAGTATGAACTTCAGGGAAGAAAAGTCCTGCACATTTATGTTCCGGTTGGTACGCAGGTAAGCAGATGTTCTGGTCGGATATATGATAGAAATAATGAATCCGATATTGATATTACAGATAATGAAGAACTTGTGTATAAATTATATGCAAGAAAGCAGGGAACTTATTTTGTAAATAAGGTATTTCCGGAATGGGGAATGGATGTACTTCGTCCTGACTTAATAGAACGAGCTAGAAAAATGACTCGTGCAAGAAGCAATAATCATCCTTGGCTGTCAATGGATGATGAGGAACTGTTAAGAAGTGCAGGTCTTATTTTATTAGATCATGAGAGCAGAAGAGAAGGAATTACACTGGCAGCAATTCTCCTATTTGGAAAAGATACAACTATTATGTCGGCACTTCCGCAGCATAAAACGGATATGATTTTCCGGGTACAGAATTTAGACAGATATGATGACAGAGATGTAATAGTTACCAATTTGTTGGACAGCTATGACAGAATGAGTGAGTTTGCAAAGAAACATTTAAATGATCCATTTGTTTTAGACGGAATGCAGTCTGTCAGTGCGAGAGATGCAATTTTAAGAGAAATCATATCAAACAGTCTGGCGCATAGGGATTATTCAAGCGGTTATGTGGCAAAGATGGTAATAGAGAAAGACCGGATATTTGCGGAGAACAGTAATAGAACGCATGGATATGGGAATTTAAATTTGAATACATTCGAGCCATTTCCTAAGAATCCTGCAATTTCAAAGGTATTTAGAGAAATTGGTCTTGCGGATGAGTTGGGTTCCGGTATGCGAAACACTTATAAATTTACCAAGTTGTATTCCGGTGGAATTCCGCAGTTTGTAGAAGGTGATGTTTTTAAAACTGTGATTCCGTTGAATGAAACTGCTACAATGAAATCGGGTCCAAAGGCTAGTGACCAAGTCAGTGACCAAGTCAGTGACCAAGTCAGTGACCAAGTCGGAAGTGATGCAGTTGTAGAAAAAATACTTGAATTTTGTAAAACAGCAAGGACCAAGAAAGAGATTTCCGAACATATAGGTTATAAGAATTTAACCTATATGACAAGAACTTATATTAAGCCATTATTGGAAAGTGGTAAGCTGGCATATACAATACCGGAGAAACCACAGAGCAGGTTACAGAAGTATATAACGAAACAGTAAATCGACAGATTAAAGCCTCCAAGTCAAACGAGATTTGGAGGTTTTGTCATGTCTATTTTAGTGAAAATTATTCTCGTGACAGGTTGATTTATGGTATAATGTTTCCAATGGTTATAAAAAAGTGTATCTTATATAAGTGATGTATTGTTTGGAGGAAGTAGCTATGATTGAGAAAGTGCAAGAAACACATTTATATAAATGGCTATGTGAAAAAAATAGTGAATTCTTAGGACAAGTTAATGAAGCAATTCGGTATGCAGAAACCATGCTACCATTAATCAGTAAAGTTTTTTCTGATTATACTGTACATGGAATAAGGCATTCTATTAATGTAATGGAGTATATGTTTTCTTTAATTACAGATATAGACTTATTAAGTGAATTAGAAGTTGTATTGCTGATATATGGTGCATTATTTCATGATATAGGAATGGTAACAAATGAAAATGAAATTAATGATATAAAGTCCGATAATTCTGTTTTGGGAGAACGGAAATATAGTAAAGTATTTGAAAAGTACGGGGAAGAGAATCTTTCTTTGCAGGAATGTATTAGACCAGTACATGGAAAACGTTCTAGAGAACATATTGAAAATCAAATGGATGAAAAGTTGTTTCGCATACCAAATTCAAGTGTAGTGTCTTTTCGGGATGAGCTTGGATTAATTTGTATGTCACATAATGAAGATTTTGAATGGATAGAGAAAGAACTTTCTAATCAAAGTAAAAAAGGTCATTTTGAAATTAATTCACAATATATTGCAGTATTGTTAAGAATCGCAGATTATTTGGATATTGATGAACAAAGAGCACCACTGTATTTGTATAAGTATTTGCAACCAAAAGAATTTGGCGACTTGGAGTGGAAACAACATTTTGTAATTGAAAATTTTGATAAAGTTGTAATGAATGAAAAGACTGGATTAAAAGAGATAATTTTTCAAGGAACTAGTCAAGAACCGTCTGTCCATAGAAAATTATTGAAATATTTTGATTCTATAAATGGTGAATTAAGAAATGCAGTAAGCCTTTGTGAACGTTTTGTGGGCTCAAAATATCTACTGCCATTAAAAACAAGTGTTATAAATAAGATTCAAACAAAAGATTTTAGTTTTTCAGATTTAAGATTGTCATTAGATTATAATGCAGTAACTAATTTATTGATGGGTGAGCATATTTATGGTGATAAAAAATACGGACTTAGGGAACTCATTCAAAATTCAATAGATGCTTGTAAAACAATGGAAGAGTCATCATTGCAAATGGAGGAGTTTAGATATCAAAGTTATCAGCCATTTATATCTATTGTTTTAGATAAAGATAGAAGGCAAGTAGTGCTAATGGATAATGGAAGTGGTATGTCCATAGAGATTTTAAAAAAGTATTTCTTGAATGTAGGGGTATCCTATTATGCATCTGATGATTACTTATTGCAGGGGAGAAATTATTCTCCAATAGGGCATTATGGAATAGGTTTTTTGGCTTGTTTCATGTTATCAGATAGAGTAGAGGTAAAGACAGTTTATTATAAAGACCATAAAATGAACAGAATTTCATTTGAAAAAAATAGCGAATATATTTGCCTTACTTACGAAAATGATAGTAGACAACAGGGAACAGAAATTATTTTAGATTATGACCAGTGTATGGGTGTATTTGATAATAAAGTAGAGAATCTAGTTTCGTTTGTAGAACGGAATTTTCTTGACGCAGGTATTCCAATTAAAATATCTACTATGGAAAATGGAAAACCTAATATTGTTGAATGTGTAGTTAAAAAAATTGGACAGATAATTCCGGATAATATATGTTTGAACGATTATTTAGACGGAGTAGAAGCATATGTTGATTGTACATATAAGCAAATCAATTTTGCTACACATTTGAGAGATTTGAATGGATGTGACAGTTATTATTATAATGATGCGAAATATTCGCTGGATAAAGAAGATGCTTTGTTAATAAAAGATTGTGTAATCGATGGAAAAATTCAGTTTATGAACATTCCTATTATTTCAGAAAGTGATGAAAATGATTTTTTAAAGGCATATGAAGTATTGGATGATTATGAGGAAGCTCTTGGAAAAATAGGGTATTTTGAGTCTATAAATGTATGGGCCAGAGAAGAAGAGATTACAGGTTATGCACTTTGTGTAGAAGAATCTAGTGCATCAATAATCGGAGGATATACATTGGGAGGATTCAGAGATCAGTTTGGTCATGCGAGTTATACACCAGTGCAGACAACATATGTTGAAAAAGCTGTTATTGCAAATGAAGCAAATATGGTTTTACCATACAATGAGTCTTGTGTTGTTTCAGGAAATTATCGTTGGGAACGTACAGATTTGTGTTATGTAAAAAACGTGTTGCTTTCGGGATTAAAGATTAGTGTTCCTTATTTAGTAGATGGAGTTGTGCTGAAGGGAGCTGTGATAAATATTACAAATTCTGAGTTTGTTCCTAATGTGTCACGGAATAATATTAATACATTACAGCAGGCAAAATTATCGTATGCAATAGGAAAGGCAATTCATATGTGGATACGAGATAATGTTTCCTTAACATCAGAACAAAAAGGATTATTGGATTTGTTCATTGAATCAAAATACAGTAAGACGAATTGCTGTTTAAAGTAAGTGATAAATACTTGACAGTAAAAAATATAATAAGCAATTATGCAGAATGGATGATTACATGTTTATTCCGGTAATAGATTCAGTATTAGAAATGAACCCTACTGAATTTGAAAAGTATGCTTTACAGATTTTACAAGATCATATCAAAGGGTTAAATAATGTGAAGTTTATACATAATAAGGTAGTCGAAGCCTATGATGGAAATTATCAATTAGACGGATATATAGAATTTGAAGTAATGGGGGTGCTCTATAAAACAATAGTTGAGTGCAAACATTATAAATATCCTATAAGTAGGGAAATTGTGCAAAAGGTTTATGACAACCTTAGAGCTATTGGTGCACAAAAAGGAATTGTAGTATCAACATCCAATTTTCAATCAGGTGCAATTGATTATGCAAAAGCGCATGGCATTGCGTTAATTCAAATGACAGAAACAGAGGAAATATTTCATACCAGATGTCACTATAGCGTAGTTGTTAATCACCCTTATGTACCGAGAAATGGCGGACAACCATATATTGGTGTTATGATAGGGAGAGGTAAAGACGGTGTTGGTGTAACTTGTTCATATTTATCAGCGTTGTCAGATGCACTGGAGAAATTTATATTACCGTCAGAATGAGAATAGAAACAGGAGGTCTATTATGGCATCAGTAGATTATGCGTGGAGCATAGAACTAGGACAAGAATTAACGGCATCAGAAGCTCATGAAAAATGGTTTATGGGAATACTCTCTGATAAAACAATGTTTGAATGTAGAGATGAAAACTGTCATGCTCAAATTACTTGCGTTAATATGGATAAGCAGCAGTATCAAATGAAAATGCGAGAACATTTCAAAGTTTATGGACAACATTCAGAAAAATGTGAAGAGGTAAAGAGAAATAAAGATGTTAATAGAAAATATAAGACAGGAGCGGGAACGGAATCACCAGAACTAGAAGAAGAAATAACATTCAGCATGGAAAGGTTGCCGAGCCATAAAGAAACACAGATAGATAAACATAATGATGATTTTTCAGAGGGACAATCTGTTGAGAACAAAGTAGTAAAAAAAGAAAAGGGAGGTGTGAAAAGGAGCGGTTCAAGAAAATCACATCTATATCTAGTACATACGCTGGTAACAAAGTATTTATATGGATTGAAAAATGGAACTTTAGCTAAAATAAAAGTAAATATTTGTTATCCTGGAAGCAAGAAGATATATCCAACTCCCTTGGACAAATTGTTTAAAAATATTAAAAGCACTCCCTTTGTGTCAGAAGAGGCATGGAAAACGAAAATATTTTTTGGTAAAGCCAATATCAGTAAAAATAAGAAAGGCGAGTATTGGGTTAATTTTGAAGAACCGTTGTATAACGACGAGAGGAAGGTGTGTTGTGTCATTAATCAGCAGATAATAGATAATACACTAAGTAAAAATGCATCCAAGAAACTATTAGAAGGTTTTTTATATAAGGAAAATATATATTGTTTTGCTTTCGGAAAACTTAAGGAAACGAAAGACAGAATTTATATAAATATATTAACATTAGATCATTTGGCATGTACAACAGAAGATATTGAAAGATTAGATGATTTGTGCTAGATGAAGAATAGGAAAAATGGTTGGAATCAAGCCTCCAAGTCCTTAAAGATTTGGAGGCTTAATTCTGCCCATTTTTTTGAGGAAAGCAATTTCCGAAACAAACAATCTATGGTACAATGGCGTAAAGGTTTTATGCAGTTGCTGTACCATAGAGAAAGAGCAGAACACAAATCACATGCAAGTTAGTCTGACCTGTATCGTAAAAACAAATCTAATCTTTTTCTATGGCAGGTGCAAAGTGGTGCATCATGCTTAATTTTGCAGGTCCGGTAGGGGACTATTGCATCATTTTTGAATCCAAGGCTTAACGAAAAGCCAAGGGATGTGCATCTTTATTGCACACTCATGGCATGTGGAGACGGTTGTCTTACTTTCCAAGGGCGCTAAAGGTCCGGTGGACCTTTGCTCAGCGCGGACCGAAGTGGAACGGAGACTGGTCGACAGCAGAAAAGTGAAGGTGGACTTCTCTCTGGAGGATATGGATTTATCTGAATTTAAGGGAAAAGCAACTTATGAGCAGATGAAGGCATATGTACTTGAAAAGACAGGACTGAAGGTTTCTTCGTTGTATATTGCACAGATTAAGAAGAAATGTGGATTGGATGTGGGAGAGAATTTTAATCTGCCTAAGTCAGAGAATGCGAGACAGCCACAATGTACACCGGAGAAGGAAGAAGCGATTATGCAGGCGTTTAAGCATTTTGGAATTGTATAGATTGTGGATAAGTAGCATCATGTGTTAAAAATATAGTGAAGTATGGAAAAAAGGACATTCCGGAACTGTAGATTTTACAGGTAAGGGGATGTCCTTTTTACTGATATGGAAGTGTTCAAGGGGCAAGGTAATGATACTGAAGTATTAAGGCTGACTGCTTTTGGAGAAGTTTAGCCTGTAAAAGATATCAGCGGTATTTCGATTGTATGAAAGCTATTGTAAAAAATAACACAACATGACATAATCGGATTGACTAAAGTAACACAAATATTTATAATATAGACAAAACGAAAATGACATGAACGGAGGACAGGATAATGGAGAAAACTGTAACACTTGAAGAGGCATTAAAAAGAATTGAGGAGTTGGAAAAAGAGAATGCAGAACTTCGGGAGGAATTGGAGTATTACAGAAATCGTAAGTTAAGCGGTCGTCAGAAACATAACGCCAAATGGATGGCAATTTATAATGATTTTGTTGTTGGGTATGAGAGCGGCATGACAATGGTAGAAATTGCGAAGAGGAACAATGTCAGTGAGCGGACGATTTATAGGTATAAAGCGTATTATGACAAAATGAAGAAAAAAGAAGAATAGACCATTTTACTGACGTCAGTAAAATGGTTCAATGTGGGAGGAGAAAGTTTAGTATGGAAAAGAAAATGATTAACTGAAATTATATATGTCTTTTTGACTATCTTTTTATATCTTCTTAAATGTCCGCAAAG
>ERZ791923.3822-NODE-3822-length-10949-cov-7.789334_pt1 | contig 10949 bp, 7 predicted proteins | sample MGYA00510133_ERZ791923 | MGnify/ENA primary metagenome ERZ791923 (study PRJEB30046, sample SAMN00792106) | human gut metagenome | study: EMG produced TPA metagenomics assembly of the A metagenome-wide association study of gut microbiota in type 2... | reverse complement strand
TTGACCGGCCTGTGCCTTGTCGTGACGGGCGCGTGGTGTGCGCCGGGGCTTGCAGGCTTTCGCATCACGGAGCAGGCGTGGCGCACGGCGCTGCCATGGCCTGCGGGGCTGTCGTCGTTCCTGCTGCTGGCCTGCCTGGTCTTCTTTGCATTCTCCACGATCATCGGTTGGAATTTTTATGGCGAGCAGTGCCTGCGCTACCTGACGGGCGGCTCGCAGCGGGCGCAGCGCCTGTACCGATGGTGCTATCTTGCCGCGCTCTGCACTGCGCCGCTTTTGTCCGTGAAGGCGGCGTGGGAATTGGCAGATATCCTCAATGCGTGCATGGCCCTGCCGAATCTCACGGCCCTGCTGCTGCTCTGGAGACAGGTCGTCGAAGGGAGCAGGCGTCCTGTGGGAAAAACGTAATTATGTAAATTAGTGCTTGCAATCCGCCGGAATTCTGATAGAATGAGAGAGAAAAAACTGTCGAAAGAGGTGGACTGCCTATGGAATTTTCAAGCCTGTATTTCCTCTATCTGTTTCTGCCGCTGACGCTGCTGGTCTATTTTCTGGTGCCCGGCCTGCGGCTGAAGAATATCGTCCTGCTGGCGGCCAGCCTGCTGTTCTATGCCATGGGGCAGCCGGTCTATGTGCTGCTGCTCGTTGGCCTTTCCTATGCGAACTTCGCCATGGCCCGGCGGATCCGTCCGGGGAAGCGAAATACGCTCTTCCTGCCGGTCGTCGTCAATCTGGCGGTGCTGGGCCTGTTCAAATATCTGGACTTCTTCCTCGGCATCTTCGGCATCACCGTCGCGGACGGCGGCGTGATGCTTGCCGCGCTGCGCGGCATTACGAACGGCCTGAATTCCATCGGCTTTGCCTTCCGGTCGCCGACGAGCGCCCTGCCCCTCGGCCTGTCGTTCTATGCCTTCCAGGTTATCTCCTATGTGGCGGATGTCTATCGCGGTAAGGTCAAGGCGGAGCGTTCGTTCTTCAATCTGCTGCTCTACCTCTCTATGTTCCCGAAGATGATGCAGGGCCCCATTGTGCGCTATGAGCAGGTTGCCCGGCAGCTCATGGACCGCCGCACCACGCCGCGCGCGGCCTTCGAGGGCGCGCAGCGCTTTATCATTGGCCTTGCCAAGAAGGTCCTGCTTGCCGATTATGCGGGCAAGGTCGTTGCGTCGCTAAGCACCGGCGGCGGAAACGGCACGTTCGTCGGCGCATGGCTCGCTGCGCTGATGTTCATGTTCCAGATCTATTTCGATTTCTCCGGCTATTCCGATATGGCCATTGGCCTTGGCCGCATCTTCGGCTTCCGCTACTGCGAGAACTTTGACTTGCCGTACATCTCCACGTCCATCACGGAGTTCTGGCGCCGCTGGCATATGTCGCTCGGCAGCTTCTTCCGCGACTATGTCTATATCCCGCTCGGCGGCAACCGCCGCGGCAAGGCTCGCCAGATCCTCAACCTGCTGGCTGTGTGGGCACTGACGGGCCTGTGGCACGGCGCAAGCTGGAACTTTGTGCTGTGGGGCCTGTATTTCTTCGTGCTGCTGTCCATCGAAAAGCAGATCGCCCCGAAGCTGGAAACGCTCCCGTTTATCGTGCGCAACCTCGTGACGATGTTCTTTGTGCTCATCGGCTGGGTGCTGTTCATGAATACGTCGCTCTCCGGCATCGGCTCGGCATTTGCCGCCATGTTCGGCGGCGGAACGAGCTTTGCTGGCTCAGGTGTTTCGCTGCAGCTCAAAAACTCGCTGCCGCTGCTCCTGACCTGCCTCATCGGTTCGTCCGTGCTTCCGCGCTGGTTCGGCTTTATCTGGAGCGGCCTGTTCGGCATGGGGCGTTCCGACCGCCGCGGCGCCGTGACGGTGAAAAAGGGTATTTACCTTGCCAGCGTCTTCCTGTTCCTCATCCTGCTGCTGTGGCTGTGCACGGTGTCCCTTGTCGGTTCGACGAGTTCGCCGTCCATGTATGCGCAATTCTGACCCCCGGAGGTGCTCTGCATGAAACGAATCTACACCATCCTGTCCTGCCTGCTGCTGGCCGGCATGCTCTGCATCGGCCTGTATGCCCTGCTGGACAAGGATGCGACCTATTCCGAATCCGAGCGGCGCAAGCTGAAGACCCGCCCGAAGCTGACGTTCTCCGCCATGCTCGACGGCAGCTACGCCTCGGATTACCGCGACTATTTTGCCGATACGTTCCCGAACCGCGAAAAGCTGATGAATGCGAACCGCTCGCTCAACGGCTTCTATTACTTCAGCGGCGGCTCGAAGGACGGCGCGCAGCTCGTCATCAATATGAACGGCGGCGCAGCCAACCACGGCGAAGCCCTGCCGTCGACGGACGATACGACGCCCTCGTCCTCGACCCAGCCCAGCGGGACGAGCGGGACGGCCACCGACTCCACCGAGCCGACGGAGCCGACTCAGCCCACCCAGACGCAGGATCCCGACGCTGCTGCAGAGGAGCTCGGCTCCGTGCTCGTCGTGGGCGACCGCGCCATGGAGGTCCCCTATGGCGACAAGGACACCATCCGCTCCTATGCCGACGCGGTGAACGACATTGCAGCGAAGCTCGGCAGCGGCGTGCGCACGTTCTCCATCGCCGTGCCGAATGCGGCCGCGTTCTACGCCCCGGCGGAGAACCAGCACATGCTGCAGACGGACATGATCGCGGCGTGCTATGACCGCCTGAAGGAGCTCAAGAGCACGGCCATCACGGTCGATGCCTACAGCAAGCTCGAGGCACACAAGGACGAATACCTCTACTTCCGTTCGGACCACCACTGGACGGCCCTCGGCGCCTATTATGCCTACACAGCCTTCTGCGAGAGCGCGGGCCTCAAGGCCGAGCCGCTGAGCAAGTTTGAAAGCGGCGAATACACCGGCTTCCTCGGCTCGCTCTACAGCGCCATCAAGGCCTATCCCCAGAGTCAGGCCCTTGCGGACAACCCGGACACCGTGCAGTTCTGGCGCCCGTTCGTCGATCTGGACACGAAGTGGTACCCGGATGCGGAGTTCTCTATGGAATATTTCGGCGGCACGCTTTGCAAGGTGGACGACACGTCGAACAAATACCTGACATTCCTCGGCGGCGACCATCCCATCACCGTCATCAAGACAAATGTCGACGGCCCGGTGTGCATGATCCTCAAGGAGTCCTACGGCAACGCCTTCACGCCGTGGCTCACGAGCCACTACAGCAAGATCATCGCCATCGATCCGCGCGAATTCAACCGCGACGGCAAGCCGAGCCTCGATCTGGCTGCCTTTGCAAAGGAACAGGGCGTGAACGACTGCATCGTGCTGGACTATCCCATCATGCTGAATTCCGATTCCTACATCACCTGGCTCGAGCGTCTTGTCGACTGAACCATATGATCCCCAAAAGCGGAAGCCGCCCGGCTTCCGCTTTTTTGTACCCCTCGGCAGAGAATAGTGAATAAATGTGAAAAATGATTCTGCGTATTTTTATTCAAATTAAACAAATCTTAAGAAATCCTTACGGGTATCTCCCTTGTTCTGCCGGGGCGGAAATGGTATACTCAGGCTGCAAAAAAGGGAGGGAAAACAGATGAACACATCGATCGGAAAACGGCTGGCTCTGCTCCTGTCTGGCGTTCTGCTTCTGACCGGCTGCTATGCCGCGCCTGCTGCTGAAAGCGTCCGGCAGGGGAGCACGCCGCCGGAGAGCGCGCAGCCAACTCAGCCGCCCGCGGCGGAGACCGCCATCACGACTTACCCGGTCCCGGAGGAGAATCTTCTGGTCTCCATCAACATGGCCGATTCGCCGTCGACCGGCGGGTTCTGGCAGTGGGATATGATGCTCCATCCCTATGTTGAGGCCTACGATCCTGTGACCCGCACAGCCTATGTTCCGTGTTATCAAAGCGGCTGCCGGCACAATGACAGCACCTGCAGCGCCTGCTTCGGCAACCTGAGCGCGCTGGCAGAATATCGGGACAGCCTCTATGCGCTCGTCCAGCAGGACGGCGAGTCCGCAGCGTCACTCGTCTCGCGGCCGCTCTCCGGCGGGGCGCTCCGGGTCCTTGCAAGCTGGGAGCCGGAGAACGAGGGCGAGAAATACCGCTGCACGCTGCGCTGCATTTCCTTTGGAAAGGCCTATCTCACCGTGACCAGAGCGGCCTATCTGCCGGAAGACGGCCAGCTGACGCGGGACGAGCAGGAAAACCGCCTTGTCTCCGTTGATCTGCAGACGGGAGAGGAGGCGACGATCCTCGAACATGCCGAAAATTATGACCTGTACGGCGTCTGGGGCGACTGCGCCGTTTTTCAGGTGCAGGAAACGGCGGAGGGCGCGCCGGACTTTGCGGACTGGGCCGCGCAGCAGCCGGAGGAGGCCTCGTGGGACGAGTACGAGCGGCTCTATATCCGCTATCGCATCCTTTCGCGGGACCTGAGAACCGGGGTGGAAACGACGATCGTGGACGGGTCGGAGCCTTTTGTCTGGTCGGCGGACCCGCATAGGAGCTGGGGAAAATATGCCGTATATCAGGTCGGTCGCAGCGTTTATGTCTACGACATGGAGACACAGGAGACCAAAAAGCTCTTCACCCACGAGCAGGAACGGAAATTCTACAACTATCTGCTTCTGGACGGCCATGCGATCGTCCTGTGCGGAACGGAGAACGCCTGTAATGCCTGGGCGGTCGACCTTGCGGACGGCTCCGTGATCGAGCTGGATACCCGCGGCGAGAACGCGATGCCGTTCTCTGCGCATTATGAGTGCGACGGGTATTTCGCCGGTTTGCTGAGCAATTCGCCCGGAAATTACGAGCTGTGTCATATCAGCAAAGAAGACTTTTACCGAAGCAATTATGACGGAGCGTTCCGCTGACAGGCTGCAATGAATATTCGTTAAAATATACAAGATTTAAGACAATAACGTAAACGTTTCCAACAAAATCTACAAAAATTTGTGGATAATTTCGCCAAGACCTCTTGCACTGAAAATTCAGAAGTGATATACTCAGGCTACAAAATGTATCAAGAGATGAAAATTCTGCGGAGACCTCTGCAGTGGGAATTCTGCGCGAAAGGCAAAGGTGATTCCAATGGTCGAATAGAGGCGGGAGCGGCAGAGAAGAAATCGTTCGCTGTTGGCTCCCATCTGGTATAGTCTAGTTGAATGGGAGGCGGAACATATGAAAAAACGCTTTTTGGCCTTTATGGTTTGCATGGCAGTGCTGTTGGCTTCCTTTACGGGTTGCTATTCTGCTCAGAAGGATGGCCCCTCGACTGCATCGTCCGCGCAGACTGCGCAGTTGGGTTCCGGCAGCGGAACAGAGGAATCCGTAGAGATCAGGACTTATGTGCTTCCAGAGGAAAATGTACGGGCGGATTCCATATATGTTCCGTCTCCCTCAACCGGTGGTTTCTGGACATGGGCAGTCTTCACGTCAAAAACAATTCAAGCCTACGATCCGGTGACGAGAACGACCTATTATCCCTGCTATCAGGCGGGCTGCAAGCACAATGATGCCTCCTGTTCGGCTTATTTCGGAGATATTTCCTCGCTGGCAGAGTATCGGGGCAATTTCTATGCTATGATCTACTATAACGATGATACTGCATCGGCATTTGTTACGCGTCCTGTCTCCGGCGGCCCGCTTCGAATCCTTGCAAGTTGGGAACCGGAAAATGAAAACGAGGAATGCCGGTGCAGCCTGTATGGACTTTCTTTTGGAAAGGCTTATCTCATAGTGGCAAAAGAAACCTATACGATGACGGAGGATGGCCAGCAGGCATGTGTCGGTCAGGAGTACAGCAGGTGGAGTTTTGATCTGGAAACGGGGGAAATGGTGGAACTTATGACCGATACTGACGGTATCCTTCCATATATGTATGGCGTTTGGGAGGATATCGCTGTTTACCAGACGGTGAAAACAGTGGAGGGCGCGCCCGAGTTTGAAGAATGGATCATGCAGCAGCCGGAGGGCACAACGTCGTATCAGTACGGCCTGCAATATTACAAATATCGCGTTTATTCCAAAAATCTCAAAACAGGAGAAGAAAAAACGATCGTAGACGAGTCGGAAAATTTCGTATGGACGGCGGATCCACACATGAGCTGGGGACAGTACGTCGTGTATCAGATTGACCGGAGTGTGTACGTCTATGACATGGAGACGCAGACATCCAAGAAGCTGTTTACCCATGATCCGGGCTGGGATTTTTATAATTACATGATTCAGGATGGACATGTGATGGTTATTGGCGGAACGGAGGATACCTGCCGTGCATGGGCGGTCGACATTGCAGATGGATCAGTCATTGAGCTGGACACTCGCGGCGGGAATGTAGTGGCATTTGGCGCGAATTATGAATGCAACGGTTATTTCGCTGGTTTGAAGCGCAATTCGAGTGGAGATTTCGAGCAGTGTTACATCAGCAAAGAAGACTTTTACCGGAGCAATTATGACGGAGCGTTCCGCTGACAAACTTCAATGAATATTTGTTAAAAAATACAAGATTATAGATAATACTGCAATCGTTTCCAACATAATCAACAAATATAGTAGTGCATTCGATGTGGCAACCGGAGTCAACTACATAGGTGGGAATGCGACCTTTAATGGCTATTCGGGGGTTACAACCTCTGCTACGCTTGGGTTCCAGAAATAGCAGTAGTCTTGTTATATACTCTGGTATAGTCTAGCTGAATGGGAGGCGGAACATATGAAGAAACGCTTTTTGGCATTTTGGGTCTGCATGGCAGTGCTGTTGGCTTCCTTTACGGGCTGCTATTCCGCTCAGAAGAATGGCCCATCGGCTCCAGCGTCCTCGCAGACCGTGCAGTCAGATTCCGGCAGCGCCACAGAAAATTCCGTAGAGATCAGGACTTATGACATTCCGGAGGAAAATGTTCAGGCGGGTACCAGATATGTTCCGTCTCCCACAACAGGCGGCTTTTGGATGTGGACATTGTTCATACAGGATTATATTCAGGCCTACGACCCGGTGACAAAATCAACCTATATTCCGTGTTATCAGACAGGTTGCGAGCATAGCGATGCATTTTGCTCGGCTTATTTTGGTGAGATATCCGGGCTGGCAGAGTATCGGGGCAATTTCTATGCCATGATCTATTACAACGACGATACTGCTTCGGCCTTTGTCACGCGGCCGGTCTCCGGCGGCCCGCTTCAAATCCTTGCGAGTTGGGAGCCTGAGAATGATAATGAAGTATATCGGTGCGGCTTCTACGGCCTTTCTTTCGGGAAAGCCTATCTCACAGTGTCAAAAGAAACTTATACGTTGACGGAGGACGGTCAGCAGGAACTCGTCGGTGAGGAGTACAGCGACTGTAGTTTTGATCTAAAAACAGGGAAAATGATGGAACTTATGCGAGATGTCGACGGCACCCTTCCATACATGTATGGTGTCTGGGAAGACAGTGTTGTCTATCAGACACTGGAAACTGTAAAAGGAGCGCCTGCGTTTGAAGACTGGGTCGCGCAGCAGCCAGAGGGAACCCCGTGGGATCTGTATGGTCGACAGTATTATAATTACCGCCTTTATTCGAGAAATCTTAAAACAGGCGATGAAAAAACAATAGTGGATATGTCGGAGAATTTCGTATGGACAGCAGACCCGCATAAGAGCTGGGGACAGTACATCGTGTATCAGGTCGGGCGCAGCGTCTATGTCTACGACATGGAAACACAGACCGTAAAAGAGCTTTTTACTTATGATCAAGATTGGAAAAATTATAATTATATGATTCTGGATGGCCATGTGATTGCCATCTGCGGAACGGGCGACACTTGCCGTGCTTGGGCAATTGACATTGCTGATGAATCAGTGGTCGAACTGGACACCCGCGGTGGAAATGCAATTACAATTACTCCGGAATATGAGTGCAATGACTACATTGTTGGATTACTTGCCAATCAGACTGGCAAGGTTGAAGAGTATTACATCAGCAAAGAAGACTTTTACCGGAGCAACTATGATGGAACATTCAGTTAATCTTGAATGCTGAATGGGAGGCGGAACATATGAAGAGACGCTTTTTGGCATTTTTGGTATGCATGGCAGTGCTGCTGGCTTCCTTTACGGGCTGTTATTCTGCTCAGGATGGTCCCTCGACTCTATCATCCTCGCAGACCATGCAGTCAAATTCCGGCAGCGCCACAGAAAATTCCGTAGAGATCAGGACTTATGACATTCCGGAGGAAAATGTTCGGGCGAACATCATATATGTTCCGTCTCCCTCGACCGGCGGCTTTTGGACATGCGCAGTGTTCAATGCAAAAACGATCCAGGCCTATGATCCGGCGACGAAAACGGCTTATTTTCCCTGCTATCAGGCGGGCTGCAAGCACAATGACGCCTCCTGCACGGCGAATTTCGGCGGGGTGATCTCCGGGTTTGCAGAGTATCGGGGCAATTTCTATGCCATGATCTATTACAACGACGATACCGCTTCGGCGTTTGTCACGCGGCCGGTCTCCGGCGGTCCTCTTCAGATCCTCGCAAGCTGGGAACCGGAAAATGAGAATGAGGAATGCCGGTGCGGCTTCTACGGCCTTTCGTTCGGAAAGGCTTACCTCACGGTGTCAAAAGAAACCTATGCGATGAAGGACGGGCAGGCTGTGTCAGTCAAGGAGGAAAACAGCAAGTGCAGCTTTGATCTGGAAACTGGAGAACTGGTTGAAATCGTGAACGATGCCGACGGCATTCTCCCGGCCCTGTATGGTGTCTGGAAAGATGTCGCTGTCTATCAAACGGTAAAAACAGCGGAGGGCGCGCCGGAGCTGGAAGACTGGCTCGCGCAGCAGCCGGAGGGCACAACGTCGTACCAGTATGGCCTGCAATATTATGAATATCGCCTTTACGCGAAAAACCTGAAAACAGGCGAAGAAAGAACGATCGTAGACGAGTCGGAAAATTTTGTATGGACGGCGGACCCGCACAAAAGCTGGGGACAGTACGTCGTGTATCAGATTGACCGGAGTGTGTACGTCTATGATATGGAGACACAGACATCCAAAAAACTGTTTACCCATGATCCGGATTGGGACTTTTATAACTACATGATTCTGGATGGACATGTGATAGTTATTGGCGGAACGGAGGATACCTGCCGAGCATGGGCGGTCGATATTGCAGAAGGCTCTGTGATCGAACTGGATACCCTCGGGGGGAATGTGATGCCGTTCTCTGCACATTATGAGTGCAACGGTTACTTTGTCGGCCTGCTGCATGCTTCGAATAACGCTGACAAGTATTATATCAGCAAGGAGGACTATTACCGGAGCAATTATGACGCGGCGTTCCGCTGATCTGCCTTACAAAACAAGGGAGGTGGCCATGTTGACCAGTCGAAGAATGCTGAGCCTGCTGCTTGCAGCATCTGCCGTGATAGCGATCCTGAGCGGCTGCTATGCCGCTCCTGTGAGCGAGACTACGGAGCAGGGAGGCGAGACCTCGGGTGCGATCGTTACAGACTCGAAGATTCCTGTTACGACTTATCCGGTTTCGGAGGAGAACATTCGAGTATTTGGTAACATGGCCGCCTCCGCTTCGACCGGCGGGTTCTGGCAGTGGGATACGTTTTTCCGGCCCTATATTCAGGCCTATGACCCCGTAACCAGAACGACCTATGTCCCGTGCTACCAGAGCGGCTGCCGGCATAATGATCCCACCTGTAATGCCTGCTTCGGCGATCTGCAGTCTCTGGTGGAATACCGGGGAAACTACTATGCGTTGGTTTATACGGACGACGAGACAGCCTCGGCGCTCGTCACGCGTCCGCTGTCCGGCGGCCCGCTTCAAATTCTCGCCAGTTGGAAACCGGAAAACGAGGATGAGGCATGCCGGTGTGTGCTGCGATATGTTTCCTTTGGGAAGGCATATGTTACCGCGAACAGAGAGACCTATGCACTGACAGAGGACGGACAGCTGACAACTGCCGCGCAGGAGAGCAGCCTTGTCTCCGTCGACCTGCAGACGGGAGAGGTATCGACGATCCTTGAAAACGACGATGGCTACGATCTCTACAGCGTCTGGGAGGATATCGCGGCCTTCCGCATGCTGGAGATGGCGGAAGACGCGCCGGAATTTGAAGACTGGCTTGCGCAGCAGCCGGAAGGAACATCTTGGGACGAGTATGACCGGCAGTTTCTTGGCATTCGCTTTCTGGTCCGAAATCTCAAAACGGGCGAGGAGACTGTGCTTGTGGATGCTTCGGAGAACTTTGTCCGGACAGTCGACCCGCATCGAAGCTGGGGCCAGTACGCTGTGTATCAGGTCGACCGCAGTCTGTATGTCTATGATCTGGAGAAACAGGCGGCGAAAAAACTCTTTACCTATGAGCAGAACTGGGATTTCTACAATTATATGATTCTGGACGGGCATGTGATCGCCATCTGCGGAACGGAGGATGTCTGCCGGGTTTGGGCAATCGATATTGCAGATGAGGTCGTGACCGAACTGGACACCCGCAGCGGAAATGTAATGGTATTTTCCACGAATTATGAGTGCGATGGTTATTTCAAGGGCTTGCTGACAGAGCCATCCGGCAACGTCGAAGAGTGCTACATCAGTAAGGAGGATTTTTACCGAAGCAATTATGACGGAGCGTTTCGCTGAGACGGCGGGGGAGATGGACGATGGAACTGACATTTGATGCCCTGAGCAAGAATTACGGAAAAAAACAGGCGCTGATCGGCTTTTCGGCCGAGCTGACGGGCGGCATCTACGGCCTGCTCGGGCCGAACGGAGCGGGCAAGAGCACGCTCATGAATATCCTGACCGGGAACCTGCGCCAGACGGCGGGAGAGATCCGCTTCAACGGCGCGGAGATCCGCTCGCTCGGCGCGGCCTTCCGCGGCCGCGTGGGCTACATGCCCCAGCAGCAGACGCTCTATCCGGGCTTTACGGCGGAGCGCTTCCTGCTGTACATGGCCTCGCTGCGCCGCATGCCGCGCGCAC
>ERZ791923.3802-NODE-3802-length-11000-cov-3.768022_pt1 | contig 11000 bp, 8 predicted proteins | sample MGYA00510133_ERZ791923 | MGnify/ENA primary metagenome ERZ791923 (study PRJEB30046, sample SAMN00792106) | human gut metagenome | study: EMG produced TPA metagenomics assembly of the A metagenome-wide association study of gut microbiota in type 2... | reverse complement strand
CGCGGCTGCTCTACGGCGACGGAATCGCGGGGGAAAAGGTTATGGCAATGCGGGTTTGGCTTTACGCGCGGCTCTCCAACGACGATGATCCGGCGCAGAATTCCCTGCAAAACCAACAGGAAATCTGCCGCGCCTTTGCGGAAAAGAAAGGCTGGTCAATCGCCGGCAGTTCCGCTGATGATAACATCAGCGGCATGAATTTCAGCCGCCGCGGGCTGGATACGCTCACAGCGGCGGTTCCGGCGAAACAGATTGACGCTGTCCTTGTGAAGGATCTTTCGAGGCTTGGGCGGCATAGAACTCAAACTGCATTGTTTATTGATTTTCTGCGTGAAAAGCAAGTCCGCGTGATTTCTGTAACGGAGGGTGTGGATACCTTTTGTGAGGAAGACGACCTCATGATCGGCATCCGAGGCCTAATGAATGATTATTATGCCAAAGATATCGGAAAGAAGATTCGTGCGGGCTACCGGCAGAAGCAGAAAGAGGGGTTCGTGATCACGCCGCCCTTTGGATACTGGAAAGACAAAAATACCGGACAAATCAAGGTTGACACAGAAGCGGCGGCCACGGTGCAGCTCATCTATTCTCTGTATTTGCAGGGCTGCGGGCAGAAAGAGATCGCCCGGCGGCTCAACGCTGTGGGGCGAAAAACACCGGCGCAGCTTCGGGCTGAACGGTGCGGCAGAGAAGTCCGGCATACGCACAAGACCCGTGACGGGCAGTTCCTATGGACATATGCCAGTGTGAAAAACATCTTGGTGGAAGAAGCGTACACCGGCGTGCTGAACAACCGCCGCAGAGAATACAACAACGGAAAAGCCAAGCATATAGACAAAACCGACTGGTATCGCCACGAGGGATTCTTTCCTGTGATCATAGAAAAACAGGAATGGGAACAGGTACAGGCGTTACTCAAGCGGCAGGCCCGCCCCGCAAACGGCAATCAGGCCAAGCACCGTTACGCGGGACTGCTGACCTGCCAGGAATGTGGGAATACGTTCATTCCTATGATCCGCTGCTGGAACGGCAAGAGCCGTGTGGAATATGTATGCCGTGGATACCACCGGAATGGAAAAACCTATTGCGCCTCCCACCGTATCCATGAGGAAACACTGGATGCGAGGGTATGGGAGCTCGTTTCCACGGCTCGTGAGAGCCGCACGGAGGAACTGAAGAAACTGGCACAGATGCAAAAAATGTGGGCGTTGAGGAAACCGGTCCTCGACGCCCACATTTTGTCGTTACAAGGGAGAGTGCTGGAGTTGGAAAAAGAGATAGATGAGATCGTGATGGAGAAAATCAAATGTCAAATTTAATTTGATTTACCCTGCAACTTGTAACTTTTCGTTCAGTTATTTTATCATCAGGGCCTACTTCACCAAAAAGTAAAGGTGATTCTGGATTGTGTTTGCTGGAGTTTGAACATACTGTTTTTTCACTGTAATTTGCATAACAATATTTACAACCATTGCGACATGTATTGTATGCTCCTATATCAAGGCTCTCAATACATCCGCACTCAAGACGTTGGCTTTTATCTTTTCCAACCTCAAGAGGGCATCCTAACAATTTGCTTAACAAACGATCATCTATACAGCGAGCATGTTCTATTCCGTATTCTTGCAATTCAATACCTTCTGCACAGGTATCAATCATAAGGCCATAACTATGAGCGATTGCGGCCAACTCTTTCGCAAGGTTTCTTTGGATTTCTTGTGGGAAGTCATGCAGAGACAGCCCAGAGACATTTCTTGTGGTGTTTCTATAGAAATCTATAAAACTGATGGTACATTTTTTAGTGTAGCTACTCAGCTCTTTTGCAATTCTTTCAAAATATCGGATGTGATACTCTGGAGTGTATGTATCGTTCAATAAAATGGGGTCATATCGCCAAATGACGCGATTAGGCCCAATCAAGTCCGATAATTTTTTGAATGCGGGAATGACATGGCTCTGCTTACTTGGGATGTGTGTTTCGACGTCCTGTGCATATGAATTAAGCGTAAACTGGAAGTAGTACATATAGTCTCGGAGCATATCCAGTTTTTCAAGCATGGGAATGGGATTTTTGGTCCAGAATACAATGCCATCTACTACATCGGGATTTAGAGGAATTTTGCTTATTTGGTGTGCGTTCATAGGATTACGAACCAAAACATACCCCGCTTTAATCCGATTAAAAAGCCATTCTGAGTAATATGTAGGTATGTCTGTTCGTCTACTTGCGCTTATAATCATAACTATTCCTCTTTTGTAAACTCAAACAACTGCCATCTGGCCTGCTGACAGTTCAAGATTGGCCATCTTCCGAGCCTGCTTTCGCAATCCGGCCTACAATTTTGGCCATCATAGCGGGAGCAGCATGTATGCAATTCTGAAGTCAGAAAATTTACAACCTCCCATGGGTGTTGAAAATCAGAATCAACGGTTTGAATCTTCTGCCCCTGGAGTTCCTTGTTCAAAATGGTATACATATTGGGGTTGTCGTTTGAAACAAAACCGTTGTCCAGCATAGCCTGAAAAAGATAGTTGGTCTTGGACATATCTCGTTCCATACTTCTATCATCAGTTCGCAAGGAAAATAAAAAGTAAACTGTATTTTGTAGCGGTGTTTTTTCACCTAAAGCAATACATATCTCTTCAATATCCGATTTGGAGAATTCACTGATAGACTTTGGGAAAATATATGCGTCAGCAGTTAATCTCTTGGCCTTGGAAACAAGTTCTACTGCATCTGCGTTTCTAAAAAGCACATCGTCTTGCGGTCTCTGTTCCATTCGGTAAGACCAATCGATGGTGTCTATGCCTCTGTACCGAATCGTACACCTATTGGGCACAACACGAGTCAGCGCCCAGTAGTCAATCATGCTCCCGCATCCAATCGAAGTTACCGCGATTTCCATGCCTGGATTCATTCTTCGAATCAGAGAAGCATACATCCGCTTATATTCGAAAGAATATGCATATGCATACCTCAACAAATACAACTGCTGAACATGGATGTCTGAATAATCGGGAAGGTTTCCTGCATCGAAGTGAACTTCCTTTAAGTCACACAGCCTCACGCCGGAAGTTACATATTCCTTAAAATCAAACAAAATATCATCAAGATACTTGTTAATTGTAATCATTTAACTCTCTCCTGTTTTAACAACATATAACATTATGTCAAACCATTCTGAGAAACAAAAACTGCGTTTTGTTTGACGCAAAATGCAGCTATTTTTCTTGGTGCGGGCATGGGGACTCGAACCCCAACGCATCACTGCACGAGAACCTAAATCTCGCATGTCTACCAATTCCATCATGCCCGCGTATATGAGCGGCAGGGCTTCCTGTCGCTGTTTTGTTGCCCTCTGTTTTTACACGGCGAGGAACCGAGGCGGAGCGTAACGCTTGACCCGCAATTATAAAAACAGGTGAGCCTGCTTTTACCGAAGAATGTCCGCGGCGAGGATGGCGCAAAAACCTTTCACCAAGGTGACATCACCGAAATCCATCGTGTCTGCCAATTCCACCACGGGCGCAGATAGGAACGGCAGGGAAATCTGTCGCTATTTTGTTGTCCCCTGATTTTGACTCGGTGAGGAAACCGAGGCGGAGTGATCCGCAGGTATAAAAACAGGCGAGCCTGCTTTTACCGAAGAAATCCACGGCAGGAGATGGCGCAAAAACATTTCAGCAAGGTGACATCACCGAAATCCCGCATGTCTACCAATTCCATCATGCCCGCGGATATGGAGTACGGCAGTCAGAATTGCTCTGACTACCGTATATTCTATCATATCTGCTTTTCGCTTGTCAATCGTGCAGATCGCGGCTGGCAGAGTAGGCGGCGCGCAGGGATTGTTCGTATTGACTGTCGTTGACGAGCATGAGGGCGCAAGCTCCGCATTTTTGCAGCAGGTGGACTGGCGCGCCGCTCTTTTCGACTGCGCGGAGCAGTTCCGGCACGGTGGCGGTCGAACGGCAGAGCGCGGCCAGAATACTCAGGTTTTCGCGCAGCGTGCATGATTGCGGGAGCAGCGCCTGCGCGGCCTGCTCCTGCAGACGGTGCAGGCGTTCGGAGCCGGACTTCATCGGTAAAAGCACCGTGAGTTCGCCGCACACGCTCTGCATGGAAAACGGCGAAAGCTGCGCCTGCGTCAAAATGGCGGCCAGCTTTGCTTCTGCGTCCGGCTCCTGCGGGCAGGTCAGGCGCAGCATGGCAAGCTGGCGCCGGCCTGCAAAGCAGATCTGGCCTTCACCCGGCTCCATCTGCGGACGGACGAGTGTGCCGGGGTTCTCCGGATCATGCGTATTGCAGATGCGCAGCGGGATTTGCGCCTGCCGGACCGGTGCGACTGCGTCCTCGTGTAGAATCTGCATGCCGACGCGTGAAAGCGTCTGTAATTCCTCATAGCGCAGCTGGCCGACCGGCGCGGGATTCTGAATCAGCCGGGGGTCTGCCGCGAGCACACCTGTCACATCTGTCCAGTTTTCGTACAGATCCGCGTGCAGCGCGGCTGCGGCCAGCGCGCCTGTTACGTCGGAGCCGCCGCGCGGGAGTGTATGGATCTTGCCGTCAGGCAGCGCACCGTAAAACCCCGGCGTGACGATCTTCCGCCCGTCGGCAAGCGAGCCGAGCGCAGCATAGGACGCAGCCTGCCGGATACGGCCTGCGGCATCAAACAGCAGCCAGTCTTTTGCGTCAACAAATTCAAAGCCAAGCAGATCAGCCATCAGCCGCGCGGACAGATATTCGCCCCGAGAGACGATCCAGTCGCGTGGTGTATCGCGGCGCATGGCGGCGTAGATTGCATCGAGTTCTGCTTCAATGGGCAGCGTCAGACAGCAGCCGTCGCGGATTTCGCGGTAACGGTCAGCAATCCTGCGCCATAAGTCCCAGCAGCTTACGCCGTATTGCAGATGCGCATGGCAAAGATAAAGAAGATCTGTGATCTTGTGGTCAGCGGCATGGCGTTTGCCTGCCGCTGACACGATGACGACACGACGCGCCGGGTCGGCAAGCACGATCTCGCGCACGCGCGAAAAACCTGCGCTGTCGCACAGCGACGAGCCGCCGAATTTTGTGACCTTCAGCATAAACTTCCCTCCTTTCGGGAATGATGGTCCCACGCCATTCTATGCCGTTCTGTCGAATTCTGTCCGGTGGCGGAAGCCGAAAAAATTCAGAAAATACAGGCATTTTCTGCTTTACTTTTCTGCGCCTGTATGATATTCTTAACAAGCAGCGCCATGCGCTGCGACCCGTTTCCCAGTTTCGGGACACCGCCCGCTTTGACGCGGGTCTTCTGCCTGCCCGATACTTGGACTCCGGGAATATTTTGAAAGGTGGAAACACAACTATGATGCGCAAAGAAGAAAAAACTGCCATTATCGAGCAGTACGCGACCCATGCCGGTGATACCGGTTCTCCCGAGGTTCAGATCGCTGTCCTCACTGCCCGGATCAATACCCTGACCGAGCATCTGCGTGAGCACAAGCAGGACAACCACTCCCGCCGCGGCCTTCTGATGATGGTCGGCAAGCGCAGAAGCCTTCTCGACTACCTCGCCAAGAAGGATATCAACCGCTATCGTGCAATCGTTGCAAAGCTCGGCCTGCGTAAGTAAGTCATAGGAAAAGGGCGGTCGGGCGACCGCCCTTTTTTATAAATCCAACTACTATTATACTGCGCGTGGGTTCCATTTAGCAGTTGAAAGTAGCGTTTGATTGCAGACGCCAGTTTCAAGTGCTAAACCTCCCACGCGCGCGAAAAACGAAGGAGGTTCTTTCATGATTACCCACAAGCAGTATCCGAATCATCACATTTTTGAAACCGAGATCGGCGGCCGCACTTTTACGGTCGAGACGGGCAAGGTTGCAGAACTCTGCAACGCAGAGGCGATCTGCCGCTACGGCGATACCGTCGTACTCGTCACCGCCGTTGCGTCCCCGCTGCCGAAGGCCGGCATCGACTATTTCCCGCTGACCATTGAGGTTGAAGAGCGCATGTACGCCGTCGGCCGCATCCCCGGCTCCTTCAACCGCCGCGAGGGCAAGCCCTCTGACCGCGGTGTGCTCATCTCCCGCCTGATTGACCGCCCGATGCGCCCGCTGTTTGACGAGGAACTCCGCAATGACGTCGTTCTGACCAATACGATTCTTGCGCAGGACTATGATAACCCTGTTGAGATCGTCGCCTCCATCGGCTCTTCTCTCGTCATCGCGTATTCCGACATTCCCTGGAACGGCCCGACTGCGACCACCAATGTCTGCTATCTGGACGGCAAGTATATCGTCAACCCCTCGCAGGACGAGCGCAACGCCTGCCAGTGCTTCGTGACCATTGCTTCGACCCACGAGAAGGTCGTCATGATCGAGACGGAAGCGAACGAGGTCAAGGAAGACATCCTCATGGAGTGCATCAAGCTGGCCCATGAGACGAACGTGAAGGTCGTAGAATTCATCAACACCATCGTTGATGCCATCGGCAAGCCGAAGTTTACGTTTGAAAAGGCCGCTGTCAACCATGAAATGCTCGACGATCTGTGCGAGTACGGTCTGGACAAGATCGCCTACGCGCTCGACACCGACGACAAGAACGTCCGTGAGGCCCGTTTGACTGAGGCTGTTGTCGATTTCAAAGAGAAGTTCGGCGAGAAGTATGCAGAAGACTGGGATGTCCAGATCGACGTGTGCCTGTACAAGATGCAGAAGAAGATCGTCAAGAAGTGGCTGCTCGAGGGCAAGCGCGTCGATGGCCGCACGCCGGACGAAATTCGCCCGCTGGCTGCCGAGGTTGGCGTTCTGCCGCGCGTCCACGGTTCTGGCCTGTTCACCCGTGGTCAGACGCAGGTTCTGTCCGTCTGCACGCTGAACACCCTCTCCGCTGCGCAAAAACTCGACACCATCTATGACGAGACCGAGCGCCGCTATATCCACCACTATAATATGCCGCAGTGGTCCACCGGCGAAGCCCGTGCGAGCCGCTCCACCTCCCGCCGCGAGATCGGCCACGGCGCACTGGCGGAAAAGGCCCTGCTGCCTGTGATTCCGTCCGCTGACGAGTTCCCGTATGCTATCCGCGTCGTCTCCGAGGTTGTCTCCTCCAACGGCTCTACGTCTCAGGCTTCCATCTGCGGCTCCACGCTGGCTCTGATGGATGCAGGCGTGCCCATCAAGCGACCTGTCGCCGGTATTTCCTGCGGCCTTATCTCCGACAAGGAGACGGGTACATGGAGAACCTTCACTGACATCCAGGGCGTTGAGGACTTCCACGGCGAGATGGACTTCAAGGTTGCCGGTACGACCGAGGGCGTTACCGCCATCCAGATGGACCTCAAGAATGACGGCCTGACCATGGAGATCATTGCCGACGCGCTCGAGCGCTGCCGCAAGGCCCGCCTGGAGATCCTGAATGAGATCATGATCCCCTGCATCGCCAAACCGCGCGACCATGTCTCCGAATTCGCACCCAAGATGCTCACTATGAAGATCGACGTGGATAAGATCCGCGAGGTCATTGGCAAGGGCGGTTCCATGATCCAGAAGATCGTCGCTGAATCCGGCGCGCAGGTCGATATTGACGACGACGGCACCATCCATATTGCCTCTCCCGATGCTGCCTCCTGCGACGCGGCAAAGAAGATGATCGACGATATCTGCTTCGTGCCCGAGGTCGGCAAGCTGTACTACGGCAAGGTCGTCCGCATCCTGCCCATCGGTGCGTTCGTTGAACTCGCTCCTGGCAAGGACGGCATGATCCACATCTCCAAGCTGGAAAACCGCCGTGTCGAGAAGGTTGAGGACGTGCTCAACATCGGCGACATGACCTGGGTCAAGGTTACTGAGATCGACGAGAAGGGCCGCGTCAACCTCTCCCGCAAGGACGCGCTCAAGGAACTCGCCGCTGCAGCGGATAAGAAGTAATTCCAAATATAAAACCCGCCTTCCCAACAGGGAAGACGGGTTTTTGCTGCTTGCGCAGGGAATTACGGCGCAATCCACTGGCTGTACAGGCTGCGCATCCAGGCGGCGACGTCCATGCCATAGATCTGGTCAAGGTTTGCAGGCGACAGAACCTCTTTCGCCTGCCCAAGGGCAATTCGACGGCCATGGTCCATCAGGAGGGCGTCCGTGCCGAAAGCCCGGGCGAGCGACAGATCATGCACCACGCTCACAACCGCGCGGCCCGGCGTTTGCAGCCACTTGCCAATCAGGGCGAAGATTTGCTTCTGGTAGATGAGATCGAGATGGTTCGTCGGTTCGTCGAGCAGCAGCAGCTTCGGATCCTGCGCCAGAGCCTGTGCGAGAAACGCGCGCTGCAGTTCGCCGCCGGAGAGCGTAAGAACCGACTGCTGGCGTTTGTCCTGCATGCCGGTCAGGGTTAGTGCGTGCTCGACATGCTTCGCGTCTTCGGTCTGGCTGCGGCCGAGCAGGCCGCCGGAATAGGCAAAACGGCCAAGCCGCACGACTTCCTCGACGGTAAAGCCGTAGCCGACGAAGTGGTTCTGCGACAAGACGCCGATGGCCTGTGCGCGGCGTGCGGACTTCATTTTTTTTACATCCTGTCCTTCAAACAGGACGCTGCCGGTATATGGTGCGCCCTGCGTAATGGCGGAGAGCGCAGTGGATTTTCCGGCCCCGTTCGGGCCGACGATCATGAGCCACTGTCCCTCAGAAACGGAGAAGGAGAGCGAATCGACGATCGTTTTGGTTCCATACCGCACGGAAAGGCGGTTGGTCTCCAGCATCGGCATGTCAATGCTCCTTTCTCGACTGATAGAAGATGACAACGAATACAATCGCGCCCACGAAGCTTGTAACGACGCCGATGGGCAGTTCCAGCGGATTCAGCAGGATGCGCGCGATAAGATCGGCCAGCATCAGAAAGACGGCTCCGCCGAACATCGACGCCGGGAGCATGGTTCGGGCCAACCAGCATGCGCGCCATGTGCGGCGTGACAAGGCCGACAAAGCCGATCGTTCCCCCGACGGACACGCACACGCCGATGAGGACCGAAACCATGATGAGCAGCATAAGCTTGGCCCGCTTCACATCTACGCCGATCTGCCGGGCGTTGTCCTCGCCGACGGCAAAGGCGTTCAGAATCTGTGCATGCAGCAGGATGACCGTGCCGCAGAACAAAAGCGCGAGCGCCAGAACAGCGGCATTCTGATAGGTGCTGCCGCGCAGGGAGCCCATTGTCCAGAACGTGATGCGCTGCACCTTATCGGCGGCAAACGTGATAATGACGCTCATAATGCTGGAGACGAACATGGAGAAGATCACGCCGATCAGGATGATCGTGTTCGTTGAGAGTGAACGGTCAAGCTTATAGGAAAGGCCGAGAATGACAAGGAGCGAGGCGAATGCAAAGATGATCGCCGTGCCCATTGTCCCTGCAAAGGGCAGACTCGGCAGCGTCACGCCGAAAGCAATGGCGATGACCGCACCGAGCGACGCGCCGGATGAGACACCGAGCGTCGAGCCGTCGGCCAGCGGATTCTTGAGAAGTCCCTGCATCGCCGCACCGGCCAGAGACAAAGCCGTTCCCGTCAGCGCCACGCATAAAACGCGCGGCAGGCGGATGGGCAGGATGGAAGAAACAAGGCCTGCGGGCAACGCATCGCCCGTGAGTTTTGCCGCAAAATAGGAAAGTGTATCCGAGAGGGGAATGCGGACGCTTCCTACACAGACGCAGAGGCACAGCACGGCCAGCGTCACGAGCGTAAAGAGCAGGTATTCCCAGAGTCTGAACGTTTCGTGATATCGGCGCATGCTGTGCCTCCTGTTTGTGAGTCTAACTTATTCGCCGTAGACAAAGTCATACATGGCCTTCGCGCCATCAGCAAGACGCGGGCCCGGACGGGATAGTTCGTTGTTCTGCAGGTTCAGAATCTTGCCGTCTTTGACAGCCGTGACGTTCTCCCAGCCGGTGCGGGAGAGAATTTCCTCTTCCGGCGTCGGGCCTTCGCCATAGTACATGGAAATGGTCACGATATAATCCGGATTGCGCTCAAGCACCTGCTCCTCGGAGATCTCGCCCCAGCCGGTCACGTCGGCAAAGCAGTTGGTCAGGCCCAACATATTGGCGATCTCGTCCATGAACGTGCCGGAGCCTGCTGTCCAGAGACCATACTGCAGCGGGGAAACCTCAAAATAAACGGTCTTCGTGCCGTCTCCGGCATTTGCCTTGATCTCGTCAAAAGTTTTCTGCATGCTCTCAACGATGGAGGCGGCTTCGGCCTGCTTGCCGGTCAGCGTGCCGATCATGTTAATGGCGGTATAGGTGCCCTCGATGTCCTGTGCATCGCTCACGACAACGTGGATGCCGGCAGCCTCCAGCTGCTGCACCTGCTCTTCAGTCTGGGCCATGGTGCTCATGAGAAGCACCTGCGGCTCAAGCGCGATGATCTGCTCAATATTCGTCTCATAGCCGGACTGAACAGACGGAACATCCAGAACCTCCGCCGGATAGTCGCAGTATTCGCCGCGGCCGACCAGCAGATCGCCTGCGCCCAGCGCGTAGAGAATTTCGCAGTCAGCGGCAGTCAGCGCGACGACGCGCTCTGCGGGCGCGTCCAGCGTGATCTCACGACCGGTCATATCGGTCAGGGTAACAGTGGAGGCGGTGTCCTCTGCTTCCGGTTCCTCGGCGGGAGCCGGTTCTTCCTCTGCAGGGGCGGCCTCTTCCGTTTCCGGGACCGTCTCGGTCTGGGCGGGTTCATCCTGCGCAGGCTCTGCCTTTGCGGCGCAGCCGGTCAGCACGGCCAGCAGCATCACCGCTGCCAGCAGCAGGGCAAGAATCTGATTCTTTTTCATAATAGTATCTCCTTGTTTGTGATAGAACGCTCCCCTGCGGAAGCTGTCCGCATGGAAGGGTCTACATTCTACCTGCAAACGCGGGATTTGTCAAGCTATCCGCGCGCGTCCTGATAGTCAGAAGGGCTTTTGCCGGTGATTTTTTTGAAGGTGCCGGAAAAATATGCAATATCGCGGTAGCCGCAGG
>ERZ791923.3781-NODE-3781-length-11071-cov-9.117375_pt1 | contig 11071 bp, 12 predicted proteins | sample MGYA00510133_ERZ791923 | MGnify/ENA primary metagenome ERZ791923 (study PRJEB30046, sample SAMN00792106) | human gut metagenome | study: EMG produced TPA metagenomics assembly of the A metagenome-wide association study of gut microbiota in type 2... | reverse complement strand
CGCTCAAATATTACTTAATGTTCGTCTATTTCAAATTCACATATCATTTTCAAAATGAGAAGAAATAAAGATAGAGATTATGACTCGGAATATTCTGAATCAACAATGTATCATGAACTAGCTTTTAAATATAATTTGTCCATCATTCTAATCACTCATGTGAAAAAGGAAATAGATCCTAATCATCCTTTTGATTCCATTTATGGAAGTAGAGGGATAGTGTCAGGAGCGGATAGTATTATCGTATTGTATAAACGAAACTTTTTATCCAAGAATCGACAGCTAGTAATTCAAGGAAAAGATTTTCCAGAGGAAGAACTGACAATCTGTCAAAATGAGATGTGTATTTTTGAAATCGTTGAAAATGATTTCGATGAACAGATTGATGAGAATCTCAGTAAGGTCATCAACTTCATTGTAAGAAATAAAGTTTATGAGGGATCTCATGAAACCTTGTGTTCTAAATTATCATTAAAGCTAAGAGGAAAGGGACTGCAAATTCTTCTAACCAAAAATAAAGATTTTCTTAAAGATTCGTTCATAAAGTATGAAATCCTGCCAAGAACGAATAAGGCAAGGCTGATGAGATTGGCTTATGAAGGTGACGAAGAAACATAAAATTGGTGACGGTGTGACGGTGTTTCGGTACAACAAAGTCTTCGTCACACCGTCACTCGTCACTTCAATTAAAATTCACGATATATGTATTAGCAAGCAATGTATTTTGTCCCCAAAATACAATCAAGTTGGACGGCGCCAACAACGAAATGAAGTGGAATAATGAAACGAAATCATGAAATCAAGATTCGATTTAACGAAAAAGAATTTGAACAATTGACGGAAAAAGTTCGTAAATCAAAACTCAGCAGAGAGAAGTTTGTTCGTCAATGTATCTTAAAAAAATCAGTCAAAGAACCCCCTCATTTGGATTACTATAAACTGTTAAATGAGTTCAATCATATCGGAAATAATCTCAATCAAATCGCTAAATCTTTAAACAGTAGACAGGATAAATCATCATTTCTTGTTGAGGTTACGATTGAAGAATTGAGAAGTATGATTATGAATTTGGATGAAAAGGTAAGGGGGTGATTAAAGCAGTAACTGCAATTTGGGCAATAAGAGATCGTTTGGATAATGCCATTAAGTATGTAGAAAATGATGAAAAGACAATCGAAAAAGCCTTTGACTACATAAGCAATGATGAGAAAACTGATGGTAAAAAATATGCAACTTATCTCAATTGCGATGCCTTTCAGCCTCAAAAATCTATGAGCACTACAAAGAAAATGTTTGATGATACGAAGCCTATTGTCGCATATCATGGGTATCAATCTTTCAAAGTAGGAGAGGTAAGTGCTGATATTGCACATGAAATTGGTATAAGGTTAGCACAGGAATTATATGCTGATCGATTTGAAGTTATCGTTACTACAGACCTGGATAAGAAGCATATCCATAATCATATTCTTCTAAATTCAACATCATTTGTTGATGGTAATCGCTTTTGTAATACGAAAAAAGATTACAGAAGAATGCAGGAAATCTCTGATAAATTATGCTTGGAATATGGTTTATCTGTCATTAAAAATCCTCAGTACAAGTCAAAAAAAGTCAACTATCATGTATTAAATTCATATATGAAGGACATCAAAAAAGATATGGATATTCTTGTTCAGCAAAGTAATTTTGTAGATGTGTTTTGGGATAACATGAAGAAAAAAGGATATGCTCTTGAAAGAATTGGAGAAGAATATGCCATTTATCATTCATATTATTCAGAATCAATCTTTCTAAAAACATTAGGGGAGCAATACCATTATAAAAATATAGAAGATAGATTAACCGATAAAAGAATACTTCCACAAGAAACGGAATACACAAAAAGTTATTATCAGTGCAAAGAATATTATAAAAAGTATAAGAAAAAACAACTCACTGAACCTGCAGGAATAAGAGTAGCTTATCTCATTTCATTAAATGTTTTACCAACTCGTAAGCAAAAATTATCAAAGGAAGCAAGACAAGCATTAAGAAAACTAGATATGTTTGTGAAGGAAATTGAATTGTTAGATCATAACAAAATTGAAGATATAAACCAATTGGACGACTATCAGCAAGTGAAGCAGAATGAACTAGATAAACTGATTTATGAACGACAACGCTGTTATTATCATCGAATGAAAGCTACAAGTGAAGAGTAAAAAGAAGAGTGGTCAGCAAAAGCAAAGCAATTTACACCAGCAATTAAAAAGTTAAGAATGGAAGTCAAAGCCTGCGATAACATTCGAAATAGAAGCTTTAAAGATGATGTCGAACGTATCGCATGGAAGAAGATAAGACAAAGAGAACAGTCACGTTAGGAGGAAAAACAAATGAAAGAAATGAAGTACCAACAAGTAGGAGATTATGAATTTCCAGTTCTAAAAGGAGTAGAATCATTACCCAAATTAACAAGATTTGGGCGAATATATTTGAAACATTTAAAAGAAAATTATAAAGCACATTATCTAGCTTTACTTGCAGAAAATAAACTGAATGATGAACTATTATCAATGGATAAGCAGATAAATGATCGATATGATGTATTATTAAAGCAACTTATGAAAAAAAGAAATATCAATGAAGAACTAAAAGAAAACGATCAAATGAAATGGGTACAGGAGATAAATAATATTAAGAATATCGTAGAAAAAATTATAATAAAAGATTTAGGCTGAAGCAGAAAACTGCTTCTTTTTTGAACAAAAAATAGTAGCAGAAAATGTTCCGCTACTATAGAAACTGTTTTTTTATAATCCTATTGCTTCCAGTGGTAGAATATCAAAATAATGTGGGCAATTATGCATATCCATGAATCTATAGTAATCATCATATTGTGAACGATCAAACCATTCAGAAGATAATAAATATATATATTGCACTGAATATCCAATAGGGTTAACTAATTTTTCATATTCATAGGTTTTGAAAAGAAAAGTTGCTAATTTTTCATCAACGGAACCTGAACTGTGTTGAAACTTTTTCTCTATAATATACACAGTTTTATTCATTTCGTTAATAAAGGCCTCATCTGGATCCCAACGTTTTGAATTATAATTACGATAGTCAATGCCCTTACTTCTTAAAAAAATAGTTGAAAATTTTGCTTGATTTACTGATAAACCAAGAAATTTACAGTTATAATAGACTTCATAATTATTGTGAATTTCAAAACCATTATCTTTTAGTGCATCATTTAATGAAGTTGATTGTTCAAAAAGTAATCCGTAGTAATTTGTTTGTGCTCCTCCTCCAAATTTGTTAATTCCTCGTGGCATAAATTATTCCTCCTTTAAAAATTCAATAATATCAACATTCAAACAATTAGCAATTTGATTTAAAACCGAAATAGAAATGCTTTTATCACAGTTGCTGGCTTCAATTTTAGATAAATAACTTAGGCTTATTCCAACTTCTTCAGCTAATTGAGATTGTGTTAGATTTGCATTTTTGCGAAAGTATTGAATGTTATTTCCAATTGTTTTAAATAGTTCATTGTCGTTTTTAAAATACATAACGTTTCTCCTTTCACCATATGTGAATATTATCGCATACATATATATCAATGAAAAATTCACTTATAGTGAAAGCGATGGAGTGAAAAAATATTATAAAATGAATTGCTATTATTCTAGATATAGAATATAATGTGCACATGGAATTGGAGGAATAAAAATGGAATATATGTCTGCAAAAGAGGCTGCTGAAAAATGGGGAATATCTCAAAGACGAGTAGCTGTTTTATGTTCTGAGAATAGAGTTGAGGAAGCAACTATGGTTGGAAATATGTGGATTATTCCCAAAAATGCCGAAAAACCAATTGATGCAAGAAGTTTGAGATATTTTGATTTTTCTGATATCACTGTGAAACCATTTCTAAAATGGGCTGGTGGAAAAGGACAATTGATTAAGGAAATAGAACCTTATTATCCTTTTGACAAGTTAAAAGGAGTGAGTAAATATGCTGAACCTTTTGTAGGTGGTGGTGCGGTATTATTTGATATATTAAGTAAATATGATTTGGATGAAGTGTATATAAGTGATATAAATGAAGAGTTGATTGATACATATTGTATAATTCGAGATGATGTTGAAGAATTAATAAAATTTTTATCAAATTATCAAGAAGCATATTTACCTTTAGATATTGAACAAAGAAAAGAATATTATTTAAAGAAACGTGATAGATTTAATGATTTGAAAATCAATGGAAATAAACTAACAAATATTGAAAAAGCTTCATTAATGATCTTTTTGAATAAAACATGTTTTAACGGTTTATATAGAGTGAATAGAAAAGGATTATTTAATGTTCCTATGGGAAATTATAAAAATCCATGTATTTGTGATTCTGATAATTTAAAAAATGTGTCTAATAAATTACAGAAAGTGAAAATTGTTTGTGGAGATTATCGAGAGGCGAAAAATTTTATTGATGAAAATACTTTTGTATATTTTGATCCACCTTATAGACCTTTAAATGATACATCTAGTTTTACTGCGTATACTGAAAATTTATTTAATGATGAAAGTCAGATTGAATTAGCAAAGTTTGTAAGTGAACTGGATGAAAAAGGGGCAAAAATTGTGGTAAGTAATTCAGATCCAAAAAACACAAATGAAGATGATGATTTCTTTGATGAAATATATTCAAATCAAATTATAAAAAGAGTTGATGCTACAAGAATGATTAATAGTAAAGTATCAGCTAGAGGAAAAATTAAAGAACTATTAATCTCTAATTTTGAAATATTATAAATATAAAAATAGGAGGAAATATGGAAAGAAATTTTACAGAATGGCTATCAAGTTTTAGAAATAGCATAGCAAGTTATGAGTATTATATTGATTTTAATAAAGTATATCGGAATGTTGATTCAATAAAAATTGAATTGAATATATTGAACTCATTAATTGGAAGTAAAGACATTAAAAATGACTTTAAAACGTTGATTAAACGATACCCAGAAACATTAAAAGTAATACCAGTTTTATTAGCAAAAAGAGAAAGTGAAATTTATTGCCAAGATGAGAATGGTGGGTACTTATATCAATTTAATTATGAAAAATGTCCATTAATCAGTGCCAATGATTATGAAAAATATTCTTATTTTATGGATAAGACAGGTTTGTTTGATTTGTTGGAAAAACATTTGATAAATAACTTGATTGATTATGTAACAGGAGTAGAGACAGGGTTAGATTCAAATGGACGAAAAAATAGAGGCGGACATTTAATGGAAGATCTTGTTGAAAGTTATATTAAAAAAGCTGGATTTGCAAAAGATGTTACATATTTTAAAGAAATGTATATACATGAAATTACAGATAAATGGAGTATTGATTTATCAGCTATTTCAAATCAAGGTAAGATGGAAAAACGTTTTGATTTTGTGATTAAAACTAAAAATATGATTTATGCTATTGAAACTAATTTTTACAGTAGTGGCGGTAGTAAATTAAATGAAACTGCACGTAGTTATAAAACTTTATCTTTAGAAGCAGATACGATAGATGGATTTTCATTTGTATGGTTTACTGATGGAAAAGGTTGGACTAGTGCAAGAAACAATTTAGAGGAAACTTTTGATGTAATGGAACACATCTATAATATAAGGGATATGGAGGATGGAATCATTTCAAAAGTAATCAAATAAAGGAGGAGCTTAATGGCTAAAAAGATAACAAAATGGGAACCAGATGATTTTGAATTAGAAATGACTACACATTGGTCATTTCCACAAAGAGGAAATTGGGCAACACATGATGCTAAATGGAGAGGAAATTGGTCTCCATATATACCAAGAAATATTTTACTTCGATATTCAAAAGAAAACGATTTAGTTTTAGATCAATTCGCTGGTGGTGGAACTACTTTAGTAGAAGCTAAATTATTGAATAGAAATATAATTGGTGTTGACTGCAATGATGTTGCATTGGAACGTTGTAAAGAAAAAACTGATTTTGAGTATGAAGGAGCAAATGGCAGAGTAGAAATTCATAAAGGTGATGCTAGAAATTTAGATTTTATTGATGATGATAGCGTTGATTTGATTTGCACTCATCCACCTTATGCCAATATCATTAAATATAGTGATGGATTAGAAAATGATTTGTCACAGTTAAAAATTAAAGAGTTTTTGGAAGAAATGAAGAAAGTTGCATCAGAAAGTTATAGAGTATTGAAAAAAGATAAGTTTTGTGCTGTTCTGATGGGAGATACTCGACAAAAAGGATGTATGATTCCAATGTCTTTTGAAGTGATGAAGATCTTTCAAGATGCAGGATTCACACTAAAAGAGTTGATTATTAAAGAGCAACACAATTGCAAAGCAACAGGATATTGGAAAACAAATAGTGTAAAATATAACTTTTTGTTGATTGCTCATGAGTATTTGTTTGTTTTTAGAAAAATATAGGAGGAAAATTGATGCCAACAACATTCGAAAGGTATTATCAAGCTATAGAACCTGAATTGGAAATAATAAAAAATGAATATATGTATAAAAATAAGTCAAATGCATTTGTTCATTATTTTTTAAAACACAAGTATAATATGGATGATATGGATGTCATAGAATGTGTTACAGATGGATCTAATGATCAAGGAATTGATGCAATATATATAAGTGGTGATAAAGGGGATGAGATAGTAGATTTTTATCAATTTAAACTGCCGAGTATTTCTAATATTTCTAGATCTTCGCTAGATCAAGAAACTGCACTGAAATTTTTAAATGCATATAAGAAATTCATAGGATTGGAACAAAATGATACAATTATATTTAATGATGCTTTAATTAGGTTAAAAGGTGAATACGATAATATAGAGAATATGAAGTGCATTCATAATCTCTATATTGTACAATTTACATCGTCTGAGAAAAATGAAAATTTTGCAATGTTAGAAGAAGAAATAAAAGAAATAGCGAAAAACACTGGAAATCTAATCTCTATTCATTATATAAATGCTAATGGGATAATTGAAATTTATGATAGTATATATTCAAAAGATTATCCATCATTTTTATTTAAATATAGTGATGTGTCAAATTCAATGGAAGATGATACCTCAAAAATGTTTGTAATCAAAACAACTTTAAAGGATCTATATATGGCAATAAAAGACCATTTTTCTATAATTCTTGATTCCAATATAAGATATGCAATTGGTACAGGAAATAGTGATGTGAATAACGGAATGTTTAATACAATACGTGTGGAGCCAGAAAACTTCTTTTTATATAATAACGGAATAACCTTCTTATGCAATTCTTGTAATATTCGAAATTCTTCAAATAGAGAAATGGCTGTGACTAATGGTTGTGTTGTTAACGGGGGACAAACTTTAGGGGTTATAAAAGAATATTATGATAAGTATAATGAAAAGGACGAAATAATCAATTTAGAAAAAGCATATATTTTAGTTAGACTCGTTCAATTAAAAAATTCAGATATAACTGACTCAGTTGTAATAAATTTAAACAAGCAAAATAAAACATTGAAATCATTCTCTTTTTCTAATGATCCAATTATGAGAAGTCTTCAAAAAGGAATTAATGAGCAAACTAATTATTTTATAGAAATTAAAGATAATGAATTTGAATTTAAAAGCAAATACATTCCTGCTGATGTAAGAAACAAGCAAAAAAAAGATGTGTTAAAAATAGAAAGAGTCGTCCAGATTTTTGCTTCTTATATGGATGCTGATGGAAAAGGAAATACAGTTAAAAATTCAAAAGAGAAGATAATAACGGCAGATTTTATGGAAGAAATAAAAAATGAGTTTATTCAAGAAAATATTTTAAAAAGCATAGATAAATATAATAGAATTTACGAATATATTTATTCATATCGTTCATCAAAAAAAGGACATAATTCAGAACTGTTAGCTAATAAAATGAATGAACCATCTTTAATCTTAAATGATTATTTGTTTTTAAATACTGCTGATTTTATGTTATTGTATGTATTAGGTAAAGTTGATAGAAATATAGAAAACTTTAATAATAGACTTGATTTAAAATTGGCAGAACATGAAATAAATAATATTGAACATAGTGACTTATATATAAATGTAGATGAACGATGGCTGGTAGAATTTATTGTGAGAAATTCTAAAGATTATTTTTTAGGTTTACCAAATTATTCGGCAACTGATATTTCACGATTAACAAAAAATAGAGCAATTCATGATGAATTAGCAGCTGATATTATAAAAAAATTAGAAATAAATCTTAACATTCATTTTGAATAGATATAAAAAATTTTTTAGTTTGCTACTTTTCACATGATTGAGTCACGATGCTATTATTGTAATTCTAGTAATTCATTTTAAAAATATTTATAAAAAGAGTCTTATTTATAAAAAGAGTCTTAGTTTCATTTTAGAGAACTAATAATCATTGTAAATTGAATATTTATTTTATAAACAGCAGGGATTCATGATATGAATATGAAAAAAATATATAAGAAATCTAGGGGAAAATTGAAAGGAAGTGAGTTCAAACAACATGTTTAATATTTATTACATAAATTATGCTAAAGCATATGAAATAGCAATGTTAATTGATAACAAAATTCTTGAGAGTAAGACAAAAGAAAAAGACAGTACTGTTGCGGGGAATATAAATGGAAGAGCAGATGTTAATTCATTTGAAAAAGTTCCTTTTATTGGTAAGTATATGCCAAAATTAGAGGTAGATGGAGCCTTGAGTGGTACAAAATCAAGTAAAGTCATTGATACAGTAAAAGTCATCACAACAAAGTCTACTATCTTGGATCGAATCTATAATAATGCAGTAGAAGTAAACGAGTTACAAGATAAGACGATTGGAAGTTTAATAAAAATTAAAAATGTGTCACTAATAGTAAAAAATGAAGATGATATTTTGGGAGTAAAAACATTGTTAAGTGGAGCGATTAAGGATATTGCAGTTGAAGGTGTTGGAAATATTAATTTTTCAAATCTTTTAGAAGCAATTCTTAAAGATTCTGCTTATATTTTAGAAGGGACTTTACCAAAAGAAAAATTAAAAAAAGAAGAAAAAGTCATAATTAAAATTCCAATGCAAGCAGAAAATGAGATGGAAAACCAATATAGTATATCGGATTTAGAAATTGGAAAGGTGACTCTTGTTGGTATCTATCGTGGAAGTTTTGAAAGAAAGGTACTGGATGAAAAACTAAATAGATTCTTAGGAAAATCACAAGATGATACGATGTCTGCTCAAGAAGCTGGGATTGCAAGTGATGATACAGAAGACGACGATGCAGTCCTTGTCCATTATATTGATATTATTGCAGTAGTGCAGGATATTAATTTTTAAAGGAGTGTTTTTGTTGAGTAGAATAATCGCATATGAGTATAATAAACAAAATATAGACATAATTGTTGAAGAACTCAGAAAAGAAGGATATATATTTATGACTATGCCTTTGACTGATAATATAAGTTTTGATAAAAAAGAAGTATTTGGTACATTTAAGGGTTTGATGGTAGATGTATCAAATTTATATGCAGATGATGAGAGAGCACTTTTGTATACTAAATATGTAGAGAGTTTAATAAATCAAATTCAAGTGAATCACTTAGAATCTCAATTATTTGTCGTTATCAATAGAAAATATTCGTAGAACTTAAAAGATTTATTATTTTATCAATTGGAAAAAATAATATCTTTAGAAGAAGCTTTTAAATTAGATATTCCAATAAATAAAAATATTGTTGATTTAGAAGAAACTGATTTTGAGGAATTATTATCCAAAATTAATACAGATTTGGTAGGTCATTCAATATTTAAAAAAATGCTAGAAGAAGAGTTGAGAAAGTTCCGTGTATTTAATAAATTAGGATATCAACCAATATTCTCTACTTTTATTATGGGAAATTCAGGGATTGGAAAGACTGAACTTGCAAGAGTATTACATAATAATTTGTCTTCATCTGAACATTTTATAAAAATTAACTTTGGAAATTACAGTGATCAGAATGCATTAAGTAGTTTAATTGGAAGCCCAAGAGGATATATAGGAAGCAGTAAAGGAGAATTATCGGAAAAGCTAGTTAATAGTAAATCAAGCATAATTCTGATTGATGAATTTGAAAAATCCAATAAGCCAGTACAAAATTTCTTTTTACAGTTATTGGAAGATGGTGTATTTACGGATTCTTTGGGAAGGGAATATGACTTAAATAAGTACATTATTATTTTTACAGCAAATGTTCCAAAAGATAAAGTAACAAAATCATTTTCACCAGAGCTATTATCCAGATTTAATTTGAAATTTTCTTTTTCCAATTTGACTGCAGATGAAAAAGATGAATATATACATAAGAGATTAAAGAGGATAGAAAAGGATATTCAAGATAAATTACATATTAACGTTGACAGTGATACCGAAAAACGAATCCTTAATTTCAATTATAAGAAATATGAAAATATGAGAGATATCAATTCTGAACTTATGAAGAGAGTTAGTTCTGAACTATATCCACTATTATATGGAAAAGATATAAAGAATCATTTGAATGAAAAATGAAATATTTAGAAATATTTAGAAATATTTAGAAAGAAACTACCATGTCTTTTTAAAATTAATATGATACTATCTGTCTTGATTTTGCGATTCTAATTTGATACTATTACTTTGTCAAAAGAATATGTAATGTAAAAATATGTGACAGAAAAAGATGTTTTATGCAGAAACTTAACCTATTAAGATTAGAAAAGATAAAACTGTTAAAAGAGTTCGAATAAAGAAGAAATGCTAGAAGTGCTTTATATAAAACACATTCTAGCTTTTTTAATACCTTAAGATACGTAAAAGGTACGAAAAGGTACTCATTTTATTATTTCTCTTGTTCAAATATATGCCAGCTGATCCATGATAAAATAGAATTATCTTAAGAAGGAGTATTGCTTATGAGTAGATACGAAATGTGGGAAAAAGAAAGTGGCAAAAAGAATAGCAACAGAAGGAGAAATGAAAAAATATAGAAAAGTATTCAAGCTAAAGTATGATCAAA
>ERZ791923.3777-NODE-3777-length-11095-cov-2.896014_pt1 | contig 11095 bp, 8 predicted proteins | sample MGYA00510133_ERZ791923 | MGnify/ENA primary metagenome ERZ791923 (study PRJEB30046, sample SAMN00792106) | human gut metagenome | study: EMG produced TPA metagenomics assembly of the A metagenome-wide association study of gut microbiota in type 2... | reverse complement strand
CAAGGATTGGAAATATAATTTTGAGACGGTATCAGAAAAATTTCATTTGATTGAGGAAAATACAAGAATTGTATTTATTCCGATAGAGCAGGAAGCTAAGGATTTATTATTTGAAATAAAAAATCAGGGTTATGGAAAAGCCAGAATGAGAAAGGCATCCCAGTACTGTGTTCAGATATATAATCAGCTTTTTGATACTTTGTATGGTGCTGGTATAATTAAGGAAATAACATCGGATATAGAGAATTTTTATGAATTGGTAGATGAAGAAATGTATACAGATGACAAGGGATTAAATTTGTCTGTGGAATCTGGAATGGATTTATATCTGTAATTTAAATGGCTGTGTGAATTATAAACACAGCCATTTATTTGCATTATTAAAAATATTATTATTTCAATCCACAGGATTAGCCTGACAAATGTAATTGTACAATATGAATTGAATTATTTCAATAAAATTTTAAATAAAAATTGAAAAGTGTTGATTAGTAATGTTTGAAGTAGTATTATTTAAAACATAAGAAGATAATGTACGTGAAATAAATTAGATAAAGGAGTAGGGTGATGATTTTATATCATGGAAGTAAAGAAATAGTAGAATTTCCTGAAATTAGAACAGCTCGTTATAACAAGGATTTTTATTTTGGGTTTTATTGCACACAGATGCCAGAGCAGGCAGTGAGATGGGCAACGAGATATGGAACGCGAGGCTATTTGAATAAATATGAATATACTGAAAATTCAAAGCTTAAGTATCTTGTATTTGAAAAAATGACAGAAGAATGGCTTGATTTTATTGTTGATTGCAGAAGAGGAATAGCGCACTCGTATGATATTGTTGAAGGACCTATGGCTGATGATACAATATATAATTATATACAGAATTATATTGATGGAAAGATAAGCAGAGCAGCTTTTTGGGAACTGGCGAAGTTTAATCATCCGACTCATCAAATAAGTTTTCATACGGTAAGTGCGCTTAGTACTTTGAGATATGTTGGAAATGAGGTTGTTTATGGCGATTAAAAATAATAATAATCTATTCTATACATGCAGTCTGATTGAATATATTGGCAGGCAGATTAAAAGGAAACGTTATGAGGTGGTTGATTTACTGACAAAAGAACGGATTAAACGTATATATAAATATGCAGATATTCTCCATTGCGAACCAATTGAAAAAGTTGCAGATGAGTTTATTACGGAATGCAGTATGAATAATGGAAATTATGATAATATACATGATTGTAAATATAGGATTCCGGATTACTGGGATATTGGCGAAGTATATGAGAGATTGATAGAGGATTGTTTTAGTGATGATGAGATACTTCATGGTATATGGAAAGTGTATCATTCGTGGATAAGTGACAAGATATCAAATTATAATACCGATTTTTATTATCAGCCACGAGACTACATTGCAGCTTGTTATGAGGAAGGAGATGTCCTGTAAATGGGAGTAGGTGTAAGAGTTAAGGTATGGGGAGATTATGCATTATTCTCACGACCGGAAATGAAGGTTGAGAGATGCTCATATGATGTTATGACTCCATCGGCAGCAAGGGGAATACTTGAGGCGATATATTGGCATCCGGGATTGAGTTGGGTGATTGATAAAATCTATGTGAAAAATCCAATCAGATTTACCAGTGTCAGAAGAAATGAGATAAAAAGTAAAGCTTCCGCAAATAATATATTACAGGTATATAATGGTGCGGATAAGCCTTTGTACATAAGTACAAAGGATGATATTGTACAGAGGGCATCTCTTATTTTGAAGGATGTGTCTTATGTTATAGAGGCACATTTTGAGATGACGGAAAAAGCAAATAATACAGATAATCCCGGGAAATTTAAGGATATTATGATGAGAAGACTTAAGCGTGGGGAATGTCATCATATGCCATATTTTGGCTGTCGTGAGTTTCCGGCAAATTTTTGCCTTTGTGAAGAGAAAAATATACATACATTTTATGATAATATTCCGGAGAAAGATTTGGGATTTATGCTATATGATATGGATTATAGTGATTGTGAAAGAGGCAATATTAGTCCAATATTTTTTAGAGCAGTGATGAAGCGTGGAGTAATAGATTTAAGGGACTGTGAGGTGATAAGATGATCTTACAGGCATTAGTGAAAGAATATGAGAATCTTGCAGAGAATAATCTGGTGCCGAAGAGAGGCTGGTGTCAGGCCAAGGTTTCTTATGCAATAGATTTAAATCCTAATGGGAAAATCAAAGAAATTTATCCACTAAAAACAGAACAGACTAGTGGAAAAAAGAAGGTTTTTCTTCCAGTTGCGAAGAGTGTTCCTGAAATGGTTACACGTTCATCGGGCGTGGCAGCTAATTTTCTCTGTGATAATGTAAAATACATGCTAGGGATTGATCAAAGCGGAACTAATGCAAGGGTGCAGGAGTGCTTTCAGGCAGCGAAGGAAAAACATTTAGCGTTGTTAAAGAATGTTGATGAGCCTATGGCAAATGCAATTTGTAATTTTTTTAATTTATGGAATCCAGAGACGGCTTATGATAATGCATGTGTAAGAGAAAAATCAGATGAATTAAATGAGGGTGGTAATGTCATCTTCTGTATGGGAAATGATTTCGCACAGGATAATGATACAATTAAAAAAATTTGGGACAACTATGTTGTACATCAGACAGAAAATACCAATGATGGTATTTGTCTTGCAACTGGTGAAAAAACGGAGATAGCAAGAATTCATCGTGGAATAAAAGGTGTTCCAGGAGCACAGACAAGTGGAGCTGCTTTGGTTTCGTTTAATGCACCTGCATTTGAATCTTATGGCAAGGAACAGAGCTATAATGCACCTGTAGGAAAATATGCAGAGTTTGCATATACAACTGCATTGAATTATTTGTTGAGTAATAGGGATAAGACATTTCAATTAGGTGATTCCATGGTGGTTTATTGGGCTGAAAATGGCATGGAAGAATATCAGAAAACATTTAGTTTTGTTATGAATCCTCATATAGATAATGAGGAACAGCTTCAAAGAATATTTGACAGCTTGAAAAAATCAAGATATGTGGATGTAGATAATGTTCAGATGGACTTTGAGCAGTCATTTTATATTTTATGCCTTGCACCGAATGCTGCGAGGTTATCTGTTCGTTTCTTTTATCAAAACACATTTGGTGATATTTTAAAAAATATAAAAGAACATTATAAACGGTTGGATATTGTGAAACCGTTGTGGGTGGAAAAGAAATATCTGAGCGTATATGAATTGTTAAGAGAGACTGTCAATCCTAATTCAAAGGATAAGACTCCAATCCCTAATATGTCTGCAATGGTACTTCAAAGTATTTTATCGGGAAACAGATATCCTGCAAGTCTTTATACAGACACTGTTATCAGAATACGATCTGAGCAGGGAAATGTTACATGGGGAAGAGCTTCAATTATCAAGGCTTATTTAATAAAAAATTATTCATGGAAGGAAGGAGAAAACTACATGGGATTAGAAGAAACATGCAATGACACTGCATACATATTGGGAAGATTATTTTCAGTTTTGGAGTCAATCCAAAAGGAGGCGAATCAGGGAATAAATGCTACAATTAAAGACAGGTATTTTAATTCAGCATGCGCTACGCCTGCATCTGTTTTTCCAATTTTATTTAAATTAGAAAATAGTCATATAAAAAAACTTGAGCGTGAAAAAGGTAGCGGTTCTAAGATTTTTTATGAAAAAATAATAGGAAACCTTATGAAAAAATTAGTATTATTTCCACGGAGTTTGTCTTTAGAAGAACAAGGAAAATTCATGTTGGGATATTATCATCAGACACAAAAGAAGTATGAAAAAAAGGAGGACAAATAAATGGGAGAGGTTATTAAAAACAGATATGAGTTTGTTGTTTTATTTGATGTTGAAAATGGAAATCCTAACGGGGATCCTGACGCTGGCAATATGCCAAGAATTGATCCGGAAAGTGGCTTAGGAATTGTAACTGATGTATGCTTAAAACGTAAGATCCGAAATTACATAGAGACTGTGAAGGAGGACGAAGATGGATATAAAATTTATATCAAGGAGAATGTTCCTCTTAACAGAAGTGACAGGGAGGCATGCAAAAGTCTTGGTATAAATGATGATGAAGATAAAAAGGTTACAGAAGCATTAAAAAAACTAAAAAAGTCAGATAAGGATGCAGATATAAAATTAAGGGATTATATGTGCAGAAATTTTTATGATATTCGTGCATTTGGTGCTGTAATGACGACTTTTGTTAAAGCTTCATTGAATTGTGGGCAGGTAAGAGGTCCTGTACAGCTTGGATTTGCAAGAAGTATTGATCCTGTTATTAGTCAGGAGGTAACTATTACGAGAGTTGCCATTACAACAGAAAAAGATGCTGAGAATAAGAGTAACGAGATGGGAAGAAAGAGTATTGTTCCATATGGCTTGTATCGTGTAGAAGGTTATATTTCAGCAAATCTTGCAAGAAAAGTTACTGGATTTTCTGAGGAAGATCTAGAATTGTTATGGAATGCAATAATAAATATGTTTGAAAATGACCATTCTGCTGCAAGAGGAAAGATGGCAGTTCGTGAGCTTATTGTTTTTAAGCATAGTAAAGAGCTTGGTGACTGTCCTGCTTATAAATTATTTGATGCAGTTAAAGTGCAGAAAAATGATGATATACAATATCCAAGAAAATATCAGGATTATACAGTTACTATTAATGATGATGAGATACCGGATACGGTAGAAGTGAAAAGGATGATTTAATGGAATATTCTCAAGATGATTATCTGATGATTTCTGGAATACAGCATTTTAAATTTTGCAGAAGACAATGGGCGCTTATTCATGTTGAGCAGCAGTGGGCTGAAAATGAACATACTGTTATTGGCGAACTTATGCATAAAAAAGCGCATGATCCATATCTGACAGAAAAGAGAAAAGATATTCTGGTTGTCAGAGCTCTTCCTGTATCCTCAAGAAGCATGGGTGTGAGTGGGGAGTGTGATATTGTTGAATTTCACAAATGTGAAGATGGAGTGAAGCTCTATGGACATCGTGGAACCTATTCATTATATCCAATTGAGTACAAAAAGGGGAAACCCAAAGCGTCAAACGAAGATGAACTTCAGCTAATGGCGCAGGCTATGTGTCTGGAAGAAATGTTTTCAACAAAAATAACGGAGGGTGCTATATTTTATGGTGAGACAAGAAGACGCAAACCGATAGTGTTTACAGATGAACTTAGGGATGAAGTGAAAAAAATATTTGGAGAAATGCATGATTATTATGATCGAAATTATACACCTAAGGTCAAAACGTCGAAAAGGTGTGTATCTTGCTCTTTAAAAGATATTTGTATGCCAAAGATTGATAAAAGTGGTTCGGTGAAATCGTATATCAATAAGATGCTGGGGGAAACGTTATGAAGAAATTATTGAATACATTGTATGTTACATCGGAAAATAGTTATCTGGGGTTGGATGGAGAAAATGTTGTTGTATATGATGATAAAAATGAAATAGGCAGATTACCTTTACACAATCTCGAAGCAATAATTTCATTTGGATATAGAGGAACAAGTCCGGCATTAATGGGAGCTTGTGCGGATAGAAATATTTCTCTTTGTTATCTGACACCACAGGGAAAATTTCTTGCAAGAGTTTCAGGCAAAGTTAAGGGGAATGTCGTGCTAAGGAAACAACAATTCCAAAGCAGTAGTGAAGATATAAAGTGCCTGGAAATCGCAAAAAACTGTATTCTTGGAAAAGTGTATAATTCAAGATGGGTTCTAGAAAGAGCAATTAGAGATCATTCAATGCAGATAGATGTGGATAAGGTAAAAAAAGCATCTATAAAACTGAAAGAATTTCTTGATTATATCCAAAATTCACAGTCTATGAATCAGTTAAGAGGATATGAAGGTGAAGCAGCAAGTATATATTTTGGCGTATTTGATGAGTTGATTTTACAACAAAAGAAAGATTTTTTCTTTCAAGGGAGAAATCGGCGTCCGCCTCTTGATAATGTAAATGCAATGTTGTCGTTTACGTATACATTGCTTACAACTCAAATTACATCAGCGCTAGAGGTTGTAGGGTTAGATCCCTATGTTGGTTACATGCACACGGAACGTCCCGGTAGAGTATCACTTTCATTAGATCTTATAGAAGAATTGCGAGCAGTCATGGCTGATAGATTTGTTTTATCATTGATTAATAAAAAGATTGTAAATGGCAAGAGTTTTACAAAAAAAGAAAACGGTGCTGTATTGATGGATACAGATATTCGTAAAAAATTACTATCAGAATGGCAAAACAAGAAAAAGGAGATTATTACACACCCATATCTTAATGAAAAGGTGGAATGGGGAATGGTTTCATTTGTACAGGCAATGCTGTTGGCAAGATATTTAAGGGGAGATTTGGTTGAGTACCCTGTATTTTTATGGAAATGAGGTGATGGCGTGCTTGTATTGATTACATATGATGTGAATACTGAAACTGCTGAAGGAAAAACCAGGTTGAGAAAAGTAGCTAAACAATGTGTAAATTATGGGCGAAGAGTTCAGAATTCTGTGTTTGAATGTATACTAGATAATGCTCAATGTGTGATGCTAAAGGCCATATTAACGGATCTTATTGATAAAGATGTGGATAGTCTCAGATTCTATTATTTAGGAAATCGTTATCAGACGAAGATAGAACATGTTGGTGTTGACCGTGGGATTCCTGCTGATCAGACATTGATATTATAAAATGTGGTGCGAAAGATAAGTAAACATGAATGTACCGGTTGTCTCGCACCTGAAATTACTTGTAAATTTGTACAATAAAATGAATAATAGGTTTTTGGTTTTACTTGTTATTTATCTTATTATATATTTATTGTCGGTATTGTATAAAAATAAACAAATTTTTTGTGCAATATTGCTGTCGCTCCTCTCGTGGGAGCGTGGATTGAAATTTCAAGGCTACGTAGTGCTACTAACACTACTAAATCGTCGCTCCTCTCGTGGGAGCGTGGATTGAAATATTAGCGCTTAACGCTCGCGCTTGCTGCCTGCTGTCGCTCCTCTCGTGGGAGCGTGGATTGAAATGTTTAGATAAAATAATAAATCATTTTCGTAAATGTCGCTCCTCTCGTGGGAGCGTGGATTGAAATCAATTCCTTTAATCCTCATATTTACACCTCCTTAGTCGCTCCTCTCGTGGGAGCGTGGATTGAAATCTTAACGTATAAGCCTTTAGGATTGCTACTATCGTCGCTCCTCTCGTGGGAGCGTGGATTGAAATACTCATTCTATCTCCTTTTAGGGGAGCTGCCAGAGTCGCTCCTCTCGTGGGAGCGTGGATTGAAATTATTTAGCAAATAGTTGATAACCAATCGTCCTCCGTCGCTCCTCTCGTGGGAGCGTGGATTGAAATAGTTGGTTTATCCGGATCGGGAGTCGGATCAACCGGTCGCTCCTCTCGTGGGAGCGTGGATTGAAATTATAGCAGGATGTTGGGTTCATATGAGACGCCGCTTCGGTCGCTCCTCTCGTGGGAGCGTGGATTGAAATTTAATCATTGTTACATTCTCAGCCCAGCCCTCAGGTCGCTCCTCTCGTGGGAGCGTGGATTGAAATCTGCCGTGATTGGAATAATTGCTGCCGCTACCGCGTCGCTCCTCTCGTGGGAGCGTGGATTGAAATTTTAATATCCTGCGTAATACTTTCTTCACCTTGGTCGCTCCTCTCGTGGGAGCGTGGATTGAAATTGCGCAGGCATTGTTGGCATTGCTATCGGAGTAGGTCGCTCCTCTCGTGGGAGCGTGGATTGAAATTGACTTAGCGTAGAGCTGAACATTAGCGTCAGTCAGTCGCTCCTCTCGTGGGAGCGTGGATTGAAATATTGGAATATATCCTACAATTTTAATCATTACTTGTCGCTCCTCTCGTGGGAGCGTGGATTGAAATACTTACTCCAAGGCATCCAAGCGCAGGAGCATATTGTCGCTCCTCTCGTGGGAGCGTGGATTGAAATAATAGAATCAGCCGAACGATTAAGCTTAAGACTGTCGCTCCTCTCGTGGGAGCGTGGATTGAAATTGATGATATGTCACGAGAAAGTCGTTATCAGCGTGGTCGCTCCTCTCGTGGGAGCGTGGATTGAAATTATAAATCGGTTTTAAGCTGCACAGAACTACTCGTCGCTCCTCTCGTGGGAGCGTGGATTGAAATTACGCTGATTATTGAGCCATACACGACATTTTTGTCGCTCCTCTCGTGGGAGCGTGGATTGAAATTCTCACATCATCGTCAAACACAACATCATCTCCTGTCGCTCCTCTCGTGGGAGCGTGGATTGAAATACCCGGTCACATTGTTTTGCGACTACAGAGCTGGTGTCGCTCCTCTCGTGGGAGCGTGGATTGAAATTCGAAAGCTGTAGAGAGTGCCTGCATTGATGCATCGTCGCTCCTCTCGTGGGAGCGTGGATTGAAATCCAGCTACATCCGGAATATCAATATTAGGAATTGTCGCTCCTCTCGTGGGAGCGTGGATTGAAATTCTGCAGGAGTTTCGTTCGGCTCGTCGAAATACTGTCGCTCCTCTCGTGGGAGCGTGGATTGAAATATTAAGCTTATACTGATCGCCAACTTTAACAAGGTCGCTCCTCTCGTGGGAGCGTGGATTGAAATTAAGTCTGAAATATACAAGGTCTTATATGTCTCGTCGCTCCTCTCGTGGGAGCGTGGATTGAAATTACTGATCCACCACAATCAATTTTATTTACATCTCCGTCGCTCCTCTCGTGGGAGCGTGGATTGAAATTACAAAGAGGTGCCGCAATACGAACTCTCATACACCGTCGCTCCTCTCGTGGGAGCGTGGATTGAAATCTTTTGGTAAGAGCAAATGTTAGATTTTGGATATTGTCGCTCCTCTCGTGGGAGCGTGGATTGAAATTAACGCTTATAAGTGGCAAAGAATACCGCCGGACGGGTCGCTCCTCTCGTGGGAGCGTGGATTGAAATATAGCCACCATGCCGGTCTCGTCTGATGTCATAGTCGCTCCTCTCGTGGGAGCGTGGATTGAAATAATGTACGACTTAAACTCATCTGGAATATAATTGTCGCTCCTCTCGTGGGAGCGTGGATTGAAATCAATGCTTAACTTATATTCCGTGGCTTTTAACGACGTCGCGCCTCTCGTGGGAGCGTGGATTGAAATTGAAGAACCTGAATACGAACGATTGTGTAATATGGTCGCTCCTCTCGTGGGAACGTGGATTGAAATTCTGCAAGGTTAGTGGCTGTGCCTGTACCTGCCGTCGTTCCTCTCGTGGGAGTGTGAATTGAAATATCAGCATATGAATCTATACACAATCATAATATGCTGCGTTATTGTAGAATTAGTAGTTAAGTCTATTTTTATAGCAATAACGTTGCTTATCAATAATACAATAGATAAATATTGTTGCAAACCAGTAAATAGCAGGTATAATATAGAGTAACATATTAACAGGGAGGCATATTCATTGGGCATTTACGTTAATCCGACAGGAAGATCGTTTGAGCTTGCGATAAATTCAGAGATTTTTGTTGACAAAAGCGGTCTGATTAAAGAAACGAATAAGTGTATAAATACATTACAAAGGTATATGTGTGTAAGCCGTCCAAGGCGATTCGGAAAGTCAATGGCCATGGATATGCTTTCAGCATATTATGGTCGAAAGACTGATGCAGAAAATTTATTTAAAGGCCTTAAAATAAGTCATGATGAGTCGTATGACAGACATATTAACAAGTATGATGTACTCAAAATTAATATGCAGGACTTTTTGAGTGTTACACACAGTGTTGATGATATGCTTAAAATGTTGTGCGAATACATTACGGATGATTTTTCAATAGAGTGTAAGGATATTATTTTTCGGGACAAGTCAAATATTGTGAGAGTAATGCAGGATGTTTTTATGTCTACAGGCAGGCCGTTTGTGATTCTTATTGATGAATGGGATTGTCTGTTTAGAGAATTTACGCAGGATAAAGAAGCGCAGAAGAAATATCTTGATTTTTTGAGAGGCTGGCTTAAGGATAAAGACTATATAGCGCTTGCATACATGACAGGTATACTGCCGATTAAAAAATATGGTTCACATTCTGCTCTTAATATGTTCACGGAATATTCCATGACAGATATGGGAGCTTTGGCAGAGTACTTTGGCTTTACAGATGATGAGGTCAGAGAATTGTGTGACAGATATGATATGGACTTTGAAGAGGCAAGGGCATGGTACAATGGATATAAGCTTGTGTCCCATAGCAAATATGGAGTAAAGAAATATGCGATGTACAGTCCGAAGTCTGTAGTAGAAGCCATGCTAAAGCATAAATTTGGTACTTATTGGAATCAGACTGAAACTTACGAGGCTCTCAAGGTTTATATTCAAATGAATATGGATGGTCTAAAAGATGCCGTGATTAAAATGCTTGCCGGTGAAAGTGAGAAAATAAATACAGGCACATTTGAAAATGACATGACATCATTTGCCACAAAGGATGATGTGCTTACACTTTTAGTACATCTTGGCTACCTGACATATGATAGTGAGACGGAAGAGGTTTCAATTCCAAATCGAGAGGTGTCAAAGGAATATCTTAATGCAATTAGTACAATGGATTGGGATGAAGTATCAAAATCAATAAAAGCATCACAAAAATTGCTTGAGAGTTTGTGGAATATGAATGGTGCTGCGGTTGCTGACGGAATTGATAAGGCACATAATGAGATATCTATTTTACGGTATAATGATGAGAATTCTTTAAGCTGTACAATTAATTTGGCATTTTATTCGGCCAGGGAGTATTACTCAATAGTTCGTGAATTACCAACAGGAAAAGGCTTTGCTGATGTATGCTTTATTCCAAGAGTGAGTCATTTGGATAAGCCGGCAGTTGTTATTGAATTGAAATATGATAAGAATGTTGATGGCGCCATTTCACAGATAAAGTCGAGACAGTATGTGGAAGCCTTGAAGGATTATAAGGGTAATTTGCTTCTTGTTGGAATAAATTACGATAAAAAGACAAAAGAACATC
>ERZ791923.3753-NODE-3753-length-11160-cov-3.686898_pt1 | contig 11160 bp, 11 predicted proteins | sample MGYA00510133_ERZ791923 | MGnify/ENA primary metagenome ERZ791923 (study PRJEB30046, sample SAMN00792106) | human gut metagenome | study: EMG produced TPA metagenomics assembly of the A metagenome-wide association study of gut microbiota in type 2... | reverse complement strand
AAATTATCGGTACCCAACTCGATATTCAACATACTGGTCGACACCGACATCAGGTTACGCGCCAATACCGAGGTATCGAGCGAACCTTTGATCTCTCCCTGCTGTTTCGCCTTCAAGATCATATATTCCCAACGGGACAAACGATCTTTAGACAACTCGTCAATCCATTTACGATATTCCGGAAAGAGAGGGGCTACTTCCAAAACCAACTGAAAAAAAGCGATATCTATAATAAAAAAGTCGAACATCTGTTGTAATTGTTCAGCTCTTCGTTCTTTCCGGGCCACTACGATATCTATGTAGGCCTTCAATGAACCGACTTTCAAAAACTCTTCTTCGCTTATCTCACTGACTACGGACAAATACTTTTCGATACCGGCTTTCAGTATTTCTTCTTTATTCCGAAAATAATAATAAAACGCACCTTTCGTCAAACCGGTAGCTTTCTCCAAATCTTTCAGCGAACAAGCTTTATATCCTCTGTTCAGAAATTGGAAAAAAGATTTATTCACTATTTCATCTTTCAAATCCGGCATATTTTTATACTTTTCGGTATGCAAAAATAGTAAATAATTAACAAAATTACAACAATAAATATCAGGATTAATATTTATTTTCAAAATCGACCGATTGAAGGTTCAACTACGGAATGTAGTTTATAAAAAAATTCGAAGCGGTTTTTCTGAATGGTACAGGCCGTCGTGTTTATCTGCTTGGGATTATACAGGTAGTTACGAAGATTCGGTATACGTTGTACAACAATTATTTACCGACAGAACCATTGGATACGGACAATAATCCGTTCCCTACAACGCGATAGCCTCATCTAAGGTTATTTCTTCCTCTTCGAGCACATCTTTTCCGCGTTTCAACAGATAATCAAAAGTTACCATGACCCTTTCTCCGGGTAGAAGCTGTAACAAACGGGCGGGTTTGATATTTTTGATATTTTCCAGTTTCTCTGCAAATTTTTCTTCAGCCAAACGGTCGTTTTCGGCCCGGGTTTCTTCAGAGAAACTAACTTCACCTACAAATCCCTGTTGTTGCAAAGAATCCAATAAAATAGTATTCATCTCGACAACACTTCCTTTGTCATTTGTCACAGTAGCTTTCAGCCCGGCCACATCGAACGAGTAGCTGGAATCCACGTCATCTTCACTACACCCCACACAAAATAGCATCGCTCCCCATACGATCAGTATATACTTCAAGTTCATATTATTTTGATTTTCCGCTGCAAAGATATAGAAATAATTCAGAGGCAAAAAATCCGGTATTCACAAAGGTATCTATTTCCCGGAATTAATCCGGTCTACAATAACTGCAATAGCCCCGTCACCGGTAACATTAGTCGCCGTACCGAAACTATCCATAGCAATATAAAGTGCGATCATCAATCCCTGGGCAGTTTCATCGAATCCCAACATCGACTGTAACAATCCCAAGGCTGCCATAATAGCACCTCCCGGCACACCCGGTGCTGCCACCATAGCAATCCCGAGCATCATAATAAATCCGGCGAATTGGGCAAAATTTATTTCCATACCACTCATCAACATGATGGCCATCGAACAAGCGACGATTTTCATGGTACTCCCCGACAGATGAATCGTAGCACACAACGGGATAACGAAGCCGGCCAAGTCAGGACGTACGCCATTCCGTATCGTTTGCTCCAGGGTTACAGGAATCGTTGCCGCCGAAGATTGGGTGCCTAAAGCAGTCATATAAGCAGGTAACATATTGCGGAACAAACGGAGGGGATTCTTTTTACCGACCATACCGGCGATAAAAAACTGAATAAACAACAAGACTACGGTCATCACAAAAATAACGACAATAATCTTCAGAAATACATTCATCACTCCGGCAACCTGCCCGGAATTGGTCATATTCAGGAAAATACCGAAAATATAGAGAGGTAAAACAGGGATAATCACGGCAGTAATCACCTGATTGATAATGTCTTTAAAATCATCCATAACCGACTTCAACCGGTTGCCGTCGATCACCGACATTCCTAAACCTAACGTAAAAGCCAATATCAGAGCCGACATAACTCCCATGACAGCAGGCATTTCAACAGTGAAATACGGTTGTAAGGCAACGGTATTATCCGCCACAGCCGACAGCTTATCGGAGGTATTTAACAACCAGGGATAAGAAAGATCACAGGTAAAATAAGTAAAAAAGCCTGAAAACATAGTAAAACCATAAGCCAGTAAAGCGGTTATCAGCAGCAAACGTCCGGCTCCTTTCCCCAGATCGGCGATTCCGGGAGCCACCAAGCCTAATATCAATAACGGAATAATAAAATACCGAACAAAGAATTAACAGTCAAAAAAATCCGGACAATCCAACCGGGAAAGAAAAGTCCGCACACAATACCTAAAGCAATAGCAATAATAATACGAGGCAATAGACCTAATTTCATCTTTTTCATAGACAATCATTTTCTAATATTAGTATTTACCCACAATAATTCAAACGTTTCCGAAACCACAATGTTACAACAAAAAAATGAGTCTGTAAAGTTTAAGAACTTTATTAAGGAGGTGCGGAATGACAATAAACGGCACAATTACTGTTACGAGAGATATTCGCCAGTCGCATTACCGCTGCCAATATGCCACCGAATTATGAAAAAGCCCGCTTACAAGCATGAGGTATTCCGGCAGGATGCCGTCCTTGCCCCACAGGAGCCTTATTCCGAAAAGTTCCGAAAGGGTACGACCGATATCGAAACCGAATGCCTCAAGCGACGGGCGCACTTTGTCGGGGTGCAGGCAGGGGCGGTTGCGTTTGCGGGTGCATTCGGAGCCACTGCAATACAGGCATTTTCCGACATAGGCAAACCCACGACCTCCATATTTCCGTTCCATTTCCAATAGTTCCTTTTCTATCCTGACCCGTTCCGGCCTGATAAATTCCTGCGTCATCTCCACCGGAATATCATTTCGGTCAGGTATAATCTTCGTCGCCATAAGGTGTGCATATTTATATTGGCGCAAAAATTCGTCGGTATCGAAATCAAAAGGAGGACACCCCCAACTGCAGCCAAAGTTAGGACACTTTTCACACAGTTCGATGAAACGAGCCTCGTCGCGGAAGCGTTCGATGTATTCATCTACGCCTATATCAGCCGTAAAATATTCTATCGTATATTCTGTTGTCACGACCGTACTTTTATAACTGCTGCAGCATCGAATGATACGCATTGATTCTTGAACAGTCGTTCGATGCAGCCGCTCCGCCGCATCTCGTCGGTCGGCAGGCATACCAGCTGCGGCGGGTCGATGAGGGCGATGCTGTCGGCAAGCGACAGGGCGATGTCGAGTTCGTGGGTCGAAAAGAGGATGCACTTGCCCTCGTCGTGCGCCAGCCGAGCCAGCAGCGAGCAGAGTTCGTAGCGGTTGGGCAGGTCGAGAAACGAGGTGGGCTCGTCGAGCAGGATGACAGGCGTCTGTTGCGCCAGTGCGCGGGCGATCATGATGCGCTGGCACTCGCCGTCCGACATCTTGTCCATTGTTCGCCGAGCATAATCCGACATTCCCACCGAGGCGAGCGACCATGCCACAATCTCCCTGTCGGCATCTTGCATCCGTCCGATCCAGTTGGTATAGGGAGCACGGCCGACGGCCACCACGTCCTCGCATTTAAGGTTGGCGATACGCGTGCGCTCGGTCGTAACGAATGCCAGCGTCTTTGCCATTTCGTCGGCTCTCATGTCAGAAATATCGCGTCCGTCGAGCAGTATCTCGCCCGTATAGCGGCGGTTGAGTCCTGCTATGGCTCGGAGCAGCGTCGACTTGCCCGTGCCGTTGCGGCCGATAAGCGCTGTCAGCGAGCCTTTCGGGATAGCGGCCTCCACTTCGTGGAGCAGCGTGCGCTCTCCATAGCCGATGGAAAAATCGTGCAGTTGTATCATGCCGTAAAGGATTTGTTGCGCAATACCACCCACACCACGATCGGGATACCCAACAATGCGGTGATGGCGTTTATCGGCAGGGTGAAGAACTTGGAAACGAGGTCGCAAAGGAGCAGCACCGCCGCACCTGAAAGAATCGTTCCCGGTACCAACACGCGGTGATCGCCGTTGCGAAAGAGCATCCGTGCGACGTGGGGCATGGCCAGCCCGATGAAGCCTATCGGTCCGCAGAAAGCGGTTACCGTTCCGGCAAGCAGCGTCGTCGAGAGAAAGAGCAGTCCGCGCGAGCGGCGGATATTCAGCCCCATGGTCACGGCGTACTCCTCGCCGAAGAGCAGCAGGTTGAGCGGTTTGATAGTCCATACGGCCAGCAGCAATCCGACAACGATTGACGGCACAAGGATAGTAAGCTGTTGCGCCGTCACGTCGCCCAGCGACCCCATCGTCCAGATGACAAAGGCTTTCAAAGCCTCTTCGCGGCTCAGGTATTGCAGGATCTGCACGACCGCCCCGACACCCGACGAGAACATCATGCCGAGGATCAGGATGACCATGATGTCCTTGATGCGGTGGCCTACGGCAGCGATTACCAGCAGCACGGCTGCCGCACCTATCCACGCAGCAGCGGCAACGCCTATCGACGAACCTACGCCAGCAAGTACCACGAGCGCCACGCCGAGGCTCGCACCCGAACTGATGCCGAGCACGTAGGGTCCTGCCAGCGGGTTGCGGAACAGCGTCTGCATCTGCAATCCGCTGACCGACAGCGCCGCACCCGCCAACAAGGCTACCACGGCTTTTATAAGCCGTATGTTCACCACAATTTTCACGGTCGTATGCGGACAGTTGCCGCCCGTCAGTGCCGCCCACACGTCAGCAACGGGGATACGCACAGCACCGACGGCCAGATCCAGCAGAAAAAGACCGGCCGTAAGTGCAGACAATGCGGTAAAGAGTATGGCCGAGCGGGAGCGCATTTATTTCACACCTTTTTGAGTTACAAGGATATAGTCAAAGAAGTCGCCACATGTGACCACAATTTGGAAATTCCGTTCTCCTCCGGTGTTTTTGTCAACTTTTATAAGAAGTGATTTATTTGTCGGCTTCTCCAATGTCATCCATTCATAAGTTCCAAGTTCACCGGTAGTATGGATGTCTCCGTTACCTTTGTACCAAATGTCTGATTGAGGAATCTCAACTCCAGACAACCACCAAAGGCCTTCCGAATTAATGACTTCGCTTCCTTCGTCAGAACCAAAGACTATTTCATGCTTTGAGAGTTTGATGTCATCATCCCAATCCCCATCCTTTCTCGTAAGGCTATTTTCCTCATGAGAACAAGACAGAAACAGCAATGATAGTAGAGTCATCATAAGATATCTATCCATATGTTACAAAGGCTTTATATCAAGAATCATTTGTATATTAACATTGAAATTGTAATTGACTGAAGAATTCTGGTCCCCATGTTCAACTAATTCAGGCCCATTTACGGGAGCTAACGAAAAGTGCTTATACCAACCATTGGCACTTCCTTCCCATCCCCAATTACAATAGAAATAGATAGCATGAGTTTCCATTAATCGCCCCGGCATTACGTATTTCATCCAAATATCCATAGCCCCATCAATAATCCAAGCATGACCTCCAGTATAACGCCCATAATCATCTGAGCCTGTATTACCTCTCATATATATTGGATTAAACGATTCTGAATAATGTGCTACAATTTTATCTTTATCGTATGTTTCTAATTCTCCACATGAATATCCTAATGATCTCAGAGTTTTAGGTACATTAGTAGATAGAGCACCACTTAAAAGAATACCATAATCCATATCTAAATATTTAGACCCTCCAAGACGATATAAGAACAAAGCCAAATCCGATTGCCCATTCTCTATTGCTGTCCAATTTAGGGGTTCCCCATCAATAAAATCGGGATGTTGATGATGAGCCATAATTAAACCGGTAGCTACCGCAACGCATCCAACAAGAGTCTTGGTCCCAGATATGGTAGGACAATAATAATTAAACGGAGTGCTTTGTCCCCAAAGTCGGTTTTTACCATATGGACCCCGTTTGTAAGAAAGGGCAATATCTGTTATTTGGTAAGGACTATTTATATTACCATCGACTTCCGGAATAGAAGCCCGTGAATTAGATTCATTAGAATTAATTTTTGTGGTAATTTCAGATTTCAGGCTATTGATATACAATGCTAAACCTTTGTTTTGGATAGTATCAGACAGATCAAAATTACCCTCTGTAGAGATCGCGTATATCGGATCCAATCTATAATCTGCCCCCAGTAATGCAAAACCGTCATCATAATTAACGATATATATCGCAGTGTCAGCGTTTACGTGAGAAGAACGAGAAGAAATGGTATTGCTAATAGAAAGAATTTGTATATTCTTTACAGATTTAAGAGATGATGCTCTTGAAACAGAAGCACCATTAATGCAGTCAAGAACCTTTTCGACATTTTTTAGTGCATCTTCAAGAGGAATAACATAAGAGACCTCATTATTATCATTTGAAATCGTTTCAACTCTCTGCTCATCTAAGAAATCTGTTGTTGAGCAACTTTGTAGCAAACAAATAATGGCTACAATAAAAAGTTTCACTTTCATAATTTGATGTATTTAAAATTAAAATAATTGCTTGTAATAGACGAACGGTTCCTCCACCAGTTCGGGGTGGAAGATCTTTATCAGGTCGCGCAGCACGATGTCCGGATTCACAACTGCCGATTCCCAGTAGTCGTTGCCCCCGGCGGCGTTGATACGGGCGTTATTGTTATACACGAAGCCGTTCCGGACGCAGCGGATGTCGGCGAACTTCGGGCAGGCAGCCTTCAATTCGTCGAGCGTGTTCGCCATGCCGACATTCAGCCACACGTCGGCGTCCGATGCCAGCAGGTAAGCCTCCTCCATATCGATGGACGTCGAGGCGTTGCCCGTGTTCTTCTTGTAGATGTAATCGCCTCCCGCATCCGTAATCAGCCGCACGGCATAGCTCCCGGTCGAGGGCATGAACCACGAATCGCCGTAGGGCGTATTGAGCATCACCGACGGGGCGTCGAGGGCGTTGTCCGCCACCCGCTGTTTCAGAGCGTTGTACCGGACGGGAATTTCCACGAAGACCTTTTCGCCCTCCGCACGCCGGCCTACGACCTCCGAGAGTGCCACTAACCACTCGGCCTTGCCTAACGGAGACTCCTCCAAGTAGTCGCCGACATAAAGAAACGGGATGCCTGTCTCTTTCAGTTTGCCTTCCGCCGAGCTCGCCCCGTTCACGCCGAAGAGCAACACCAGGTCGGGGTCGAGCGACAGCAGCAGCTCGTAGTTGATGTTCCCCTCGTAGCCGACATCGCCTATACTGTCGCGGCGTGCCTGAATATCGGGATTGGAGATGTAGTCGATGCCCGACACGCCGACCACGCGCCCGGCTTCGCCGATGGCATCGAGCATGGCGATATGGGTCGAGGACATGCAGACGATACGTCCGGCATCGCCTTCGAGTACCTGCCCCCCGAATCCCTCGGGTGCGGTCTCGCCGTCGCGGGCGATGAAGAGGGCTGTTTCGACACCCTCGGCACCCTGCCACGGATTCGTAACGGTGAGCAATACGCTCTGCCTGCCGTCGGCGCCTTTGATGTCGAAGCCCGAGGCGTATTCGGGCGTATAGACTGACCGGTTGAAATCGGTGAGGTTGGAACTTTTGTTGCGACAGCCTGCCAATGCCAGCGCAAGCAGCAGTATCAGGCTCAGGCTCAGTTTTTTCCATGCTTTCATATCGTTGCGGATTTTCGTTTACTGTTTTTTATTGTTTTTACCGAACTTCGGGGTGATGCCGATGAACAGCTCGAAGTTGATGCCCGGCATCGGACGCGAGAGCACCGAGAGATAATCCTCGTTGAAGAGGTTGTTGACGGCGAATTTCAGTTGCAGATCCAAGGGCTTGAACGAAAGCCCCTTTTCGAGTGAGATGTTGCTCATGAAATACTCCGGCAGGTGTCCCGTCAGCGTGTAGTCGTTGCTCGACATGGTGAAACGCTCCGAGTAATAGGCCCACTTGTAGAGGAACGCCCACGAGCGCCATGAAAGGCGTCCCGTCAGCGAGGCGGAATGTTCCGGAACGTAAGGCAGCTGTTTACCTACCGACTGGTCGGCCGGCGACATCTTCTCGCCCTCGTTGATGGAGGGCGTCCACGAATAGGAGCCGTTCAGGTCGATAAGCCAATCCTTGGCCGGTTGCAGGGCGAGGTTCGCCTTGACCTCGACGCCGTAGGCGTGCACTTTCTTCACGTTGCGCGGCGAGAAGAAGCCCTTGGTCGTGGGCAGCCAGATGATCCAGTCGTCGATGTAGGAATCGAACCAGTTCGCGCTGCCGCTCAGTTTGTAGATACTCTTTTTGCCGACCTCGAAACTGACGCCCGCGTCGTAGCTGAATCCGTGCTCGTTTCTCAGGTCGGGATTGCCGCCCGGCAGGAAGTAGAGGTCGTTCAGTGTCGGGAAGCGGTAGTTGCGCGATACGGAGGCCTTGGCGACAATGTTTCCCTTTTTCGACAGGATGCCGTCGATGAAAAACGCGGGGATGAGCGGCACCCATTGGTCTCCGTACATCTCCTCGCGCAGCACCACCGACATACCCATGCGGTCGATGGGCTGCCATTTCGCCGAGAGGGAGCCCGAGAGTTCCACGCGCCCCTTGTCGTAGCCGACGATGGCCTTGTTGCCGTCTTGCAGGATGATGTTCTTGTCCTCGCTGCGCACCAAATGTTGGTGAAGCGAAACGTTGGCGGTGAAGAACCACCGTTTCGAGAGGCTGTACTCGCCCTCCGCCTGACCGTAGAACGTGTTCACCTTGCTGCGCGAGCGTGTCATCGACGCCCAGTTGTCGGGAGCAACCTCGCGCTTGTAGTCGTAGGCCATCCACGTGTGGATATAGCCGCCTTTCACGCCGACTTTCCAGTTGCTTTTAATGTGGTCCCATGACACGACGCCGCGGAAAGTCTGCTCCCGCTGACGGTTCTCGAAATCGGTCGCGTCGCCGTAGTCGGTCGTGAGCATCGGCAGCTCGCGGTTGGAATTGATATACCAGGCATTCAGCCCCACCTTGTCGCCATTGCGCGTGTCGTAGTACACCTCCTGCAACAGGTGCAGATCCTTGAACGAACCGCTTCGGTTGCGTTCCACGGGATGATACTGCCCGATGATGTTCTTGTCCTCGTCGTAGATGTTGATCTTCTTGTCGCGGTTGGTGTACTTGTAATCGTTGGGCGACGAGGAATAGACGGCGCGGGTGGAAACGTGCCAGCGGTCGCTGCCGTAGGTCAGGCGCAGGAACTCGTCGAACGTGCTGAACGAGCCGATGCCCTGCACATACTGGGCGTTGAAGCCCTCGCCGACATGTGGCGCGGTGGCGAGTTTGACGAGCCCGCCGATGCCGCCGCCCGTCTCGTTTACCGACGAGGTGCCGTGAAGCAGCGACGCCTGGTCGATGAAGTAGGACGGTATGGTGGAAAAGTCGGTCATGCCGAGCATGGGATTGTTGATGCGCATGCCGTTCCACGTAACCTGCGTGTGCGAGGGCGACGTGCCGCGGAAGGCGACCGTCGAGAGCGTAGCGCGTCCGTAGCTCTTGACGAATACCGACGAATTGAACGTCAGGATGTCCGCCATCGAGAGGGCGATGTTCTCTTTCAACGCGAGCGAATCGAACTTCGTCTTCTGCACGCCGATCTCCTTCATGGGCCGATGTCCGATGACCGTGACTTCGGGGATGGTCAGATGCCAGGCCGATTTCTTCTTGCTTTCCGTTTGCTGCGCAAAGAGTGCGGCGGGGAGACAAACAGCCAAAGCGAATAACAGATATAGTCTTTTCATATTGCCTCCTTTTTTATTTCCAGCAGAACGCACCGGGGATGATGCCGACATAAAATTCGTCGAGCAGTTCGCCCTCGGGCGAATAACGGTATATCTTGCCCTGCTGCTGGTAGTCGATGGCGTCGGCGATATACACCTCTCCGTTGACGGGATTTACCGTCAGTCCGTAGTAAATCGTGCCGCTGTATTCGAGGAACGGGCGCACCGGCACGCGGGTGGCGTTCACGTCCATGCACCAGATGTCCTTGTTGATCCAGTAGAGCTTGTCCCGCTCGCCGTTGAGCTGCACTTCCGAGGGCCAGTCGCCCAGTTTGAACTTGAACTGCTTCTCCACGGTGAACGTCTCGGCGTCGATGCGGTAGAGTGACGGGGCTTCGTAGCCGTAGGGGCTGCCCTCGTAACCGCCGTCGGTGACCGTCCACATCTTGTTATTGCAGTCCATGACCAGCGATGTGGGCTGGATGCCGACTTTCAGTTCATCGACCACTTGGTCGGTCTCGGTGTCGATCTTGATGATGCGGTTCTGGTACGACCAGCAGTTGCAGTAGACGTATTTGCCGTACTGCACCATCTGTTCGGTCGAGCCGCTCTCCATCGTCATGTCCGGCACCTGAATGTAACCGGTTATTTCGTATTTCTTCGGATTGATGATGAAGATGCGGTTGTCCCACAATTGGGTGACGTAGGCTTTCTCGTCGCTCAGGAAGTGGATATAGCGCGGCGAGGTAAGATTCTCGATGCGTCCCACCTCCTTGAAGGTGTTCAGGTCGATGGCGAAAATGACGTGCGAGTTGTTCACCACCACCCAGCCCTTGTTGTCGTGGATGCACATCGACTGTGCCACGTCGCCGAGCTTCATGCCGTTGGCACGGAAGAAGATTTCGTTCTGCACCTGCTTGGTGGCGGGATCGTAATAGCTCAACGTGGCGTTGCCGTACTGGAAATTGCCTTCGTTGGTGATGAACAGTCCGGCTCCGGAGGCATTGAACTCCTCTACCGCATCGCCGTAGTCCCATTTCATGCAGGAGGCGAGAAACAGCGACACGATTGCGCTCCATAGCAGGTATTTCAGTTTGTGACGGGTCATATCGTTCTTGTTACGGTAATCCCCGGTATGGGTACCTTACGGCATCCATACCGAGGATTTGGCAGAAAATTTATTGTTCGGTTATCTATTCAGCCGGCTTGTACCTCCCGTCTTTCATGTCTTGGTAGGTGGGGTTGTATTTGCAGCCACTTACAACCCAATTTGGTTCAGTAATTTGATTATCCCTGATAAAAGTTTCAAATATAGAAAAATCAGAAAAAGAAGTAAGCTTAACGAAATTCACTCCTGAT
>ERZ791923.3751-NODE-3751-length-11170-cov-4.206928_pt1 | contig 11170 bp, 6 predicted proteins | sample MGYA00510133_ERZ791923 | MGnify/ENA primary metagenome ERZ791923 (study PRJEB30046, sample SAMN00792106) | human gut metagenome | study: EMG produced TPA metagenomics assembly of the A metagenome-wide association study of gut microbiota in type 2... | reverse complement strand
GAATAGTTAAGGCGGCTACCTAAATCTTTTTATTACTTTACCGCACATGAGCATTCTGATAAGGGCTGTAACAGCCAGCTTGCCACACTTACTGCCGATGGAAACGGCGATACCAAAGAAGTTGAGGTAAAAGCCGGAACAGTTTACATCAAAGAACTTTCTGCTCCAAAGGGTTACAAGCTGGATTCTACTGTCCATGCCTTAAATGTGGAAGTTGGAAAAACAGCGACATTAACTGTTGCTGACACTCCAAAGGTCACAGAGACTTTGATTGATTTATTCAAAATTGACATGGAAACAGGAAAATCCACTCCACAGGGAAATGCTTCTTTAGAGGGTGCAGAGTTCACATGGAGCTATTATGACGGTTACTACAATGCAGACAATCTTCCTGCAAAGGCTACCCGTACATGGACAACCAAAACCGTTGCCGAAAAAGACCGTGACGGAACTATCCATTATGTATCCAGACTTGCCGACAGTTACAAAGTATCCGGCGACAGCTTCTATACACAGGACGGTAAGAATGTACTGCCACTTGGTACACTCACTGTCACAGAAACAAAAGCACCAAACGGCTACTTATTAGATGGTGCATATATGCAGACTGACGGAAGTTCCGAACAGATTAAGGGGATATACCTTACACAGATTTCCGAAGATGGCGAACTTGCCGTCCTTTCTGGAAGCAACCAGTATTCCGTATCCGATAAGGTTATCCGTGGCGGTGTGAAAATCCAGAAACGTGACCTTGAAACAAAGGATACCAAAGCACAGGGAAGTGCGACCTTACAGTACACAGAATTTAATATCATTTCCTTAAATGACAGTCCTGTACTGGTTGAGGGAAAATTATACAGCAAGAATGAAACGGTAAAGAAGATTCAGACAGGCATTGACGGAATTGCTTCTACTTCTGCTGACCTACTCCCTTACGGAAATTACAGATTAGAAGAAAGCAAAGCACCAGAGGGCTATACAGATATAAGAAGCGGAAAACGTCTGACAGTATATGCAAAGGATTTACCGGAATTAAGGGAAAAGGAAAAGCAGATTGCAAAAGACTTGGAAGATAACATTTTAACTGATGGAGTAATCAAAAAACTTACTCTTAATAAATTGTTTGAAAGATATATGTCCACTAGGGAGTTGAAAGAATCCACTAGAGCAAATTATCTGAAAACATGGGAGAATCGTGTCAAAGATGAAATTGGAAACATCAAGGTTGTTCAGATTTTACCATCACACATCAAATCGTTTTACTCAAAACTTTCTAAAGCAGGATACGCATATTCTACAATAAAATTTATTAACAATATGATTTATCCGGCACTGGAAATGGCTGTTGATGATGATATTATCCGCAAAAATCCGGCAAAGTTTTCTATCAGTGATTATGGTAGACAGGCAGAAGAACGTATTGCCTTAACAGTTTTACAACAGGAAAAAATGCTGGAATTTGTGAAAAATAATCAAGTATACAACACCTATTATCCAATGCTTAGAATCATGTTAGGAACAGGTGTAAGGTGCGGAGAACTGATTGGATTGACTTGGGAAGATGTAGATGGCAGAACAAAAGTGGTAAGTATTGACCATCAGTTGATTTATAAAGATTTAGGAGATGGCTATAAATTCCATATTTCCACGCCAAAGACAGATTCTGGAATCCGAACTATCCCTATGACATCAGATGTACAAAGAGCATTTGAAGAACAAAAGAAATTAAACTTCATGCTTCAAAAAGGAAAAGATGTTGAGATAGATGGTTATAAAGGATTCATTTTTATGGCGAAGTCTGGCAGACCGCTCATGCCTAATGCGATAAACAATATCTTATATAATATTGTAGACGCATATAACAAAAAAGAAGTTCAAATTGCAAAGACTGAACATAGAAATGCTGAATTGTTACCAAAGGTATCTGCTCACATTATGCGACATACGGCTTGTACCAGAATGGCAGAAAAGAGAATGGACGTAAAAGTTCTTCAATATATTATGGGACACGCCCACATAGACGTAACGATGGACGTATACAACCATGTAAGTGAGATGTCCAGAATTGAGAGTGAAATTACAAGACTGGAAAACGTAGCAATTAGCTGACACCAAAAATAAAAAATTGGTGTCAAAATGGTGTCAAACCAAGAAAAAGTGATGATTATAAGGAAGAAAAAGTGTTGCAAACCCCGTAAAATCAAGGTTTGCAAAAAAAATTTCAAATAATTAGCACTCACCTCTTGACAGTGCTAACAACTGGTGCTATAACATAATTGTAACAGGGAGAACAAAGCAGGCGGCGCATAGATATGTGCCGCCTGTATATCATAGGAAGAGAAAGAGAGGTACGCTTATGAACATTCAGAAATTTACACAAAAGTCAGTGGAAGCCATTAACGATTGCGAGAAGCTTGCCTATGAATATGGAAATCAGGAGATCGAGCAGGAGCATCTTCTGGTTGCACTCATGCGGCAGGAGGATGGACTGATTCCGAAGCTGATTGAGAAGATGGAGATTCAGAAGGAGCACTTCATGGATAACGCCGAGCGGCATCTGGCAGCGCGTGTCAAGGTGTCCGGCGGTCAGGTCTATGTCGGACAGGATTTAAATAAGGTGCTCATTCATGCCGAGGATGAGGCGAAGCAGATGGGGGACGAGTATGTTTCTGTCGAGCATCTGTTCCTGGCGCTGATCAAGTATCCGAATAAGGCATTGAAGGAGATCTTTAAGGAGTACGGCATTACCAGAGAACGGTTTTTGCAGGCGCTCTCGACAGTCCGCGGCAATCAGCGCGTGACATCGGACAATCCGGAAGCAACCTACGACACGCTGGAGAAGTACGGGTATGATATGGTAGCCCGTGCGAGAGACCAGAAGCTGGATCCGGTCATCGGACGTGATGATGAGATCCGGAATGTCGTGCGGATTCTGTCCCGTAAGACGAAAAACAACCCGGTGCTGATCGGTGAGCCGGGTGTCGGCAAGACGGCTGTTGTCGAGGGGCTTGCCCAGCGAATTGTAAAAGGCGATGTGCCGGAGGGCTTAAAGGACAAGAAATTGTTTGCACTGGATATGGGTGCGCTGATCGCCGGTGCAAAATATCGCGGTGAATTCGAGGAGCGGTTAAAGGCAGTGCTTGATGAGGTGAAAAGTTCCGAGGGACAGATTATCCTGTTCATTGATGAGCTTCACACGATCGTGGGTGCGGGCAAGACGGATGGTGCGATGGATGCCGGACAGCTGTTAAAGCCGATGCTTGCGCGTGGTGAACTGCATTGTATCGGTGCGACGACCCTGGATGAGTACCGCGAATACATTGAAAAAGATGCGGCGCTCGAGCGTCGTTTCCAGCCGGTAATGGTGGATGAGCCGACGGTCGAGGATACCATCTCCATTCTGCGTGGATTGAAGGAACGCTACGAGGTTTTCCATGGAGTTAAGATTACAGATTCTGCGCTGGTATCGGCAGCAGTGCTCTCCAACCGTTATATTTCGGATCGTTTTCTTCCGGATAAAGCGATCGATCTGGTCGATGAGGCGTGCGCGCTGATCAAGACCGAGCTGGATTCCATGCCGACGGAACTGGACGAGTTGAACCGCCGTGTCATGCAGATGGAGATTGAGGAGACAGCGCTGAAAAAGGAGACCGACCGTCTGAGCCAGGAGCGTCTGGCAAATCTGCAGAAAGAACTGGCAGAGCTGCGCGATGAATTCAACACGAAGAAAGCGCAGTGGGAGAATGAGAAAAAGTCGGTAGAAAAAGTACAGAAGCTGCGTGAGGAGATCGAAGCGGTCAAGAATGAGATCAAGATGGCACAGCAGAAGTACGATCTGGAGAAGGCAGCCGAATTGCAGTACGGCAAGCTGCCACAGCTACAGAAGCAGTTGGAGATCGAGGAGGAAGCCGTGAAGAAACGCGACCTTTCCCTGGTGCATGAAAACGTCAGTGAGGAAGAGATTGCGCGGATCATCTCCAGATGGACAGGAATTCCGGTGGCAAAGCTGACGGAGAGCGAGCGTAACAAGACGCTGCATCTCGACGAGGAACTGCACAAACGTGTCATCGGCCAGGATGAGGGCGTCACGAAAGTGACGGAAGCAATCATCCGTTCCAAAGCAGGTATCAAAGACCCGAGTAAGCCGATCGGATCATTCCTGTTCTTAGGACCGACCGGTGTTGGTAAGACAGAGCTTGCAAAGGCGCTTGCAGCAAGTCTCTTCGATGATGAGTCGAATATGGTGCGTCTTGATATGAGTGAGTATATGGAGAAATATTCCGTCTCCCGTCTGATCGGAGCGCCTCCAGGATATGTCGGATACGATGAGGGTGGACAGCTGACCGAGGCAGTGCGCAGAAAGCCGTATTCGGTGGTATTGTTTGATGAGGTGGAGAAGGCACATCCGGATGTGTTCAACGTTCTGTTGCAGGTACTGGACGATGGACGAATCACAGATTCACAGGGACGTACCGTCGATTTTAAGAATACAATCATCATCATGACATCGAACCTTGGATCAGCACATCTGCTTGAGGGCATCGATGCAAACGGGGATATCAATCCGGAGTGCGAAGCGGCAGTTATGGACGAACTGCGCGGACATTTCCGTCCGGAGTTTTTGAACCGTCTGGATGAGATTATTATGTTTAAGCCGCTGACGAAGGACAACATCGGTAACATCATCAACCTTCTGGTTGCAGATCTCAACAAACGTCTGGCAGACCGTGAGATCACGGTGGAGCTGACCGATGCGGCAAAGCAGTATATCGTGGAAAACGGATATGATCCGATCTACGGTGCAAGACCGTTAAAGCGGTTCTTACAGAAGCATGTGGAGACACTTTCCGCAAAGCTGATTCTTGCGGATAAAGTCAGGGAGGGAGATACGATTCTGATTGATGTCTCCGGAAATGAACTGACGGCAGCAGTGAAAGCGTGAGGGTTGATCTAAAACAGGAACAGAGAAGAGGGACGGAGGCAGAAAGCCTCCGCCCCTTTTTTTGTGTAATAGGGAACTTCGTTCCTATTACACAAAAACGCTCCGCGAGGATGCGCACCTCGCGGTGAGGTAAATAATGCTTTGCATACCGCGAGGGCGCGCAAGTGTGCGGCAAGCGCACACGTTGTTCTTGAGTGAAACGAAAGATTGAAAAATGCCTGTGAAGTCATTAAAATAAAACAGATACTACATATTTTAAAAGGATAGATACCGATGTATTTTTCAAAAGTGGGACAGGAGCGATGAAAAACAGGAAGATCATGATAGCAGGAATGCTTATCTGTGCGATAACTGCCGGGTGCGGGACGGCTTTACCGCACGCAGACGGGATGGGAGAGACGGAGCGAGAGACGAAGGAAGCTCAGTTAAATTCCTCAGATGAGACAGAGAAGATACAAAGTATTGCACAGGCGGAAGAGCAGACAGAAAATTCCGATGTGGAGGATGCGGACGATCAGCTTGCCGTCATTGCGCGGACAAGGAATCAGTGGGTGAATGATCCAGATTACGCAGATGAGATGTATCAGTTTGCGATAGCAGATCTTGATCACGATGGCAGACTGGAGCTGATTGTATCGAACTGTGGGGGAACCGGAATCTATACGTACAGCAGGTTTTACAGGGTGGAGGAGAATGGCACGTTAAAGGAACTGAAGACGTCTTTTGTAGAGGGGGATTCCCAACCGGATTTGATTGCGGATGAGCTTACCGTGTATCGGAAAGAAACGAAAGAAACTTTGCAGGAATATTATATTGTGTATGATGATTTGAGGGTTTCGCCAGCGGAGCATCTCTATGCGACAGACGCCATGTCTGTTTTGGAGGATGAGATTAAGGTGGAGACTCTGGCAACCATGTCATGGCTGTATGTGGCGGGGAACAGCGGTGATGAAGGGGAGGCGCAGATTGTCTGTAAGGATGCGGACGGAAACCCGCTGACAGAGGAGGCGTATCAACAGTATGCCCAAACTTATTTTAAGAAGCAGGGCTATACGGAAGATACACTTCTGCTCCGCTGGACGGATATAGGGGAATTCATGGAAAAAACACAGGAGGGGGCAGAGGCATTTTTAAAGAAAACCTATGAGTGACCCTGCGCCTTTAAAAACTCCTGCAGGGCAGCGCGTTTTGCTTCATAATCAGATACTCCAAGATCATAAAGCTTCTGCTCTAGGGCAGCGTCCCTGGAGAAAGTGCCAAGCGGCAGATGGCGGCTCGGCGCAAAGATTAAGGCACGTCCCTCTTTTTCCAGCCGGTTGGAAAGATCAATCGAAGCCTGATAATTGATATGGCGGTGGTCGATCCCTTCGATGGTCTTGGGATATCTGCGCAGCATGCGCTTGTAGATCGGCCGGTGTGCCTCCGGCTGCTTCACGAAATCGCGCGGATTTGACAGGATGATGACAACCTTGTCGCAGCCGTGTTCTAAGGCATGGTGTACCGGGATAGAATCGGCAACACCGCCGTCGTAGTAGAAATGTCCGTTCACATTGACCGGGCGGCAGAACGCAGGAAGCGCGCAGGTCGCCATGATGGTGCGGTAGTCGTCGCGCACGATGTCGAACTTGGAAAAATAGGCTGCCTTTCCTGTGAGGGCATCCGTTGCCGGCATATAAAATTCAGCCGGATTTTTCATGATGGCATCGTAGTCAATCGGGTCGGCACCGTCTGAGTTGGTCAGCGTTCCGTAGATATATTCGAGCCCGAAGAGATTCCCGGTCCGAAGCAGGCTGCGGACGGAAAGATAGCGCGGATCGTCAAGGTGTACGGTATAGAAGCGCAGATTTCTGCCGCGCTGGCCGGCAAGGTAGGAGAGGGTGTTGGCAGCTCCGGCAGAGACGCCGATACAATAGTCGAATGTGATTTTATCATCTAAAAACCTGTCGAGAATGCCGGCACTGTAAGCGCATTTCATGCCGCCGCCCTCAACAATCAGTCCTGTTTTTCCCATAATGGATCAGATCCTTTCTGCTAATTCACGGAACGAATTATAGCATAAATAAAAAAGAAATGCATCTGTGTGAAAACGCAGACATTACAATTCGTGATTTCGCCTAATAGACATTTGACGGAAGAATGATTTATAATAATTTTTGTAGACAGGCACTTCCCACAGAGGAGGTACTTGTATATGGGAGAACATAACACCTGAACTACTGCATCTGTTTGCGTATTTAAAGCAGAGCACTGAGGAAGTTGCAGAGATGCATCCGGATGAAAAAATCCGTAATATTCATGAGAGAGTCAAATATCTAAAACGTGATCGAAAATTGGAGGCAGGCTATATGACGATGGAAGAGTATATCCGTGAGGAAGCGGAGCGGAGGGCAAAGCTGATGGCACCTTCGATAGCGGAATCAATGGCGGAAACGCTTGCGAAGCCGATGGCAGAGACGCTTGCGAAGCCGATGGCAGAGACGCTTGCGAAGCCGATGGCGGAGTCACTTGCAGCGTCAAAAGTAGCACAGAGTATATTGTCATTAGCAGCCGAGCTTGGAACTATTCCGGCAGAAGAGCAGCAGCGCATTGCAGGGGAACAGGATGATGAGACACTGGAAAAGTGGCTGAAACTTGCTGCACGCTCAACAACTGTGGAAGAGTTCCTGTCTGGAATGTAGAGACGAGTCTGTCTCGTTCTTAAGCGGCGAGTCTGCCGCTGTCATCAACCAAACAATTTCGGGACGTGTCTGTCTATCTATTTCTGCTATGGAAAGCACGGGAATGATCCGTGAAAAGATTTGAATAATTCCGTTGTTCATAATATAATGAAAAAACGGAGGATTTATTATGTCATTTGCACATTTACACGTCCATACAGAGTACAGTCTGCTGGACGGTTCCAATAAAATCAAGGAATATGTAAAACGAATCAAAGAACTCGGCATGACAGCGGGAGCCATCACGGATCACGGTGTAATGTTTGGCGTGATTGATTTTTATAAAGAAGCGAAGGCGGCAGGGATCAATCCTGTTTTGGGCTGCGAGGTCTATGTGGCGCCGAATTCCAGATTTGACCGCGAGATGTCCCATGGGGAGGACCGCTACTATCATCTGGTGCTGCTGGCGGAGAATAACCAGGGGTATCAGAATCTCATGAAGATCGTGTCGAAAGGATTTGTGGAGGGATACTACTACAAACCGCGTGTCGATATGGAACTTTTAGAACAGTATCATGAGGGGCTGATTGCGTTGAGCGCCTGTCTGGCAGGCGAGGTGCAGCGCTACCTGGTCAGAGGTCTTTATGACGAGGCGAAGAAGACGGCGCAGCGCTATGAGGCATGCTTCGGCAAGGGCAATTATTTTCTAGAACTCCAAGATCACGGAATCCCGGATCAGAAGACGGTGAATGCCGGCCTGATGCGGCTTAGCCAGGAGCTTGGCATTGAGCTTGTCGCCACCAACGACGTGCACTATACCTATGCGGAGGACTGGGAGGCGCATGATATCCTGCTGTGTCTCCAGACAGGGAAAAAGCTGTCCGATGAGAACCGTATGCGCTATGAGGGCGGACAGTATTATGTCAAATCCGAGGAGGAGATGCGCGCACTTTTCCCTTACGCCGCGCAGGCGATTGAGAATACCCAGAAGATTGCCGACCGGTGCCATGTGGAGATTGAATTCGGTGTGACGAAGCTGCCGCACTTTACGGTGCCGGACGGGTATGATTCCTGGACGTATCTGAACAAATTGTGTCATGAGGGACTGATCCAGCGTTATCCGGACCGCCATGACGAGCTGCTGCCGCAGCTTGATTATGAGCTTTCCGTTATCCAGAAGATGGGATATGTCGATTACTTTCTGATCGTGTGGGATTTTATCAATTATGCCAGAACGCATGGCATCCCGGTCGGACCGGGGCGTGGAAGCGCGGCGGGAAGTCTTGTCTCCTACACGACCGGTATCACCAATATTGATCCGATCCGGTATAATCTTCTGTTTGAGCGTTTTTTAAATCCGGAGCGTGTCACGATGCCGGATATTGATATTGATTTCTGCTATGAGAGACGAAGTGAGGTCATTGACTATGTAATCGGGAAATACGGCAAGGACTGCGTGACGCAGATCGTTACATTCGGTACGCTGGCTGCGCGCGGAGTCATCCGCGATGTGGGGCGTGTGATGGATCTGCCGTACAATTTCTGTGATACGATTGCGAAGAACATTCCAAACGAACTGAACATCACCATCGATAAGGCGCTTACCATGAATCCGGAGCTGCGCACCATGTACGAGACGGATGACACGGTGCATACACTCATCGATATGGCAAAACGTCTGGAAGGACTGCCGCGCCATACGTCCATGCATGCGGCGGGTGTCGTGATTTCACAGAAGGCGATGGATGAGTATGTACCGCTTTCCAGAGCTTCAGACGGCACGATTACCACGCAGTTCGTCATGACAACGATCGAGGAACTCGGTCTGTTAAAAATGGACTTCCTCGGACTTCGGACGCTTACCGTAATCAAAGATGCCGTTGCCCTTGTGGAGAAGAATCACGGTGTGCGGATCGACGTCGATCACATCGATTATAATGACAACAGCGATCCGGATGCGATCCAGATTGATTACGGCGACAAGAAGGTGCTGGATGCGATTGGAACCGGAAAATGCGAGGGCGTCTTCCAGCTTGAAAGTGCCGGGATGAAGAACTTCATGAAGGAGTTAAAACCGCAGAGTCTGGAGGATGTTATCGCCGGAATCTCTCTGTACCGTCCGGGACCGATGGATTTCATTCCAAAGTACATTAAGGGAAAAAACGAGCCGGAGAGCATCACATACACCTGCAAGGAACTGGAACCGATCCTGGAGCCGACATATGGCTGTATTGTCTACCAGGAGCAGGTCATGCAGATCGTGCAGAATCTTGCCGGCTATTCCATGGGACAGGCGGATAACATCCGCCGTGCGATGAGTAAGAAAAAGCAGTATGTCATTGATGCGGAGCGCCACAATTTCGTTTACGGAAATGAGGAGCAGGGGATCAAAGGCTGTATTGCAAACGGTATCAGTGAGAAGGCGGCGAATGAGATCTACGATTCCATGGTGGATTTTGCGAAGTACGCATTCAACAAATCCCATGCGGCGGCATACGCGGTGGTCGCATATCAGACGGCGTATCTGAAATATTATTATCCGGTGGAATTTATGGCGGCGCTGATGACCTCCGTGATTGATAACCCGCGGAAGGTGGCGGAGTATATCTATACCTGCAGACAGATGGGAATCAAAGTGCTGGCCCCGGATATCAATGAGGGCGAGGGACGTTTTTCGGCGACGAAAGACGGCATCCGCTACGGACTGTATGCGATCAAGAGTATCGGGCGTTCGGTGGTGGATGCGATCATAGCGGAGCGGAATCAGAACGGTCCCTACCGTACCCTGCAGAATTTTATTGAGCGGGTGGCGGACTCTGAGGTAAACAAGCGCACCGTCGAAAATCTCATCAAATCCGGTGCCTGCGATACCTTAGACGGCAACAGACAGCAGATGATGATGGTGTACAACGCTCTGATGGATCAGCAGGTGCAGACGAAAAAGAAGTCGCTGGCGGGACAGATGAGCCTGTTTGATCTGGTGTCGGAGGAGGAGAAAAAAGCCTATGAGATTCAGTATCCCAACGTTGGAGAGTACAGCAAGGAGATCAAGCTTGGCTTTGAAAAGGAAGTCATCGGTATCTATCTGACCGGTCATCCGCTGGAGGAATACGAGGAGAAATGGCGCAGAATCATATCGGCAGTGACGTCGGATTTCCTGCTGGACGAGGAGAGCGGCGAGGTCAAGCTGCGGGATAACCAGAAGGTTATCATCGGCGGAATGATTACGGAGAAGAACATCAAATATACGAAGAATAATAAGACGATGGCATTTCTATTGCTCGAGGATCTGTTCGGTACGGTGGAGGTGATCGTATTCCCTGGCGAGTATGAGCGCTATCATACGCTGCTGAATGAGGATGAGAAGGTATTTATCCGCGGACATGCCAACGTGGAGGAGGATAAAAACGCCAAGATCGTCTGCGAGCAGATCTGTACGTTTGAACAGGCAGAGAACGGAATGCCACAGGAACAGCGCACTTACCGGCAGGGCGGAGGATACCGGCGCGGTGCAGGCGGGAATGCGGGCAGCAGTTCGGCATCCGCGGGAGACGGCGGATCAAGCCGTGGC
>ERZ791923.3705-NODE-3705-length-11289-cov-4.723696_pt1 | contig 11289 bp, 9 predicted proteins | sample MGYA00510133_ERZ791923 | MGnify/ENA primary metagenome ERZ791923 (study PRJEB30046, sample SAMN00792106) | human gut metagenome | study: EMG produced TPA metagenomics assembly of the A metagenome-wide association study of gut microbiota in type 2... | reverse complement strand
TTTCTACCAGGAAGAATGTCTCTCTGCGAGAGTCCATACAATAAATGCCCAGCTCATAAAGCAAAAAATAGTCGGGACAGTAGCGTTTTTTCGCTACTAAGCGGGTAAACCGCCAGCCTCATTTCCCGTTTATCTTGCCAGCCGCCCCAGGCGGTGATTTCGTAGCCTCGACCCGCGTGGGCGGCTTTGCACTGAAGTCCGTCTAGCGCCAGTCCAGGGTATACGATGTCTCCTAAGCCAGTTAGCAGGTAAAGCGCACCGCGATAATTCATTTGCACCGCCCTGGTGCCGCACATTCACCATGCCGCCCCCCGTCAGACATGCCCTCATTACATTAACCACTTGAATATAAAAACTTATTTTATATGGCACGTTTAATGCTCTTCGCTTGTATACCGCAATGTGGACAAGAACGTATGCCATATGGCCACAACAGGTCGCCAGTCTGCGGTCGCAACCTTCCCCTTTCTGTGAGGCATCCAGGGTGGATGCGTTTCACGGAAGCCTGCTTACTGAAAACGGAGAACAACATGACGACACTCAGCGAACCGTTGGTTACCCCGAAATATGGCAAGTGGCGCCAGCTGGTGCTGGGCCTGATCTGTATGGCCGCCATCTCCAGTCCGCAATATGTCTGGACGCTGTTGACAAAACCCCTGGCCGCCAAACTTGGCGTCGGTCTGCCAGAATTGCAGGTCACCTTCTCGCTGCTGATCATCCTGCAGACCTTCTTTTCCCCTTTTCAGGGGCGGTTAGTGGAAAAATTTGGCCCACGGCGGCTGATCGCTATTGGCACAGTGATGGCGGGAATGAGCTGGGTGCTTTCCGCGCAGGTGAATGGCCTGGCAACGCTCTGGCTGGTTTATGGCTGCATGGGCGGCCTCGGGACCGGGATCGTCTACATCGGCGTTGTCGGCCTGATGGTCAAATGGTTCCCACAGCAGCGGGGATTTGCCGCCGGCGCGGTGGCGGCGGGCTACGGGATGGGGGCCATCATAACCACTTTCCCCATCTCCCTGTCGCTGACCACTAACGGCCTTGAACACACGATGACGACTTTCGGGATCCTTTTCGCCCTCGTCGGCTTCCTCGCCAGTCAGGGGCTGAAGCTGCCGCCGCCCGCTGTCTCCCAGCCCGTCAGTCAGACGGTGGTGCAGAGCAGCAGATCGTTTACTTCCCGGGAAATGCTGCGCCAGCCGCTGTTCTGGCTGATGTTCGCCATGATGGCGATGATGTCGACTTCCGGGCTGATGGTCACTTCGCAGATGGCGGTGTTCGCCGAGGATTTCGGCATTAGCCAGGCGGTGGTGTTTGGCATGGCGGCGCTGCCGCTGGCGTTAACGATAGACCGCTTTACCAACGGCTTAACCCGGCCGCTGTTTGGGTTTATTTCCGACCGCTTCGGCCGCGAGCAAACCATGTTTATCGCCTTTGCGCTGGAGGGGGTAGCGATGATGCTCTGGCTGGCGTGCCGGGAAGATCCGCTGCTGTTTGTCCTGCTCTCCGGGGTGGTGTTCTTTGGCTGGGGGGAGATCTTCTCGCTCTTCCCATCGACGCTCACCGATACGTTCGGCAGCGAGCATGCCGCCAGCAACTATGGCTGGCTGTATATTTCTCAAGGCATCGGGTCAATCTTTGGCGGTCCGCTGGCGGCACTGCTCTATCAGCACACTCACGGCTGGCATGTGGTCTTCAGCTGCGCGATTGGCCTTGATTTTGTCACCGCCGCCCTCGCGCTGTGGGTGCTAAAACCGTGGCGCGCGCGCTTTATCCGCCAGCATAGCTAACTGCAGCGCTGACAGAAGTGACGGCTCGCCCGTCACTTCACTGATATTCGCTGCGCAGCAGCGCGTACAGGTACTCATCGCCCCACTCACCTTTAAAAAAGATATTCTGCCGGTAATATTACTTTCGTTCTCAGGTAATGAAAATCATAGCGTTGATAACGTCAGCTAATAAATTCATTCAAGTTATTTTTTTATTTAACAACGCACAGTACTTAATTAATTAAAATTACGCTATTCTGTACTTTTATAGCCTCAACAAAGCAGACAGGGAGTCAGCATGATAATAAGCCCGCCATTTATACGTCCCCGGAATGAAGGAGAATGTGATGCATCATGGGTGGAAAGAATGATACCCACTGATTTAAACCGGGATTTTCCTGTAAACAGATCCGGATCATGGCATGGCGGTGTACATGTTCTCCACACCGACAATCCTGATGAAGGTTATAATCGCATCGAATTTGTACGTGCGATTGCAGATGGAGAAGTTGTCTCTTTCAGGGCGCCGTCAAACACAGAAAGACGGGATGCATTCCCGCTGAATATTAATGGCAGAACTGATGATGGATATATTCTGCTAAAGCATAAAACCGAGATCGGGGAAAGTTGTAGCGTCGTCTATTACTCCCTGTATATGCACCTCAGAGACCGACTGAGTCCCGCAATAAGGGAGGGAGGCAAAGTCTGGCGCAAGGATCGCATAGGACAGAATGGGATGGTGGATGAAAATAATGCCTTTCACTTTCAGATTTTCTGTGACAATGAAAACATGTTGAAACTAACCGGACGCATGCTACCCGAACTCGATGTCACCCGCGATGGCAGAACCGATACCGTTTATGGTGATATTCATTTTTATCTGCCCGCTGGGACACGGTTTTACGAATCTGTAGCTGACGCAGCCTCAGCAGATACCGACCGCCTAAATCTCGTTCATACCAGTGCCGAAGCACTGTTTGTCAGTATGACCTTCGAAAAAGGTGACTGTTCGATGATTACTCGTAGGCAGAATATCACCATCGGGGCACACTTCGATACGGTGGGAGAGCCTCTAGTAAACATAGATGCTAACCAAATTGACGACATAAGAAGATTAGGTCTGAAATATGAATACAATCTATACTGGACAGCCAAACGTCTGTACCCGCAGAATCCCTCTGCGGGCTTTGAACTACTCCGCTTTGGTCGGATTATTAGTACTGAATATGAAACTCTCATCCCTGCCATCGCCCCGTTGTGGCGTACTGTCAACTTCCCCGGAGGCTCAGGGCTTGTAAATCTGGCCTCTTCTGACATCAAAAAATTCAGTGATGCCGACTTCCCGCACTGGACGGGCTGGCGAATGGTGGACGATGACATGGACAATAACAGCCAGTGTAATTCCGCCTTTATCACGGGATTACAGGAGAGTGGGAACCTTAGCGATCTGAGCAGCCGTCTGGTTTGTCATTTTCCACTCGAATGGAACGCCGACACTTTTGAACAGCGTTATTCCTGGCTAAAAAACAATAACGACGATACTCAAGCTATGTCTGATGAGGACTATGAGCGGTTGAAAAGTCATGTTTTAGCACTGTGCTTTGATACGGGCACGCTTGGCACAGGTCGACTATGGCATTTTCATCCAGTGGCCTTCATTACCCATTTTCGCAGGTGCTGCTGGCTTAGCAAATCAGAATTGAAGCAAATTGTTCCGCGCAATCTGTTAAGAATGGCGGGACAGAATGATTATCGATGGGAAGCCATCATCTACCGGGATGGCGTCGGAAGCCTTGCGGATAATATCCGCACGCACATTAACAGAGCAATGCAGAAACACCTGATAACCACCCCACTCCGACTCGCTTGCTTTCTGGGAAACGGGATTCAGGAGACGGGGTGGCTGGGAACAATGGAGGAAGGTTATCGCTATACGGAAAGGGATCCACGCACGCATCAGATCGTTCGTCGCTATAATATTTGGTACTACCCGTGGTATGGACGAGGCCTGTTACAGCTAACCAGCCCACTAAATTATTTCGAATATTTTAGCTTCAGAGGACGAGTATATCCTGTAAACATCAAAGATACTCTGATAAATGAATATAATCGTCTTTATTCACACCGGGGCATTCGCTACACCGACAATCACCTATCTGATACAGAAAACCACATTCCTGAGAACATTATTAGCTGGAGGGATAATGTCAGCAGCGATAACCATGAGGCGACTAGCAGTGCAGGATTTTACTGGGCGTCAAGAAATATGGCATATTACGCTGATAACGAACATATACTCGAGCGATGTAGCGTCAATACCAGAAGAAACGGGGTGAAAATTTACTATCGTAGTCAGGCCTTCTGGCAAGCCAGTGCCGCCGTTAATTTACCCGCACAAATTGATAATGAACAATATCAAGGATTAAATGGTTTTAATGAACGCTGCTGCGCATACGGTAGTGCGATAGCCGTACTTACTGAGCAAAAATTCCCGGACAGCAATAACTTTTTGGTTAATGAAGAACCCGAATCAGAACAGTTAAGGAGAGGATGATGAGGGGGGTTATAATTTTACTAATATTGATATTTTTATCACAAAAAGCCGTAAGCTCCATCACACCGGCAATACATGTACCCTCTGACTTCAATAAAAACAGGTTTGTTAATTATAATAACGCCATATCTAATGGTAGCGGGAATAACACATGTGATAAAGTTGCATTTAAAAACTATTATCCGAGTGAATACACATCATTAAAAATAAAAAACCCACCGTTTAACACTTGGTTTTGTTGGTTTTCTGTCGATGTCATCCATGATGGATACGGCCCAAACAGGTTGCTTCCTGAAAAAGTCTACTTTGATGAAAAAACAGGAATATGGAAAAAGAAAAAATACACTTTGAGTAAAGAAAGTATCCAGCGCTCTAAGGATGTCTATGGCATTGTTAACCTTAGCGAGTTGCAGCCTGTACATCTGTATAATATTCAGACAATTAATGCGCATGGATATGCAGTCATTGATAACAACGTTTCCTTACAAGAACAAAAGAAAGGAGTGAAGAAAAAATTGTCATTCTGTCTTATACGTGACGAAGCTGCATTCTGTGGTTCAGGGTCGATGATCAATCTTATCGATGGAAAAGAAGTCGACTTTACCCCCTATATGCTCATTTCCCTTGAGACAGTCGAATTGGGTGTTGCAGAGCATAGCCAGAAGTGACGGCTCGCCCGTCACTTCACTGATATTCGCTACGCAACAGCGCGTACAGGTACTCATCGCCCCACTCGCCTTTAAAAAAGATATTCTGCCGGTAATGCGCCTCGCGACGAAAGCCCAGCCCTTCCAGGAGTTTGATCGCGCCGGTATTGCGGGTGTCTACCACCGCTGTCAGCCGGTGGTGGGCTAACTGTTCAAAGAGTAAGGCCATCACCGCCCGCATGGCTTCCCGGGCATACCCCTGATGCTGATACGCAGGGGAAAAGGTCATCCCCAGCTCGGCTTGCCTGCCGTGATCTAAGAAGTGGATCCCCACATCTCCCGCCAGCGCACCGTTGGCCTGAATCTCTACGGCAAGCTGGAACCAGCTCTCATCCTCAGCAAAGGCCTGCGAACGCTGTTGTTCATAGAAGGCTGTCGCCTCTGTCATGCCGTAGTGGGTCCAGCTCTGAAAGCGGGCCACCTCCGACAGATTGCGATAATGGCTGAAAGACGGCAGATCTTCCGTTCTGAACCGGCGCAGCAGCAGCCGGGGCGTGGTCAGGGGTAATTTCATCTCTTCTCTTCTTCTCAATGAGACAGGCAATGGCGGGGCCATCTTAACCTGCGCAGCCTCAACCCAGCCATCGCACTTCCTTGTCAATTTAATATAAAGTTAAATTTCGATATTAAAATTTCACAAACCGATAAAACATTACAATAACAAATACGAAAAACAGGGGAACAAGCCAGAGAGGCGTCTCTGGAAAAAAGAGCCCTTGCGCCACGGCGAAGAGGATGGTCAGTACAGCTGGGCCATAAGATGAAATTAACGACCTGAATATTCTTCGCAGCAATCTTTTAATAAGATTCATCATAGTTATCGGATCATCCTGGTAATGATGTCTGTAATACCCTCATTCGATGCGTGTCCTGCTGTAACCGTCTCAGACTTCAGAAATAATGCCTATCAGAAAGTACATCATTCACAGCTTATGTGTATAAAGGTCCGAATAATACGCCGGTTCAGAAACATAAGGACATGACTTGTGTATGTCTACGCAATCTTGTTTTTATTGAGGGAACCGACGCCGCATAAACCGCGGCTGATTTACTTTTTGCCCGTCTGGCGGCAAGATCCGGCATAATGCACCGCTGTCGCAGGACGGCCGTGTCACCGGCAATCGTGACAGCGAACCATTCGACAGGAAAACGCATGAAGCCAAAACAAGCGGACATTCTCCGCCACGCCAGCACGCTGTTTAATCGCGAAGGATATCAGTCGCCCAGCATCGAGCGGATTGCTGAACATGCTGGCATCTCCAAAATGACTTTCTACCGCTATTACGCCGATAAAGAGGCGCTCATTCTGGCTATTCTCAGGCAGAAAGAGAGCGAATTTATGCAGGATCTGGCGCAGATCACGGCGGATAAAGCCAGTGCGCGGGAGAAGCTGTTTGCCGTGTTCGACTATTACCATCGCTGGTTTACCTGCGAAACGTTCCACGGCTGCATGTTTACCCGCGCGCTGTTTGAATATGGCGCGTCATCGCCGGCGATCCGGGAGCAATGCTCCCGATTTAAGTCGCTCCTCTGGCAGTTCTTCCGCGATATCCTCCTGCAGGTGTTAAAACCGGAACCTGCCGAGCGGGTGGCCATGATGATGGTGATGCTCATCGATGGCGCCATCGCCGCCCAGCAGGCCGAGTCCGCCGAATGCCGGGAGATCCCGCCAGGGGTGACCGCCTGGAGCGCGGCCAAAGCGCTTATTTACTCAGAAGGCGGTACGCTGTGAGATGATAAGCTGCCGCCCAGCGACTGCAGGGCCGCCAGCAGACCATCATAGTAATCGTTGCAGGTTTGCAGACGCAGCGCGGCGCCAAAGAAGACCTCCTCCATCGCCGCCGGATGTTTTTTGCCAATCGGCACAATCACATTGTTCAGCCAGCCGTCCGCATGGCCGATATCGACCGTGATATGTTCGGCATAGTAATGCACGTCGCGATCGGAAAGCCCAATCCGCCGACAGCCCGCCACCAGTTTTTCATACTGCGGCGGGTCGAGCAGCTCGGTCATGGCCATCACGCCCAGTGATTTGTAGTAATGCTGACGGTTAACGCCGCCCAGCATAAAGGCGTTATACCCGGCCAGCCCCTGCCACTCGTACAAATGGGCAAAATGATTGTCCGGCAAAGCGATATTCCGCCGCTTCAGTAAATCCTTGTACAGGTTAACGTGGGTGATCTCGGTGCTGCCCTGGCCTATCTCATCCCACAGATTTTGCGCAATCTCAGCGCGGGTTTCCGGCAGCGAGCCCACCAGCCCCATCGCCACCAGATCGAAGAAAAGCAAATTGAGGGCGCTGTCGCTTTTGAAGAAATAGTCGATTTGCGCCGCAGAGGCCTCGCTGGCAAGTAAATCGAACAGCGGATGATGAGACGCCGGGTGCTGCTGGCATAAGGCGCGCAGTTCGTCGACGATATTGCCGGCGTTAAGCATTGGTCTCTGGTGGTGGAAGCGTTTGCATTCCGCCCGCAGCCACTCAGACTCGATGTAATTTCTGATCCCGGAAAGCAGCGGATGAAACTGATTGGCAGCCGCTGGCGAGAGCGGGTCGGCAAGCCAGGACTGATAGAGAATGAACAGCGCGTGGTGCGCACGCTTTTTGGCCTGTGGATCGTCAGCGGAGAAGGCGCGGATGCAGGTATTCTCAGTGAGATGCCAGGCTCTGTCGGCCACCAGCGGGTTGGCCGTCAGCTTCAGCGACAGCGCGTTGCTGTGCAGAAGCTGGTCAATTAACTCATCCAGCGCCAGCCTGGCCATCACCGCGGTCTGGTCGCTTCCAATCACCCCATTATCTGTGTTACGCATGATTTATCCCTGTGAAATACATGGCTACTATACGGTATAGTACCGTCCATAATGCGGCAACGTAAATTTCACACGTGCTTTCAATTTACTGATTATTAAAGAATTTAAATAAATACAACAAAAACCACTAAAATATTATTGATATTATAAAAACAATAACATTACCATTCAGTACAGTGACAAACGACACAAGGAACCATCATGCCTTATCTGTTACTGACGCTGGCGGCTCTGTTCTGGGGCGGGAATTATGTTGTCGGGCACGTGCTGGTGCAGGGCGTGGATCCGATCCTGATGACCGAAGCGCGCTGGGCGCTGACGGCGCTGCTGCTGGGCCTCCTCTACCGACGGCAAATCGCCGGCAGTCGCCACCTGCTGCGGGCAAACGCGCCAGCGGTGGTGGTGCTAACCCTCTGCGGCCAGGTCAGTTTCCCGCTCACGCTCTATATTGGCCTGCAAACCACCTCCGCGCTCAACGCCGCCATCTATATGTCCGCCACGCCGAGCATGGTACTGTTGATTAACCGACTGTTTTTCCGCGATCCGGTATCAGGGCGTAACTGGCTTGGAGTGGCTTTTAGCACCCTCGGCGTGATGATCCTCTTATTTCAGGGAAATCCGCTGCACGCCGCCTCTCTGCACACCTTTGCCATCGGCGACCTGTGGGCGATGGGGTCGGCGCTGAGCTGGGCGCTCTACTGTTCGCTGTTACGTCTGAAGGACCGCCGTATCCCGGCGAATGGCTTTGTCGCCGTCAGCTCGCTGCTCGGCGCCCTGATCCTGGTGCCAATCGTCATCTTCTGGCTGATGCGCCACCCGGCGCAGGACTGGGCAGCCTGGCGCGAGCCGTTTTTCCTCAGCGGCCTGGCGTATCTGGTAATTTTCCCATCGTGGCTGGCCTATTTGTTCTGGAACAAAGGTATCGCCACCATTGGCGCCACGCGGGGCGAAATTTACACCCACATCATCCCTCTCTCCGGCGGGGTGTTGAGCATCCTCTTCCTGCATACTCAACCGCAGGCCTGGCATCTGTTTAGCGCGCTGTTCATCATGGTGGGGATTGGGATCTGCTCGCTGGAGAAACGCCAGGCGGCGTCTATTCGTCTGCGTGACTAATGTATGCGACCGGGCGCCTGGCCACGCCCGGTCACAAAAGTTAACGGCTGGTGGAGAGCGGCTGGTGATGTCCCGCTCCTGCGGATTGGATCACCCGGCCTTCGCGACCAAAAAAGGTCAGGACGGTAATGACAATCGCCACCGTCCCGGCCACCAGGGCCATTGCCAGGCCGTAGTTATGCCCATGATGCTGGGCGATTGATGCCTGGAGAGTGGCATTCACCGAAGCCAGCAAATTACCCAGCTGGTAGACGAAGCCGGGCAGCACCGCCCGGGTGTTGGCCGGGACCAGTTCATTGAGCCAGGTGGGGATCACCCCCCAGGCCCCCTGAACCATAAACTGCATCAGGAACGCCCCCGCCCCCAGCGCCAGCGAGCCGCTGGCGAAAGCCCACAGTGGAATGACCGGCAGCGCCAGCAGGGCGGCGATCATAATCGCTTTGCGTCGGCCAATCTTCTCCGACAGCGAACCGAAGAACACTCCACCAATGATCGAGGCGATGTTATAGCAGACCGCGATGATGCTGACCGTTTTAGGCTCGAAGCCGTGCTGAACTTTCAAAAAGACCGGGTAAAGATCCTGCGTCCCGTGAGAGAAGAAGTTGAAAGCCGCCATCAGCACCACCAGGTACAGGCACAGCTTCCAGTGGCTACGCAGTACCGGCAGCAGGGCCGTACTCTCTTTATTCTGCCTGGCCGCCTGCCAAACCGGAGACTCCTCGACGCAGAAATAGATAAACGGCAGCAGCAGCACCGGCGCGGCGCCAATGACAAACATCCCGCGCCAGCCGAGTTGTTCAAACAGCAGCCCATAGGCGACGGCCGCCAGCAAATAGCCGAAGGGGTATCCCGCCTGGAACAGGCCGGACATCAGGCCGCGCGAGCGGTCGGGGATCGTCTCCATCGCCAGCGAAGAGGCCACGCCCCAGATCCCGCCCATCGCCACGCCGTACAGCACCCGCAGCAGGAAAAACAGCATCAACGACGGCGCGGCGGCGGAGAGCAGCTCAAAAGCCGAGAAGAACACAATGTTGAGCATCAGGATTGGTTTGCGACCAAACTTCTCCGCCGCCCTGCCGAAAATTAGCGCGCCGACGGGCCGTACGGCCAGAGTCAGCAGAATCGCCAGGGTGACCTCCTCAAGGTCGACATGAAACGAGTGGGCGATATCGCTCAGTAAAAAAACTAACAGGAAAAAGTCGAAAGCATCGAGCGTCCAGCTTAAAAAACTGGCTATCGCCGCATTACGCTGTCGTGAGGTCCAGCCGTGCATCTTGTCATCCCTATCCCGACGGCATTGCCGGGAGTGTGCGCGGCGTCCAGCAGAGCGAGCTGGGGTCGCCGCTTGTGTAAATTGTTTGTATAGAAAGTTGCTCTTTTGTTAATTACACCCCTTTTACGACAATCGGCAAGTTTATTAGCATGCTAATTTGTTTCAAATTGCGTGTTCCCCTCACCGGTTCGGCAATTTTCGACCAGAATTAAAACCAGGTTCGCTTAAGCGAAGCGTCATCAATGCCGCATCTGCCCACAGGAAGGGAGAGAATCATGAAGAGAATTGCCATCGTCGGCGTGGGGCCGACGGGGATTTACACCTTTTATGAACTGGTGAAGCGCGGTGAGCCGCTGGCCATCACTCTGTTTGAAAAAGAGGCGCAGGCCGGGGTGGGTATGCCCTACAGTGACGATAATACCGCGGCGCAAATGCTGGCCAATATTGCCAGCATTGAGATCCCCCCCATCGACCTGACCTACCTGCAATGGCTGCAGCAGCAAAGCGATGACTGGCTGGCGGCGCGCGGGCTTGAACGGCACGCCCTGCATGAGCGCCAGTTTCTGCCGCGGGTTATCCTCGGCGAATACTATCGCGACCGTTTTCTGTACCTCGTTGAGCGGGCCCGGGACGTCGGCTTTGTGATTAGCGTTTGTGAATCCTGTGAAGTCACGGATATTGCGGTTCAGCCCACCGGGATCGCCATCCACACCGATAGTGCAGCAGACCCGGTAATTGTCGACCTGGTGGCGATTGCCACCGGCCATCTGTGGCCTGAAGAAGAGCGCGCCAGCCGACAGTACTTCCCCAGCCCGTGGACCGGCCTGATGGAGGCCCGCATTGCCCCCTGCCGGGTGGGGATCCTTGGGACTTCATTAAGCGCGATTGATGCCGCCGTGGCGGTAGTGGCCCGCCACGGCGTTTTCCATACCGAGGACGACAAAACGACCCATTTTTCCCTCCATCCAGGCAGCGAAGCGCTGGAGATCACCCTGATGTCACGCCACGGCGTGCTGCCGGAGGCCGATTTTTACTGCCCGATCCCGTGGGAGCCGCTGGAGATTG
>ERZ791923.3698-NODE-3698-length-11309-cov-13.724809_pt1 | contig 11309 bp, 10 predicted proteins | sample MGYA00510133_ERZ791923 | MGnify/ENA primary metagenome ERZ791923 (study PRJEB30046, sample SAMN00792106) | human gut metagenome | study: EMG produced TPA metagenomics assembly of the A metagenome-wide association study of gut microbiota in type 2... | reverse complement strand
TTTCTTTACCCTTATCCGATTCCATTCTTTACCTAAAAATTATTCATCCCCCAAAATTCCGTGAAGAACCTAAATTTCTGCGCTTGTCAAAATGAAGATAACCAGATGTTTTATCTTGTATGTTTTATCTTGTATTTTTTCTCTTATGTATTGTTCCTCCATATTTATATTATCCAATGCAAAACCCACCAGTTTCAAGGGATAGATCTTTCATTAACTGGTGGGTATTGCGATAAACTGAGTAAATTTAAAAATTTACCCCTATCCACGTACATAAAGTCCCATGCTACGATGAACATAGGAGTAGCTTTATACGTTGCCATATTCATTATGAATGTGACACTCGCATGTCTACTTGGCTATCTCTTCTTACAGAAAGAGACACATACCAAGAAGATTCGACCTTCAATTAGAAATCGAGTTCTTATTGAAGTCGTATCTTCGCTCACATTACACTTGGTAAAGGAGGTATTGACATTTATGAAGCCTTCCAGCATCTCTATAGATACCGTCGCGGAACCGTAAATGAAATACAGGTTTACATTTGGATTCCTATTAGTAGTATAACAGAACCAATTGATACTAGCAAATTGCAGTATTACTTCTTTTAATTAAACATATTGTGCAATCATAAAGTTAACATAATAACAGTTTCAAGGGGTTTGAACAAACCAAAAAATCGGATAAAGGGCTGAAATATTAATTATCTCATTTCCCCTTATCCGATTTTTATTTTACCAGTGAAAGTAATATGATTCTTAGCAATTTTATAAAAAACTCTGATTTTTAATCAGGTTGTTTTTCGGGATGTACATGAATGGATTGAATGGTATGCAGACCATAATATTGTGCAATCCCCTTATTTAACCAATTTTGATTCTCATCATGAGGTTTAATATCATCTAGTCCATAAGTGGCACAAAACTTATTTAATGGGGTTATTGGGTTTACATAAACATCCAAATTACCTTTTGCTTTTTCTTCCGCAATGATTTCGAGATTCTCATTCCACCGTGCTGCGTAATCATTTATTCCATCTTCGGCCATATGGTAAAAACTTATTGATGATAATAGCAGACATAGTGTTATCAGTACTCTTACCTTTCTAATTCTACTATTATAATTCCAATCATTATAAAGAATCCCCGCTGCAATAATTAATAATACTGTGCATCCCAAAAATACGCGATTTTCAATATGACCTATGAGCCCAAAAGCTGCCGCAGATAAAACAGATCCTATGAAATAAACAGAAGCAATTTTTTTGTTTTTACTTCGTTCTAATAAAATAAACAATATAAATAAGATGACCAATGCAAGTGTTGCGTTTGGATCCAGCAGTGCTTTTACATTATGAATGACTGCTTTTGATATGGACAGAATAGATTTTGTGTGATGTTCCGTAGCAAATCTAACAAAATTACCAGGAGCCAACCACAGCAATGCAGCTCCTATCCCAGTACCCATAAATCCACTTATTGCGAATGCAGGAACTTTAAAATACTGAATTCGATATATAACCATATAAAGTATTAACATTCCTAAAATTCCAACAGATACATTTTCGTTAGACCACCCGGTCATTATCCCCAGCAGAAATAATATACATATGAAAATCGGATTTTGGGCAAACTGATAAGCTTTGTTTAAATAGAATCTCCAAAAAGATAGGAACAATAATGGTATAAGGCTGGCCCACATATAATTCCCGGTCCCAGAAACCCAAAGAATATCCTGGCCAAATGCCGGCAAACATAAGAATAACGAGAAATTAACAAAAACAATAATAGAGGGAGACCATTTCCACTTGCCAGTGATGTTTATATAAATAAGACCAACAAACAGTAAATAGCCAAATGTATTTATATAATTAAATATTCTCTTAGGTATGGTTAAAAACCATAGAGTAAAAAGTTCTCCCCATACACGACCGCCCCACTCTAAATAAAAGTTTTTGGCATGATTTAACCACCCTTGAATATAATTAAGGTAATTGCTTTTAGTTAAATCATCAGACACCCATGGGGTGGGTTTATTTAAAAGATATATCTCAATTAAAATACCCAGAATAAGTAATAGAGTTACAACAAATTCAAGTTTCTTGTTATTATCAATTTTTTTATTATAGTATTCATCTAGTTTGTATACTGATTGTTCAATGGTTTCAATCCATTTATTCATAACAAAATTCCTTTATCTTTCTTCTCTCACGATAAAAATTTGACGCTTTTTCGTCTCGAGATATATCTTAGCTATATAAAGCCCCATAATTCCCAAGGCAAGTAGAATCAATCCACCAAGAAGTGTAATGATGCAAACCAGTGATGGCCAGCCTGCCACAGAATCTCCATAGAGTAATGCACGGATAAAGATGAACACTAAAGCTATAAACGATACTCCACACATTAGAATGCCCATAACAGATGATAAATAAAGAGGAATCGTCGTATAGGCCAAAATTCCCTCAATGGAATATTTGAAAAGTTTCCAGAATGACCATTTGGTTTCCCCAGCACTTCGCCCCACATTTTCATAAGCCAGCCACTTAGTATGAAAACCTACCCAGCTGAAAATGCCTTTTGAAAAGCGATTATACTCACTATCTTGAATCACCGCATCCACCATCTGACGGCTCATCATTCGATAATCCCTAGCTCCGTCCACAATCTCTGTATCCGACAGCTCATTGATAATCTTATAAAAAAGGCGCGCAAAAAAAGAGCGGATTTGCGGCTCCCCTTTCCTCGTTGTTCTTCGCGTGGCCACACAATCATAATCCGTATCCGAATTATGAAGTATCTGCCACATTTCAGGCAACAAAGATGGAGGATCCTGCAAATCCACATCCATAGTTACTACATAATTGCCCTTCGCCATCTGAAGTCCGGCATAAAGGGCTGCTTCTTTACCAAAATTACGAGAGAAAGAAATGTAACGGACTACCCCCCCCGATTTTTTATTCAGGTCACGCAAAATAGCGAGGGTATTGTCCTTACTCCCGTCATCCACGAAACAATATTCAACTTCTGCATCAATCTTCCCCTTGATTTTCTCTACCGTATCATAAAAAATCGGTATTGTAGCTTCCTCATTAAAGCAAGGTACTACTATAGATAAAAGTTCCAACGCTCTGATCCCCTTAACAACGACCTTGTCATGTTACAAAATATTATAGCACACCTTTGCCATAATAAAAGAAATTGACCGGGGCACTACAAGCAGCATAATTCCCTACACCATCATTTTAAAGGGGCAACATCAGAGCCCACCCTCATTACGTGGCTCCGTTATAATTTGGAAAATAATCCAAAGGCAACACAGTCAACATGAAGTCCGACCGTCTGCAATTCTCCGGCCCACATCAATCCTCAAATCTTTTTCTCAAAACTCCTCTTCCCGTCTCATCGTCTGGAGTCTGAATACCTAGTCATCTGCGGTCTCAAAACTCAAATCTCAAATCTCAATTCTATATATCATATATCCAGCGTCTTCAAATACGCCCTGAATTCCTCTCCTAAATCTTCTCTCCGTAATGCAAACTCCACCACCGCTTTCAGATACCCCAGCTTATTGCCTGTATCATATCGCTTGCCGGTAAAATTATAGGCATACACATTCCCGCATCGGGCCATGACACGGAGGGCATCGGTAAGCTGGATTTCTCCACCCTTGCCAGGCTTTGTCTGCTCCAAGATATCAAAGACTTCCGGCGTAATCACATACCTGCCCAAAGCGGCAAACCGGCCGGGTGCTTCCTTGATAGATGGTTTTTCTATCATGTCTACTACCTTCAGCAGGTCTAGATTCTCCGTCTTTTCTCCCTGAATAATGCCATAGGCAGATACTTTCTCCTCCGGTACCACCTGACAGCCTACTACTGTACTTCCCGTTTCATAGTAACGGTCCATGAGCTGCTTCAGTGCCGGCTCTCCATTTCCTGTGTATACAATATCATCACCCAGGATAACGCCGAAGAGCTCTCCATCTACAAATTCTCTGGCACAGAGGATGGCATCACCAAGGCCTCTCATATAAGGGTGGCGCACGTAGTGCACCTTGATGTCGGAAATCTTCCGGATTTCTTCCAGCTCCTTCAGCTTCCCCGATTCCATCAAGTGCTGCTCCAGCTCCGGAGAAGAATCGAAATGGTCCTCGATCGCCCGCTTGGCATGACCGGAAATAATGAGGATTTCCTGAATTCCGCTGGCCAGGATTTCTTCCACAATATACTAAATAGCCGGTTTATCTACAATAGGCAGCATCTCCTTGGGCCTGGCCTTCGTAGCCGGAAGGAACCGGGTACCAAAACCTGCGGCAGGGATCACTGCTTTACGAATTTTATACATTCAAATTCTCCTTCGGTATTATATTATCTCAATATTATTGACAGATTATTAGCAAAAGTAGAAGTCTTAAATCCGATTATCACCATCTATAATTGCTTTAATCTCATCTGCAGATTTGGAACTATAATCCTTGCATATTTCTTCATAAAAGACTTTAACATCTTGATCAGTAAGAACATAAGTGACCTGATGATTGGTAAGTGCAATATGCAACAATCGCTCTTTCTGCTCCGGACTCCACATTTTTTGAGCAGAAAGTCTCGATATGACATCATGAGTAGTCTTAAATGAGCCACTTTCCTCAAGTTGATTAATGAGTATTTCCTTTTGTTTTTCTTCATCAGATTTCTGCCTATCGTCCTGCTTCATCTCGTACAGACATTTTACATGAAATCTTTCCAGGCGTTCATTGGTTTCAGTTCGTTCAATAATATTTTTAGCCAGATTTTCTAACTCATGACCTTCTGTATAATCAGCAGGAGCAAAATACCGAATACGTTCATCATGCATCATTTTAAATACTTTGCTTTTATCATTAGCTTCCGGATTATAAACACCTATAGAATAGCCACCTTTAGCGTTAACAAGCTTCATACAGGGAATATCAGTATCACTATCTCCAATATATATCATATTCCTAAATGGAACCGTATAGTCTTCCGGCTTCACAAAATCATTAATATGTGAATCATTGACATCTAAAGCGCCTTTTTCAATTCGGAAAAGAAACTGTGTTTTATTGGTATAGTTCACAACTTGTGAAGGCCATATAGCCACTCCATCTTTATCATAATAAAATGAGCTGGCATAAATGGCATCAAATTCTGACGCTACTCTTGTGCCTTCAATCATTTCCTTCAGCCCAGATGAAATAATGTAATGTTTTACATTAATCCCATGAATTTTACCAAAAGAATTGATACGCTCAAACCATGAATCTACACCGGAAAATAATTTCACCTTACGACCATACTCGTTTAAACTTTTTTCATTAAAAATCAGTTTCCCATGTGCCTCTTTTACCATCATAAGCATGTAAGCTAAATTTTGATCCATATGGTTCTGCTCAGCCAGTTTATTGGATTTACGCCAAAATGTCTCTACATCGTATCCAACAGACTAAATATATCCCTGTGACTGCATATCATCAGGATATAATGTTTTATCAAAATCATAACATATAGCTAAAATTGGTTGTGTCTCTTTTAACTGCTCAAATTCCATCTTTAGTCCCCCTCGGCAATAAATATGTATCCCCGCATTGTTAATATATATTGTATCATATGTAATTTGGCAATAGGGCAATGATATTAGCGGCGAGCGAAATTCGCCAAGTATAGTCGTAGTCGGACTAAAACCGCCACTCGGCAGCAGAGAAATTCAGCCAAAACTGTTTATTGATAGCAAGAGGCTCTCTCGGGCATATACCACTGGCCCTCAAATGACACGCCTCATGGCTATCACCCATGTTTTGGATGGCTTTGAAACAGCATAATATTCATAAGACTCATTGCTTTTTTATTTCATTCAGCCATTTCTATTTTTCTCTAAGGTCCGCTCAAAAACATTCATTGCACTACAAAAAGACCCGGTATCTCAAAATCAGCATGATGCCCAATGAGTTCGGTGTCTGCATGGTCTACGGCCGCTGCTGTACGAGGTACGACGGCGCGCGCCAGGCATGAGTCTCCCGTCATTTCTGCATATGTAAAGCTGATTTAGAGTCCTGGGTACTTTCTGTGTTTCATATCTTGATCCTTTCTGCAGATTGGACAGAAGGAAGCAAGGGGATCTCTGCGTGTCCGAAATACCCTCTCCTGCGATGCCTAGGATTGGCAGGAAAGCGCCTGCTTTCAGAATTGCCTTATAAACTTGTTCCTTCTACTATATAAATAGAAAAAATCGCTTTTATGTGAACGTGGAAATTAAAAAATTTCTCTTTTTTCTTCATTTTACGAAAATATAAAAGAAGCTGCAAGCCACCAGTCACCATCCACAAGCTCCCCCACTCGTCATCTGCGCCGCACTTGCTCGTTATTCTGAGCCGCAGGCGAAGAATCTCGGTACACATCGATAGTGACTCCTGCCATCTACAACCCACAAGACACCAGCTACAAGTCACCAGTCATCCCCCCTTGTCATTTCGACTGCAGCGAAGCGGAGTGGAGAAATCTCATGCCAATACAGTTCCCATCTGTCAGTCTCAAAATCTGCACCATCTGAGTATTACGCTTGTGAGAGCCACCTGATACGCAGCGGAAATCCATACGATACGCTTTCCCAGAGCCACTATCAACAATGAGCAAAATTCTGCCCACTTTCTCCACATAATACGCGATGGAAAGCCACTCCATATTCCGGAGCACTAAGCATGATTGAATCAGTAGATACAGGTAAATCAGCAGGAGGGACGGGCATATGAAATGGACAACTTTCTCCCACATATCCACTGGTTCTCCAGTGGCGTACTGCCTGGCTCTCATGAGCATATTGAGTGGTGCTGAAGCAGCTTCATATCCCTTAGTCTTTTTTTGTACGCCCAGCATTTGCTGGATTTTCCTGCCTCCGGGCGACGATTTTAATCCGACACTACTCGGCAGATTCCCCAACCGCTAGCAGTCTGATATTCTGATGTGAATTGATCATCGCTGAAATGCCGATTGATTCAGCTATATTTTCTTACAATTCTGGCGATTGGTCCTTTATTTCATTACACCACTTCTCAAGCTGCCCTTCCCAATTTTCTTTATACGACTTAATCTCTAAGTGTACCAGCAAATGCTTTTTATTTAGCAAATAGATAAAGCATAAGATATCTCTTGCGGTCCTTCTTTTCTCCTCGTCAGATATAAAAGAGAAGAAATCGTAGCCTTTCATAAAACTTACTGCATCCTTCTTATGGCTTCCTCCATTAAGAACTAAACGATACATTAAATTCTTAAAATAGCTGACATATTCTTTGCTCGGCAATAAATTTAGTATTGTCTTATCTGTAGATATTTTTTCAATATTTGTCTTATATTCAAAGGTCGCAAAGGCCTCCAAAATCTGACGCATCTCATTACCTATCATGAGGCTAGCGTTATCTTGTTTTCCTAAAGCAAAGCTATAGACATCACGTATGAGTTCACTATATTCCTGATGCTGATCGATTTTCATTTCGCTTAAAGTTCTTTGTTCTAATTTCCACCGTAAAAAATAGCCATTGCGATGATTTTGATTGTAAGCGTCATTCATTTCTTTAAAAATCTTATCCATATCTGAGTATGTCATTAAATCGTGAGTCATCAAAAGTGCACGAGAATATTGGTTACCTTCCAAGAATAGTCCCAGCTCATATTTCAAAAATGATAAAATCCCAACATGATTCTCCATATCAAAACTGGAAACTGGATCATCAATAACCAGTAAATATTCGTCTTTATAAGCTTCAGACTCAGCCTTGCCTTTAAGGATATTAGTAAAGAAATAGCTCAATGCAATAATATTTCTTTCACCTACAGAAACATCGCACGGCTTCACCGGCTTCCCGCAAGAGAACAGTTTATATTGACCATCACCATATTGGATTGACAACCTATCCTTTGCAAAGAAAATATATTGCATACATGCATTAATCCGATCCACAGCAATACGAACATTCTTACGTTCTGCTTCTAAATTTTCCAGCTTTCCTATTGCAGCCTTTAAGGTATTATCTGCTGAACAAAACAGTTTATTCTCCTGAGCGAACGCCTTTTCCTGTTTATTCTTTTGAATTTCCAGGTCTTTAATTTCAAGGAATGCCCACTCTGCATTCAGCATTTTCAGATTATCTTTAATCGGATCTACCAGAACAGCCTTCTCATTATAATTTCTAAGTTCTTCACATAATTGGCTGCGTACTTCACATAGCTGCTGAACCAATAGCTTAACATCCAAATTTGCGATATGAATTTGTACGTAAGGATTACTTATTTTATCGTTTAACTTGTCATTATATATGGAAATCTTATCGACGATTAATTTCCAAATCCTAGTACACTCCTCATAATTCTTAAGGTTTTTAAATGCCGAAAGGTCAAGTTCCTCAATTTGCACCAAATAATCTTTCAATTCCTTCTGGTGCTCTTCAACGACTTTGCTCAGAACCTTTTGAATACTTTTTACAAGGTCCTTTTTATAATCGTCATTCAGAAGCTGCATGCAATAAGGGCACTCATGGATAGAATTATCACTGAAAACGCTCTTCCGTTCTTCTAGCTTTTCAAATCCTTCCTGCTGTGCCATTTTCAAAAGTTTAACTTCACGTTCAGTTAAAGTTGGCTTTTCAATTTCCTGTGCCAATGCCTGAATGATTTTCACATCATCATATTGCAATAAATATTTTGGAATATTAGGAACGTTTGTCCTTATAATGGAATTTCCCGATTCTGCAGTATGCAATCTTTCTAATTCATCTCGAAACTTTTCAGCCAATATTTCTATGTTTTTATTTATTTTATGTTTTAATATTTCAGAATATATCCGTTCAGTCACTGGTGTATTCTTCTTTGCCCCAGTAATCTGTCTATCTCTCCCTGCCCAGTTAGTATCACCTTTTAACTTTGACCAAATCTTTTTTCTATAGTATTCCGGTGATTTTACATTATCAGGATTGTTATACTCGTCATATATACTTTTTTGCTTGCCGTACTCAATCTTTGATTTTTCAAGCACTTTCTCTGCTTCAACAATTTTGTCGGTCAAATCTGCAGCTTCACCTAATAAAACAATGGTATTTAAATGATCTTCCTGCAGCTTTATGTTTTTGTCGATGTAGTCTTCGTCAAATACAAAGATATGCTTTTTGTCATCATCTGTAAGACTCAACTCTTTTCCTTCAGCATTGCAAAAGGTTGCTTGTACAATACCGGTAGGATTCTCCCCTGCTATCTTTCTAAAACATTTGGCAATTGTACTTTTACCGGCTCCATTTCTTCCATATAAAAGAACTCCTTTGCAGCAGCTGCTTTTAGACCTTGCTTTATCTTTGAAATAGAATAATGACAGCTCTTTTAATTCATCAAAATTTGCACCTTGCAATTTTAAAGAAGCAATATCATGTAACATAAGCCAAAGCCTCCAAACGCACATACAAAACGATTAATCAATTATCTGTATAAAAACTTTCTTAATTTAAGAGTACCTGATGAAATCCACAGGCACTAAAGGCCATTCCTGCGAAAAAGGCAATATAGGCTAAGAAACCACAGACTAAAGTTGTCAAATGCAGTTTTGAAAATTTTGTATTAATACTGATTGGCTTATTATCTAAAGCATCCTCCCTAATCCTGGCAGTTTGCCGCAGAGAGTCATTGTAATACTTTCCCTGTGTAAAATAAGCCAATCCATAACCTGCACTAGCCAGTAATGTTCCCACGCCGAAGGCAATCAATGCATACCAAAGCGAAAGATATACCTTAGAAAGAATGTCATCTAACAAGAATTTAGACAGATTATTGTTCAAAAAGGCAATGAAAGCAACTGATGCACCACCATTAATCATGATGATGCTCTTTAAAGCATTCTGTCCCATGGTAATAATAGACTTGAAACATTCGGACTGGCCTTGGACAATGGCATGGTCAATCGACTGATAAAAAGCCAGCTTCCTTTGATGGTCCAGTTCAAGTTTCTTTATCTCCGCAGGATATATTGTTTCTTCAAGGTCAAGAAAACGTTCAACACTTTTAATAGATACAGCCTCCATACCGGATGCCTTTTCATCATTTAGAAAATTCCTCAAATACTGAAATGCCATACCTTCCTCCACGTGTAACAAAAATGCTGGCAGCCACAGAAACGAATAAATAACTACCGGCCTAAAAGCCTAATCTTACCAGCAAAAAAATCCCATATGCTATGCCCCCAAGGCGCCAATAATTGGAACAATCTCAATCTTAGCCAGTCAAACAGCACGCAAGCCAAAAAGATTCCCAGAACTGTAATCAACATATGCCAAAAAAGTAATACTGAACTGCCTGAATACACATGAGACACATGAATCCAATGTCCCCATAGCTCTTGGGCTACATGCTGATTCATGTGAATCAGATATACCCCAAAGGTCAACGGACCCATCCACAGAATCAGTGTCCTGATCCATCGATTTTCTATTTCAATCTTATAGAAAACAAAGAAAAGCGCCAATGAAGCCAGCCAAACAGTAGGGGAATTATAGTTATAGAACCCATTCAGTCCAAATTTCCCATTCTTGAATCCCTCCATTTTCAATAACCAGTGTACGGGCCATGAAGAAAGAAACGTGAAAACACATGAAACGCTATAAATCAATAAAGCCTTACCTTTTGGCATGGAGAGGTTCCAAAGTCGGATATATCCTCCCCAAAAGAAAAGAACTATAAACCACAAGACACTATATCCACCTTGCACTTTAAAAGGATCCGACTCCGGTCTAAAGAAACTATAAAATCCAAATAAAAAAGTAGATATAGCCAAAAATCTAAGATACTGCTGCTTCGTCAGCGAATGGGCAAAATGTGCCAAAAAGGGAGATATCAAATAAAGCCCAAAGTAAGCTGTCACAAACCAATACGCCTCATACCGTACAGGTAATACCACATGAAAAAAATCTTTCCAGTGAAATGAGGGATGAAAATACAGATGCATGCAATAGAAGATTATCGTATAAAAAATAACCTGCAGCCATAAAGATGCTATTTTTTTCATATGAAAATTCTTTTTCGTAACGAGAAAATAGCCGCTAATAAGGACATAACAATTAACTGCCACAAAGAAAAACGCTTCAATAAACCAAGCCAGCTTCTGATTTAATCCTTTTGCATGAAATAGAGGGCCGCCAAAAAGGAGATAATGGAGGCCAATTATCATAAGCATGGTCACTATACGAAGCAGTTCAATCCCTGTCTGTCTGTCTGTCTGTCTGTCTGTCTGTCTGTCTGTCTGTCTGTCTGTCTGTCT
>ERZ791923.3682-NODE-3682-length-11351-cov-3.290899_pt1 | contig 11351 bp, 10 predicted proteins | sample MGYA00510133_ERZ791923 | MGnify/ENA primary metagenome ERZ791923 (study PRJEB30046, sample SAMN00792106) | human gut metagenome | study: EMG produced TPA metagenomics assembly of the A metagenome-wide association study of gut microbiota in type 2... | reverse complement strand
AAAGAATGGGGAGAAAAGGGGCGCTTGGTTACGTTTGGTGCATTCTGCGGGTGCTACTCAGGCAGGAACCTATTATTTAGTCTCTGCGAACACACATAGTCACCCTACGAGAGTTTTGGTACGCGCCGCCTGTTACGGTACAACAGATTTGCAAGCAGTTTCCTTTGAATGGCTGCGGTAAATCAGCTTTGCGTTTGAAATTTGCGATGCAGTACGGATTCGCCGAAAAGCTTCCGCTTTCCGCATCTGCCTGCCGCACTTATTCCGTCCCTCTCTCGACATTATGCACGCCCGAGATGCCGCGCAGTCTTGTGCGGACATTTTCAAGTTCCGTGAGATTATGCACGCCGAAGCGCAGGCAGACGATGGCGGTGCCGCCGCCGACAGAGCGTGCACTCATTTCGCTTGTGCGCAGACGCAAAGACGTGAGAATTGTTGCAACATCCAGCATCAATCCGTCGCGGTCGTCGGCCTCGATCTCCAACGACGTGGAGAACATCACGTCCGGGGCTTCCGCCCAGGTGACCTTGACCCAGCGGCCCTTTTGCGCGGGGTCGAGCGCGGCCCTGGCATTCGGGCAATCCTTCCGGTGAACGGACACACCGTAGCCCTTGGTGATAAAGCCGATGATCTCGTCGCCGGGAACCGGCGTGCAGCAGCGGCTGAATTTGATCATGCACGAGCCGATGTCCTCGACAATAACGCCGGAGGAATTGGCGGCAGGCGTCCCCTGCCGCGCCAACGGCTTGGGTGCCAGCGTCCGGGTTGCCTTGGTCAGATCATCGCGGATGCGGCCCACAGCCTTCGCAGCGGTCAGACCGCCGTACCCGATGGCGGCATACATATCGTCCAGGCATTCAAAGCTGACCTTTTTGAGAATGACCGGCAGGATCTCGGCGTTCTGCAGAATATCGGGGTCAACGCCGGCGTGACGCAGTTCGGCCTCAAAGCTGGCCTTGCCGCGCACAATGTTCTCCTCGCGCTTCTCGCGCTTGAACCACTGCTTGATTTTGACGCGCGCCTGATTGGACTGACAGATGTTCAGCCAGTCGCGGCTCGGGCCTTTGGCGGACTTCGACGTTAAAATCTCGACGATATCGCCGTTGTGCAGCGGCGCATCGTAGCTTGCAATGCGGTTATTGACCTTCGCGCCGATCATGGAGTTGCCGACAGCAGAGTGAATGGCGTAGGCAAAGTCGATGGGCGTGGAGCCTGCGGGCAGGGAAATGACCTTGCCCTTGGGTGTAAAGACGAAAACCTCGTCGTCGAACATATCGACCTTGAGCGAATGGATATAGTCGTCCGCTTCGACGTCCTGCTGATTTTCAAGCAGACGCCGCACCCACTCGAACTCCTTCTCCGAGCCCTCACCCGCGTGCTGCTTGTATTTCCAGTGCGCCGCGACGCCGTATTCCGCCGTCTGGTGCATCTCCCATGTGCGGATCTGCACCTCGAACGGGATGCCCTGCGAGCCGATGACGGTCGTGTGCAGGGACTGGTACATGTTGGGCTTCGGCGTGGAGATATAGTCCTTGAAGCGGCCCGGAATGGGATTGAACAGGTCGTGGATATGACCGAGAACGTTATAGCAGTCGGCAATATTGTCCACGATCACGCGGAACGCGTAAAGATCGTACAGTTCGTCGATGGTCTTGTTCTGCGCACGCATCTTGCGGTAGATGGAATAAGTGTGCTTGATGCGGCCATAGATCGACCCGTGGATGCCGACGGACGCCAGCCGGTCCGTGATCTTCGACTGGATGGCGTTCATGAAGCTGTTGGCACTGTCCTCGTTCTTTTTGAGATAGTCGATGATCTCCTGATAGCCCTCGGGATCGAGATACTGCAAAGAAGTGTCTTCCAGTTCCCACTTGATTTTCTGCATGCCGAGCCGGTGCGCCAGCGGCGCGTAAACCTCCATCGTCTCCATGGACTTGGAGATCTGCTTGGCGGGCGTCTGGTATTGCAGCGTCCGGGTATTGTGCAGCCGGTCGGCAATTTTGATGAGGATGACGCGGATGTCCTTCGACATGGCCATGAACATCTTGCGCAGATTCTCCATCTGCTGCTCTTCCATCGTAGAATACTGCACACGCGTCAGCTTTGTGACGCCCTCGACCAGATTTGCAACCGTCTCGCCGAACATGCGCGAGATCTCCTCAAAGCTTGCGTCGGTGTCCTCCAGGCAGTCGTGCAGCAGCGCCGCCGTGATCGCGTCGGTGTCGAGGCCGATCTCAGCCACGATCTCCGCTACGGCAAGCGGATGGATGATATAAGGCTCTCCGGATTTTCGGAGTTGGTTTTTATGCTTTTCATCGGCGTATTCATATGCCCGCTGGATAACCTCCAGATCGGTGGAGGGTGCATAACGGGTGATCGCCTGCATCATGGATTCGTAATGCTCTTGTTTGGTTTCCATTCAGGTTCCTGCCTTCTGCTTTTTCAGATGAATCAAAATCGGGCTTTTCTCAAGATCGACCTTCCGGCCATCCGCGCACATGCGGATGCACAGCGACTTTGGCCGCTGCTCCAGCTGCAAAAGCCCCTGCTCTGCCAGTACGTCGAGGCAGATGCGCGTTTTTCCCGCGCTTAAGGAAAGCTTCGCGCAGCGCGAAATTTTACGACTCAGGCAGCCGAGTTCCTCAGACAAAACGCCGCCCTGTGAAAACGCCGCCAGATACCGCCAGACAGCGACAAAATCCTGCCGCGTGGGAAGCAGGCACTCAGCCTCGTCGCAGCTGAGTTCGCCGCCCGCCAGATGCTTTTTATAGACCGCGCGGTCATGCCCCTGCGCCTCGCGGAAGGCCTTGTCCGGCCGGATATCCACAAGATTCAGCTGCACGGAGCGCACGGAACGGTATTCATTGATCTGCGGCGTAAATGCGATGTCAACCACATCGCCCTGCGCTACGGCAGCGCGCTGCGCGTTGGTCGAGAAGAAGATCGCGCCCCAGGTATACGCGCCCTTGGAAAGCCGCAGGCGCAGATGCTTGCCGCCGCCGACCTCCGTCAACTCCGTGACATGCAGTCCCCGCATGCACAAGATCGGACGCGGACAACCTGCGCCGCAGGGCTCCAGATCGCCCAGCGCCTGAATATTCTCGATAGTCAGCAGTTCCGGCGGAATTTCGCAGTCGATGGCAAGTGCGGTGCTGCACGCGTCCGATTCCCGGAAACGCGCGCACAGGGCCATCATCTTTTCCCGGAAGGGCGCGATGCTCTCGCGCCGGATGGTAAAGCCGGCGGCAAGTTCATGCCCGCCGTAGCTTTCGAGTAAGCCGGACAGCTGCTCCAGTGACCGGAACAGATTGAATCCGCCGTAGGAACGCGACGAGGCCTTTCCCTTGTCGCCGTCGAGGCAGATCAGGAACGTTGGGCAGCTGTACTCCTCCGCCATGCGGGAGGCCACGATGCCGACAACGCCCTGGTGCCAGCTTTCATCCGCCAGCACGATTGCCTGCGGCGGGCCGCCGGGCGGGAGCATGGCGACGGCAGACTGATAGATGCTGCTTTCAATCTCCTGCCGCCTGCGGTTGAGTCGGCAAAGCGTCCCCGCCAGTTCGACCGCGCGCGCAGCGTCGTGCGTCAGGAATAATTCCGTTGCTACGTTGACCTCGCCCATGCGCCCGGCAGCGTTGATACGCGGGGCCAGCGTATAGCCGATGGTCCCCGCCGTGACGGGTCCTTTCTGCACAGAGCATTCCGCCATCAGGGCCGCAATGCCGACGCGGCGCGGGTTTTCCAGCGCCTTTAAGCCTCGTGCGACCATTGTGCGGTTCTCGCCCGTCAGGGGCATAACATCCGCAACCGTGCCGAGGCAGAGGAAATCACAGTATTGATCCAAGAGCGTTTCCTGCTCACCCTCAATGGCGGCGGCAAGCTTGAACGCGACGCCGACGCCCGCCATCTCCGTGACCGGCTGCGGCTGATCTTTGCGGTGCGGATTAACAAGCGCGACGGCCTGCGGCAGTTCGGATTTGCACTCGTGGTGGTCGGTAATGACCAGATCGATGCCAAGTTCCCGGCACAGCGCCGCCTCCTGATTGGCCGTAATACCGCAGTCAACCGTTACAATCAGTTCCACGCCCTGTTTTTTGAGGGTATCGATCGCAATAGGGTTCAGCCCGTAACCCTCTTCGAGCCGGGCGGGGATATAGCTGGTCACATGGCCGCCTCTGCTGCGCAGATATTCCGTCAGCAGACAGGTCGCCGTGATGCCGTCAACGTCATAATCGCCGAAAACGGCGATATGCTCACGACGGGCCAGCGCCTGCTTGACGCGGGCGGCAGCCTTATCCATGTCCAGAAGGTCAAATGGAGAGGAAAGCGGGGTGCTGCAGGATAAAAATTCGCGGGCCGCGCCCGCATCCCGATAGCCGCGGCTGCAAAGCAGCGCAGCGGTGATCGGTGAAAAGCCCGCCGCGCACAACGCCCTCGCGTCGGCAGGCTCATAAGACGAGATTGTCCAGGTTCCGTACTTCAATTCCAATGCACATCCATTATTTTTTCTTTTTCGGTTATTATAGCATTTCAAACCGAATATCACAATACAAAATGTGGATACCAACAGCGCAAAGAGCGGATTTTTCATACGGAACCGGCGGTTCCGGCGCGCAGGCGCGCTGTTTTGCTTTTCTTTGTAGTCCGGATGTGATAAAATAGCGGCAATCAAGAAGCTGGAGGATTCGGCATGCAGGAAAAGAAACGGGGCAGAACGCGCAGCCGCTGGCTGCTTCCGGCGGTGCTGGTGCTGGCTGGAGCGGCGTGGTTTGAAAATTTCACGCTCTCGACGAGCACCGTGACCGCAGCCTGCGCGGCGCTGCCGGAGGCGTTTTCCGGGCTGCGCATCGTGCAGATCTCCGATCTGCACGGCAGACGCTTTGACGCGGAAAGCCGGTATCTGCTGGAGTTGGTACGCCTGCAAAGCCCGGATCTCATTGCCCTGACCGGCGATTTGGCCGACGAATTCACAGACTTTTCCATGCTCCCGCCGCTGTTGGAGGGCCTGGCAGCACTTGCGCCGACGTTTTATGTGACAGGCAACCACGAATGGGTGCTCTCGCGCGAAAAGCGCGCAGCGCTCTTTTCCATGCTGGACGCGGCTGGCGTTGTGCGGCTGCAAAACGAATACAAGCTGCTTGAACGGGGACAGTTCTCCATCGTGCTGGCCGGAGCCGATGACCCGAACGGCCCGTTCGACCAGAAGCGTCCGGCGCAGCTTGTGCGCGAAATCCGGCAGGCTCGGGGCAAGGACGCGTATATCCTCATGCTCTCACACCGCAACGACGAACTGGATCTGTGGGCAAATATGGGCGTGCAGACCGTCCTGTGCGGCCACGGCCACGGCGGGATCGTGCGCCTGCCGTTCGTAGGCGCCGTCTTCGGAACGCATCTCGATCTGTTCCCGGACTATACAGCAGGCTTATATCAAAAGGGCCAAACCAGCATGATCGTCAGCCGCGGTCTCGGCGGCAGCCGGAAGCTGCCGCTGCGCATCGGAAACCGCCCGGAGATCGTAACCGTGATTTTAAAAACAGATTCCGGAGAGATTTAAACTTTTTATAAACAATCGGCCTATGCGCTTGTATTTCCTCCGCAGGTTTTTATAATAGACTCCATCAAACGATTTGCAGATGGAGTGACAGACTATGTTTCGGAAAATCGGGGACGGACTACGGAAGTTTATGGCGGGGCGCTATGGCTCTGACCGGCTGAACCAGTGTTTGCTGGGCGCAGCGTTTGTGCTGATTCTCATCAGCGCCATCGGCGGCCGGCGGGTGCAGTGGATGTCCGTGCTGAGTTTTTTGGCCTATATCCCGCTCATCTGGTCAATCTTCCGCATGTATTCGCGCAACATCGAAGCGCGCCGGCGTGAGAACGCGGCGTTCCTGCGTTTTTTCAGCCGTCTGACGGATAAGCAGTACCGCTATTTCCGCTGCCCCGGCTGCCGGCAGGTCGTCCGCGTTCCGCGCGGCAAGGGCAAAATCAACATTCGCTGCCCGAAATGCAGCCGCCAGTTCATCAAAAAGACCTGAGTGCGAAATTTATCTTGCTTTTCCCAGAACCGCCTGTTATAATATGCCCGCACGGAGCGGTATCGAAGTGGTTATAACGGCCCTGACTCGAAATCAGGTGTACCGGCAACGGTACCGTGGGTTCGAATCCCACCCGCTCCGCCACTCAGAAATGACCTTTGTATGTCAGATGACCGCTTAGGGCGCGTCCATCTCGACAGCAAAGGTCTTTCTTCGTTCAAACCCGCAATCGCTGACGCTGGATTGCAGGGGATTGCAGGTTTGTTTTTTCTTAAAATTGCCCCTTACAGCACGAATCCTCGCCTTGCGGCGAGGATCGATGCCAGACGGGGCGTTTCTTCGTTTCAAAATCGCAACCGTTCGTGCGGATTGCGATTTTGTTTTTGGGCGGAATATTATAAATAATTCAAATCGAAAAATGGAATGGATATTGCATGGAAAATTCTCTGCTCAAGTATCCCCTATCAAATTGAGATACGCTCCCTGCAAACCCCGTATTACCGCCCGATTGGGCTGGCAATGAAACGCATGAAAGCCCTGCCTCCCGCGGTGCAGAAATTTATAGAATACCTACCGTTTCGGGAAAAGAAGTAAAAAAAACCGGCGCCTGCTTTTTGCGGCAGGCGCCGGGTTTTAATGATTGGGATTCAGGCTTTTAAGTGGCTATTAGTACATGCCGCCCATGCCGCCGCCCTGGGCTGCGGCTGCCATGGCAGCGTCGGCCTTGGGGTCAGGCTTGTCGGCGACCAAAGATTCGGTCGTCAGGACGCAGGAGGCGATGGACGCGGCGTTTTCCAGAGCGGTACGCGTGACCTTGGTCGGGTCAACAATGCCGGACGGGATCATGTCGCAGTACGTCTCGGTGTAGGCGTTGTAGCCATAGCCAACCTTGCGGCTGGAACGGATCTTGTCGTAGACGATGGAACCGTCAACGCCGGCGTTCTCGGCGATCTGGCGGATCGGAGCCTGCAGCGCTCTTGCGATGATCTGCGCGCCGGTCTTCTCGTCGCCAGACAGCTTGGCGACCAGCTTTTCAACAGCCGGGATTGCGTTGACATAGGCAGTGCCGCCGCCGGCCACGATGCCCTCTTCGACAGCTGCGCGGGTTGCGTTCAGTGCGTCCTCCACACGGAGTTTCTGCTCCTTCATGGCAACCTCGGTCTGTGCGCCGACCTTGATAACGGCTACGCCGCCGGACAGCTTAGCAAGACGCTCCTGCAGCTTCTCCTTGTCGTAATCAGACGTGGTGACGGAGATGGTGTTCTTGATCTCCGCGATACGGGCCTTGATCTCATTGGCATCGCCTGCGCCATCAACGATGACGGTGTTGTCCTTCGTGACCTTGATCTGACGAGCCGTGCCGAGATCGGTGATCTGCGTATCAGGCAGGTTCATGTTGAGTTCGGAGGAGATATAAGTGCCGCCCGTCAGGATGGCGATATCCTTGAGCATTTCCTTGCGGCGGTCGCCGAAGCCGGGAGCCTTGACGCACACACAGGTGAAGTTGCCGCGCAGACGGTTGACGAGCAGGGTGGCCAGTGCGTCGCCCTCGACGTCCTCTGCGATGATCACAAGCTTCTTGCCGGTCTTGACGATCTGCTCGAGCAGGGGCAGAATCTCCTGGATGGAGGAGATCTTCTTGTCAGTGATCAGGATATACGGATCATCGATGACGGCTTCCATCTTGTCGGTGTCGGTGACCATGTAGGGGGAGATATAGCCGCGGTCGAACTGCATACCTTCGACGACCTCAAGGCCCGTCTCGGCAGTCTTGGATTCCTCGATGGTGATCACGCCGGACGCGCCGACCTTATCCATGGCCTCGGCGATCAGCTTGCCGACGGACTCGTCGCCGGAGGAGACAGCGCCGACTCTTGCGATATCGTCGGAGCCCTTGATCGTCTCGGAGTTTGCCTTGATGGTGTCGATGGCAGTCTCAACAGCCTTTTCCATGCCCTTGCGCATGACCATCGGGTTCGCGCCTGCGGAGACGTTCTTCAGGCCCTCGTGGACGATGGCCTGCGCCAGCAGGGTCGCGGTGGTGGTGCCGTCGCCTGCGATATCGTTCGTCTTGGTTGCGACCTCGCGGACAAGCTGCGCGCCCATGTTCTCGAATGCGTCCTCAAGTTCTACATCCTTTGCAATCGTCACGCCGTCATTGGTGATCAGCGGAGAGCCGAACTTCTTGCCGAGCACGACGTTGCGGCCCTTCGGGCCAAGGGTAACTTTTACAGTATTGGCGAGCTGGTCAATGCCGGACAGCAGGGCCTTGCGGGCCTCTTCGCCATAAACAATCTGCTTTGCCATAAGAATTGCTTCCTTTCAATCAAACACGAATTATTCTACAACTGCCAGAATGTCGGCCATCTTGACGATGACGTAATCTTCGCCGTCAAGCTTTAGTTCCTGGCCTGCGTACTTGCCAGTCACAACCTTGTCGCCGGGTTTGACCGTAACCTTGACGTCGTCGGTGCCCGGGCCTGCCGCGATGACTTCCGCGATCACGGATTTTTCTTTATTGGCGGTGGAGAGGATGATGCCGGACGCGGTCTTTTCCTCAGCTTCCATGTGCTTGAGCAGAACATTGTCTGCCAACGGGGTCAGCTTCATAACAATTACCTCCAGTATCCAGTCGCTGTTTCATACAGCGCGTTTTACAAGATTTTTTAGCACTCAGTCTTTCTGACTGCTAACATCTATATCATAATCAGATGCGCCAAAAAGTCAAGGGGTAATTTCGGCAAATTTATGACCAGACTGTGAATTTTTCGTGTGATAGGTCAGCCCCTTCGGGTAGAAAAAGCGGATGGCCTGCGGAATGAGTTCGATTTTTGCGTCCGTTGTGTAGGCAGCCTCGCCATCGATATTGACAACAGATTCTTTTACACATTCAATGCGCAGAGAGCGGCAGCGGGCGTGATAGATCAGCGACGGATAATCGGCGTAGCGGCCCTTCTGGTAGTGACCGACGACGGTTGCAACCTGCAGCAGATTGACCTTTTCAACCACAAGCACATCCAGCAGCCCATCGTCCGGCTCGGCCTCCGGCACGGGGTTGAAACCGCCGCCGTACCACCGGCCATTGCAGACGCAGATCATGGTCTTCCGGCCCGAGAACACCTCGCCGCTGTCCAGCGTAACGGTGTAATCCGCCGTCAGGCCATGCAGCATATTCGAGAAAATGGACAGAATGTACGCGCCCTTCCCGCTCACGAGCGGCAGGCGCTTGAAGCGGGCGATATCCGTGCCGACCCGCGCGTCAAAGCCGATGGACAGCACGTTCAGCGCGTAGGACCCATTGCAGCGGATGAGATCGAACCGCGCCTCCTCCGCGTCCAGCAGACGCTCGATGGAGGTGAAGGCGGCGGGGTCGTCAAAAATTTTGATTGTGTCGTTGCCGGAGCCGCCGGGAAAATGCGTCACGGCGGCGTTGTCATAGCCGACGACACCGTTTACAACTTCGTTGAGCGTTCCGTCGCCGCCGCAGGCGTACAGGCGCACCTCCTCGCCGGACTGCGCCGCCTGCCGCGCCAGCGTCCGGCATTCGCCGGGCGCGTTGGAGACAAGCAATTCATAGCTTAACCCGCGCGGCGCGAACGCCGCGTCGATCATTTCCCGGTATTCCGCCGTCCGGTCTGACTTCCCGGCTGCGGGATTGACAATAAAAATATGCTTCATAACGGAACCTTCTTCTGTTCTGTTCGTCTTATGAGTACAGGCGGCGCTCAATAGTACATATACACATTGCACTGCAGCCGTCCGTTGTAGAGCTTGCGCTTCTTAACGGCCTGCCTGCCGTAGTAATGCTCGAACTCCGGTTCGGAGGAGATGATGTATTTTTTCCAGCCGTCAGCGTATTTGAGGTGCCGGCCGAACGCACTGTAGAGCCGCTGGGCGCTGCGCTGCTCAAGCATGCGCTCGCCGTAGGGCGGATTGCAGACGATGAGGCCCTTATCTGCGGGCAGACTCATCTTCGTCGCGTCCGCCTCGCGGAACTCGATCAGCTTGCCGACGCCCGCCTTGCGTGCGTTCTGCTGCGCGATCTCCAGCGAAGCCGCGTCAATGTCGGAGCCGAGGATGTGATACTCCCCCCGGTACTCGCGGTCGAGCGCTTCCGTTCTGGCCTGCTGCCAGACCGTTTCCGGGACGCAGGACCACTTCTGCGCCATGAACGACCGGTTCAGGCCCGGCGCGCGGTTCAGCGCGATCAGCGCCGCCTCGATGCAGATGGTTCCCGAGCCGCAGAACGGGTCCCAGAAGAAGTCCCGCCCGCGATAGCGCGCGAGATTGACCATGGCGGCTGCCATCGTCTCGTGCAGCGGCGCAAGATTGGCCTCGCGGCGGTAGCCGCGCTTGTGCAGGCTCACGCCGGACGTGTCCAGAAACAGTTCCACATGATCCTTCATGATGGAAAAGCGCAGCTGGTACGTCTCGCCCGTCTCCGGCAGCCAGCCGAGGCCGTATTTCTCGCCCAGCCGCGTGACGGCGGCCTTCTTGACGATGGCCTGACAGTCGGGAACGGAGTGCAGCTGGCTGTTCAGGCTGTAGCCCTTGACGGGAAACGCGCCGTCCTTCGGGATAAAGCGCTCGAGCGGCACGGCCTTGACACCCTGAAACAGGTCTTCAAAGCTGTGCGCGTCAAACTCGGCCAGCAAAATCATCACGCGCTCACCCATGCGGCAGCAGAGGTTAGCCTTTGCCATAGCGGCGAAATCACCCTCAAAAAAAACGCGCCGGTCCTCGACCCGGACGTTTTGCAGATCCAGCCGCCGCAGTTCGTCGCCGACCAGACCTTCGAGCCCAAACAGGCACGGCACGCAAAAAGTCATCGTATCCATAGTTTTCTCTCCAAGCATTCTATAGTCTCTCTAAGTATACGGAATCCCGGCGCAAATAGCAAACCCTATCTGTTACGATTTTGTAAAATGTGAGGAAAAACTTTATATTTATTTAAAGTGACAAGCGTTCGGAAATACGGTATACTGGAAGCAGCACAGAAATTCAAAAAAGAGGAGGAGGTTCCCATGTCTCAGGCAGTGATCGGATGGCTGATCGCCATCGTCGTCTTCATCGTGGCAGAGGCCGCAACGGTCGCGCTGGTGTCCGTCTGGTTCATCGGCGGCGCGGTGTGCGCATTGGTTGCGGCAATTCTCGGCGCGGGACTCGGCGTACAGCTGGCGGTATTTCTCGTCGTTTCGGCGGCGCTGCTGGTCAAGAACCGGAATCGGTATCATTACGCTTGATTTCTGCTTTTAATATGTGCCTTATCGGCCCTGCCTACCTTACGGCAGGGCCTTTTGGGGCTCCAAAAGGAAC
>ERZ791923.3677-NODE-3677-length-11368-cov-4.329356_pt1 | contig 11368 bp, 6 predicted proteins | sample MGYA00510133_ERZ791923 | MGnify/ENA primary metagenome ERZ791923 (study PRJEB30046, sample SAMN00792106) | human gut metagenome | study: EMG produced TPA metagenomics assembly of the A metagenome-wide association study of gut microbiota in type 2... | reverse complement strand
TCAGCAGCTCGAAATTCTGCATGTTGCGCGCGCCGACCTGAATGCAGTCCACCTTGTCCACGAAAGTGTCAATGTCGTAGGGAGACATCAGCTCGGTCACGATGGGCAGCCCGGTCTGCTCGCGCGCGTGGCAGAGCATGTCCAGCCCCTCGTATGCCAACCCTTGGAAGGAGTACGGGGACGTGCGCGGCTTGAAGGCACCACCGCGCAGCACCGTCGCGCCCGCGTCCTTCACCGCCTGCGCCACGGCGGTAATCTGCTCGTTGCTCTCCACGGAGCAGGGGCCTGCCATAATCGCCAGTTTCTTGCCGCCGACAACCGTGTTCCCGATTTTAATTTCGCTCGGCGCGGGATGGAACGCGCGGTTTGCCTTCTTGAACGGCTCGGCGACCTTCATGATGCGCTCGACGCAGTGGAAGGATTCCAGCTGGTCGGGGTCAATGCGGCTCGTGTCGCCAGTCAGACCGAGGATGGTCATCTCCGTGCCGACAATCGGGCTGACGGATACGCCGCGCGCAACCACGGCATTGGTAACGGTGTCGATTTCCTGCTGGGTCGTGCCCTGCTTCAAGACGATAATCATAGTGTTCAACCTCCTGCGTCAATCATTATTGGCTCAAAATCATTATTGGCTCAAATGGACGAAAAAAAGCACGGAAGCCCGCAAAAGAGCTTCCGCGCCTGATGTTTTCCTCAATCGCTGCGGCTGCTGCTTCACGGTACGTCAATTTGCCCGGCGAAAAACGCCGGGAACGTAAACGGAAACAGCACAGACAGCATCATGGAGAAAATTCCTCCGTCCGGCGGCATCATTGCCGCGTATTCGGATTTATTATAGTCCGCTCATCCCGCGCTTGTCAAGGGCAGGATTGTACATTTGCTGTTTTTCGGGCGAAAAGTCTTCCAAAGCTAACCTGTATCGAATGGCATTCATCCATACTCGGACACGCACAGCTATCCTTCAGAAAAATTTCGGGAAAATCGTGTAATCCTCTTGACAATCAACCGATTTGGGCATTATAATAGCCATAATGACAATTGTGCCATTTGGTTGAAGGAGGATGAAGGGCATGGAGTCTTACCTGTTCGCAGACGTAGAGGCTGCGGCGGATACTATGGTGGTGGAAGGATACCACAAGCCGGGCAGCTTGACCCGCTCCAGCGGTGCGTGGATTCACGCAGCAGGCACGGCGATGTTTGAGGCAGGGAGACGCCCCATTAAGCCGCATGACCAGTGGATTTGGTTCGCGGTGGAGGCGGGTGAAGCGACGCTGGTTTGGCAGGGGCATGAGCTGACGCTGAAACAGCAGGAAACGTGCTTCCTGCCCGCCGGCAACCGCGATGCCGCCCTGCAGATTGACGAGAGCGTCCGCTGCGTGTGGATTGCGCTGGAAGGACCGCTTGCGCCGATGGTCGTACGCAAGATGGGCGCGCTGCTGCATATGCCGCTGAAACAGGGGGCGCTGCCGAGCCAGATGTACTTGGCGAAGCAGATTGTGCAGGTCATCGTCCGCCACACGGACACCAGCGACGCGACATATCAGCTGCAGCACCTGATGTACGGGATGCTGGCAAGCCACTGGGGTCAGCCGGTCGCCATGGACGCGATGCTTTCGCACGAGATTGCGAAGGTCGTGGACACCCTGCGCGCGAATCAGTACAAGGACAACTTCTCTCTGGCGGAGATGGCGGCAATTTCCCGTATGCCGATGGAAACGTTCCGCAAGCGCTTCGTGAGCGAAGTGGGTATGCCGCCGCTGTCGTATGTACTGCACTGCAAGATGGAGCGCGCGAAGGAGCTGCTGCGCGAGGAAGGGCACACGGTTCGTCAGGCAGGCATCGAAGTCGGGATGCAAGACCCGTACCACTTCTCCAAGCAGTTCAAGAACATCGTCGGCATCAGCCCGTCGGCGTTCATGAAGCAGGCCGCCAAGCCGGATGCGACCATCCGCGGCAGCAGCAAAGTAGAAAAGAAGTAAACAGTGAGGCGACTGTCAGGGGGGATAAGCCTGGCAGCCGCCTTTTTTTCTTCCACATAACCGCCACATTTACCGCACGGGATTCGGGCAGCATTGGATCTTGTGTTGCTCGGCACACTCGTCCGCCCCTCTACGGTCTACTATGTGATTTCTGTTCGTCGGTTCGGGAGTTTGCCCGCTGGCATCCGGCTTCCTTCAGACTCCGCCTCTCGATGGACACCCTTGCCTTCGGCTAACACTTCCTACTGCCGGGCGCACATAACGGCCGTTGCAGGATTCATCTTCTGCAACGGCCTTAAAAACGCTATGAAATGTGATTATTCCGCTGTCGGTATCAGGCGAATCAGCGCGGTGGGAATTTCTGCATCGGTGAAATTCAGCGTGAACACTGCGTTTTCACCTTCCACGATGTAGGGCAGATCAATTTCCGTATCGTCGGCATTCAGCAGCGCCAAGGTAACGCCGTTCAGCAGCTCGGCGGGCATCGTGATTTTTACCTCGCCCTTCGGCCGGGTGAGCTTGCCGGAAACTTCAAAGCAGACGCTCAGCAGCGTATTGCCGTTCGCAGTTTCACCCATGCGCAGCACCAGCTCGCCATAGGGCAGATGCTCGCCCTCCGCCTTCACTTCTTCAACCAGCGCCAGATGTGTGCCATCGCTCACATTGCCGCATACGGGGCAGAGCGTGCGCGTCGCTTCATCCTGCTTGAATTCGACGATGGCGCATTCGGTCTTGCCGACGTGCTTGCAATCCTTGCGCTTGCAGGTCGCGCTGTGCGTGCCGTCGCCGTTACTCGTCCATTCGCCATACCAGTGCAGCAGCGTCTTCGTCTGGTGATCCTTATAGCTGTCATGGCATTTTTTGCAGGTGTGCAGCGTGTAGCCGCCCTTTCCGCAGGTGGGCTTGACGACCTTTTCGGTATAATCGTGCCCGGGGGCAGGGATTTCCACCTTGGTGGTGTAATCGCAGCGGGAGCAGGTATCGTATTCCTCCCAGCCAGTCTCGGTGCAGGTGGGTGCCTTCGCGTCGTGGTGCACCAGGTCGTGTTTCAGCGCAAGCAGCTCCACCTTAGTGGTGTAATCGCAGCGGGAGCAGGTATCGTATTCCTCCCAGCCGTTCTCGGTGCAGGTGGGTGCCTTCGCGTCGTGGTGCACCAGCTTGTGTTTCAGCGCAGGGATTTCCACCTTGGTGGTGTAAGTGCAGCCCTCGCGCTGGCAGGCGTCATATTCATTCCAGCCAATTTCGGTGCAGGTGGGCGCCTTCGCGTCGTGGTGCACCAGGTCGTGGTTGTTCGGGTCAGGTCGTTCCCATGTGGATACATAAGTATCCGTTCCCTTGTGGTAGCAGTAAGCGCAGTTTGTGTAGTACACGGGCGGAGAAACGCAGGTGGCTGCGGACTTAAGGCACGAGCTAACGGTGCCCTGAACGAAGAAATGTGCGCCCACCTGAGTTTTCGCTTCGTGGCAGACGGTGCAGCTAAGCCAGTGGTTTTCGGCATCCGAATCCCAGTTCGGAGCCTCAAGGAAGGCATGTGCGCCGTAGTACTGCCCGCCGCAGGTAGTGCATGTTCCCAGGGTGATGCAGGTCGCACTGCTGTCGCCGGAGCAGCTTGCGGTGTCCATCGCATCGCAGCCGTCGCGCTGGCAGGTGCGGAAATGCTCACTGTTGTTGCCCCTGGATTGCCATGCGCCCCAGTCGTGACCGAGTTTGCCGTATTGAGTGCCGCACCGGGTGCAGGTTTTGCCCGTGGTGCAGGTCGGCGTTTCGGTGCCGCCAGAGTGAGAGGTGATTGGGTTTCCAATAAATAGGGCATATGAACTGTTACCGCAGTGTGAACATATGTAAATTACATAATGATAATCGTCGTTGAATCGCTCGAATCCTGTAATCTCAAGATCTGCCTGCTTCCTACAGGAAGAACATATGTTGCGGACGGTTTCCGCCTTCGCTTCCGGCGCCATTCTCGGCAGCAGGCACAGCAGCAGCGCCGCAGCCAGCAATAGGGCAAAACTCTTCTTCTTCCTCTTCGTCGCCTCCTTAAAGTTAGGGTAACACCGCACAAATGAGGTGGTCGGCTGGCAAATGGATTGTGCGGTGTTGCCTTTATGATGGATTTACTGTGCCAGTTCCACCAGCGTGTCAAACGCGGGCTTCGGCTGGGCATCCTTGTCGAACAGGAGCGGGTACTTGTCCGCGCGCCAGCTCAGGTCGTCCACCGTGCCCCATACCTGCACCGCTTCGATGCGGTCGGCGTAACGCAGGAAAATCTTCATCAGGTCGCCGTAATACTTCGCCTGCTTCTGCAGATTTTCCTCGTTCGTATCGTCAATGCCCACGTCAAGTTCGGACACGCGCAGGAGCAAATCACGCTTGGCAATTTGCTGGAACGCCCAATCCACGCGGTCAATCGTCGGGCTGCCGACGGAGTAGTGTGCCTGGAAGCCGTAGCCGTCAATCGTGCCATCCGCAATCAGGCTGTCCAGCAGGACGCAGATGCCGTGCAGCTTGGGGTCAAGGGGGGTGTTGTAATCATTGTAGTACAGCTTCACGCCGTCCGCGGCGTACTTGCGGGCGTACTCAAACGCGCGGTTCACGAAATCCTGACCAACCGTCTTTGTCCAGTTGGATTCGCGCAGCTGGTCGCTGCCGTCCGCCACGGCTTCGTTTACAACGTCCCACGAAACAATCAGCCCCGGATAATTCTCGTTCGTCCACGTCAGCACCTGCTGGATGTAGCTTTCCATGCGGGCGAGCATGGTTTCGCGGCTGCACAGCGGCTTGTGGGTCGCGTAGCCCTCATGGAAGAAGGCTTCGGGCGTCTGGGAGTGCCACACCAGCACATGCCCATGCACCTTCACGCCATTGTCGCGGCACCAATCGAGGAACGGAATGCAGTTGTCGAACTTCACAGCGACGGCCGTGTCGTCCGTGCGGCTGAGCTTGCGGCACGCCGCCATGTCCAGCAGCGAATCCGGCTTCATCTCGTTGCCCGCGGTCATGATGCTGAACTGACTGCCGTAGAACGCCATGCGCTTGCTGTCCCTCACTTCACTGGCAACAACCGCCGTGCCGAAATCGAACTTATCCGCATAGAGCGTCTTGAGGACAGGCAGCGAAGTGGTGTCGAAGGAGTCAATCTTCTCGTCGCAGGTAAAATTGCGGATGGTGAAGGACGTTTCCTTGCCCGCACCCTCAACGTACAGCACATACTTGTCATACCGACCGGGAATGTAAGTGCCGGACAGCATTGCCCATTCGCCCTTCTTCGCCGTGCCGGTGACAATGTTCTCATAGGATTCCTCGCCGTCGCGGGTATGGGCGACGGACAGGATGAAGCTGCACGAATCCATCTCGTCCTGCTTCACCTGCACGGACAGGTTGTAGGTGCGCCCCGGCACAAGGTCGAAGTCGCGGCCGGGAGAGTTCCACGTCGCGGTACGCCCGGTGATGTACAGCCCGTCAGCGGTCGTCTCGATGGTGGCACCGCCCGCAGAGCGCGCATACCAGCCGTCCGTGCCGCTGGTAAAGTCCGACGTGTAGTGAATCTGCGGCGCGTCGGAGTAATCCACCTTTGCGGGCGCGGTGATGGTCAGCGTAACGTCATCAATGCAGTAGTTTTTGCCCAGATAGTTATCCGACACCGTGAGGAAGCGGATATTGATGCCCGCGTCCGCCTCGAAATCGCAGGAGATTTCCGTCCACTCCTTGCCCTTGACGTTCACCTGCGCGTAGTAGGCGTAATCGCCGCCCGCCTTGCCAATCGCCATAACGCCGTCCTCCGAGCTTTCGACGTAGACGCAGGCGGACAGGTGGACTTTCGCGCCGGCCTCGATGCCAAGCGACGCAGCGGAGAGGTCAACGGCATCCCAGTTATTGCTGCCGCGTCCAGAAACTCGCAGGCTCTGCTTACCGTTGTGTGCCTGCGATTCCGTCACGCCAACGGTGCAGGAGCCAGACTGGCTGAACGCGGCGGCGTTGCCATCCTCAAAGTCGATGGTGACGGCGGTCTGCGCGGCTTCTTCCGCTGCGGCGAAGCAGGGCAGAAACAAGCAGAGTGCCATCAGCAGAGAAAGCGCTTGTGCGACCCAGTGTTTCATGTTTAATTTCCTCCCTTAGCGTCTTGGGGGTCTATGGAATGGATGATGCAATAATTTAATTATACACAAAAATTGTGTTTTGTCAAGAATGTCTGATTTCTTACCAGAACGAAAATGGTTTCGTTGGGTGGTTTTTTCTGATTCTATGCTGATAGGCATGATTGACTTCCTTTTCATACTGGTCTTTCCCATGCTTCCAGAGGGCAATGAAAACGGACGAAGTCCGCGGTTGCCCGCTGGAGACCTTCACTGGTTTTTATCGCCGCTTTGTGTCTTTTTTTCCGGCTTTTTGTTACTTAACTGATGGGCAAGAAATATTGTCGAAATCTTTCCAAAAGCCCCCTTGAAACAGGGAAAAAACCGTGCTATCATCAAACCGTTTCTAATGAGGCTTTACGATTGAACGACCCGTCTGTACTATTTCCAAATGAGAATGCGCCAAGATGCGAAGCGAATTTTTTCTTCTGGCTAACGCGAATGAAACGCAGCGTAGCAGCGCTACGCTAAGTGGAATGAGCGGACGCCAGAAGGAAAAAGGCGCAAGCAGATGGCGCAGGCGAATGCGGAAAATAGTACCACCACAAGGGAGGCTAACACCCATGAACATCCGCTGCTTCTGCTGCATGGGCGACAGCATCACCAGCGACCAGGTCAGCGGTATCGGCACGATGGTGGCGCATCGGCTGAACGCGCAGGAGGTGCTGAATGCCGCCTGCGGGTACGCAACCTGCTCCGACTGGCACGAAGGCGATAGGAACATCACGCCTGTAACGCTCATCGAGCCGCCGAACACGAACACGGCGGACAACGTGCTGTCCAATCAGGTGCGGCGCGTTTTACAGGCGCTCACACCGAAGGGCAGCATCATCCGCTGGACGGTGGAGGGCGTCGAGTATGCGATTCCGGCGGAAATCGGTATCGGCACAGGCACACTGACCGCGCCGGACGTGATTTACATCGCCATCTCCACCAATGACGGCAATCAGCCGGAAAATGCCCCGGTGGATGACTTTGCGGCTGTCTGTGAACTCCCCTACGCCGCCCTGACCCGCACGTCGATGGCATCTTCGCTGCTCTGGGCGGTGCGGACATTGCAGACCGTCTGCCCAAACGCGGCGATTTTTCTCGCCACGCCGCTGCAAACATACACCCCGCAGGCATGGATGAACGAATCTCACGGGCTGCTCAAGCGCCGCGTCATCCAGAAAGTCGCGCAGAAAACGGGCGTGCACTGCATCGACAGCTTCTACGGAAGCGGCTTTGACCGCAGTGTTGCCCGCTCTCACGGCGAAGTCCACCCGGACGAGGAATGGAAAATCCGCATTGCTGACTTTGTGGCAAAGGAAATCGAATCGACCCTGTATAAGGAGTAACCGATGGAGAATATCAAATGGCTGTGGGGCGTAATGGACAAGCGCTACCACAAGTGGCACATTCTTGGCCTCATCATCAGTGCCGTCACGTCGCTGATGCTGCTCATCAACCCCTACCTGACGATGCGCCTGATGGATGACGTCATTGTCGCGCAGAACCCCGAACCGCTCCTCGGCTTGCTGCTGGCGATGCTGATTGTCAAGGTTACGCGCGAAGGTCTGCGCTACCTGATGGTTGTCCTGCTGGAGCATTCCTCCCAGAACACGCTGATGAACCTGCGCATGCGGCTGTTCACGCGCCTGCAGTATCAGGACATGCGCTTCTTCGACATTCACCGCACGGGCGACCTGATGACGCGCCTGTCCGCCGACACAGACTGGTGCCGCCATTTTCTGGCATACATAGACTATGTGGCGGTAGACAGCATCGTCATGTTCGTGTCGTCGTCGATTTACCTGTTCTCGGTGAACTGGAAGCTCGCACTGGCAATGGTCTGCGTCACGCCGCTGCTGATGATTATCACGAAAGTGTACTCCAAGGGCGCGCGGCGGATGTTCGTGGACATGCGCGACAAGATGAGCGACATGAACGCGAAGGCGCAGGAGAACATTGCGGCGAACCGCGTGGTGAAGGCGTTTGCGCGTGAGGAATACGAGGAGAACCGCTTCGACGAGCGTTCCCGCGCCTTCCGCGATGCGAATCTGGATATCAACAAGCGCTGGCTGTCCTTCTACCCCTTCATCGAGATTCTGGCGAACGCCATGACGCTGCTGACCGTCTTTTTCGGCGGCTACCTGATGATTACCGACGGCATGACGGCGGGCGAACTGACGATTTTCACCCAGCTGGCGTGGACGCTGAGCGTCCCCATGCGGCAGCTGGGCAACCTGCTCAACGACTGGCAGCGCTTCATCACCTGCTCGAACAAGGTCATGGAGATTGAAGTCTCCCGCCCGGAGATTGTAGACAGCTCCTGCGCGGTGAATCACGACCACATCGAGGGTGCGATTTCCTTTGACCATGTGTCCTTCGCTTACGGCTCGCAGCCGGTGCTGTCCGACGTAACGTTCTCCGCCAAGCCGGGGCAGACCGTCGCCATCATGGGGCCGACCGGTTCCGGCAAAACGACGCTGATTCAGCTGCTCGCCCGCTGCTACGACGTGACCAGCGGCAGCATTTCCGTTGACGGCTGCAACGTGCGCAAGTGGAAGCTGCAGCAGCTGCGCGACGGCATCGGTACGGCAACGCAGGATGTTTTCCTCTTCTCCGACACGGTGGAAGGCAACATTGCTTTCGGCGACCAGACGCTGACGGAGGATGAAGTGCACGACTTCGCCCGCCGCGCGGCTGCGGACGACTTCATCAAGGGCTTGTCCGAGGGCTACGACACGATTATCGGCGAACGCGGCGTTGGTCTTTCCGGCGGGCAGAAGCAGCGCATTGCCTTGGCGCGCGCGCTGGCAGTCAAGCCCGGCATCCTCGTCATGGACGACACCACTTCCGCCGTCGATATGGAGACGGAGAAGTACATTCAGGCGCAGCTGCGTCAGCTCCCCTACGACTGCACGAAGCTGATCATTGCCCAGCGCATTTCTTCCGTCAAGGATGCTGACCTCATCCTGATTTTGAAGGACGGCGTCGTGACCGAGCGCGGCACGCATCAGGAGCTGCTGCGTCAGCGCGGCTACTACTACGAAACGTACTGCCTGCAAAACGGCATCACGCCCGACACCGCTCCGCAGGAGGTGATGTAACATGGCGCGCAACAAATTTGACGTAGACGAGCGCTTGGAAACCCCGTTTGACTTCCGGCACTTGAAGCGCGTGGGTGTTTACATCGGCAAGCACAAGTGGAAGATGCTGCTGGCGCTGTTTCTCTCCGCCTTGGCATCGGTAACGAGCCTCGCCGTGCCGAAAATCACCCAGACCGTCATGGACGTCGCTGTGCCGCAGAAAAACGTTGACCTGCTGCTGAAGATGGCGCTGGCGTTCATGGGCATCATCATCGTCGGCATCGTCTTCACGGTCATCCGCTCGCGCATCATGGCGTTCGTCAGTCAGCAGATCATCTACGACATCCGCAAAGACCTCTTCGCGCACCTGCAGCAGTTGCCTTTCGCCTACTACGACAGCCGTCCGGCGGGCAAAATCCTCGTGCGCGTCATCAATTACGTCAACAGCGTGTCGGATATTCTTTCCAACGGCATCATCAACTCGATTCTGGAAATCATCAACATCATCTTCATCGTCGTCTACATGTACACGACCGAGCCGACGCTGGCGACGATTGTTGTGGCGGGGCTGCCGATTTTCGTGGCGATTATCATCATCCTGAAGCCTCGTCAGCGCCGCGCGTGGCAGAATCAGTCGAACAAAAACAGCAACTACAACGCGTATCTGGCGGAATCCATTGATGGCGTGCGCGTGAGCGAACTGTTCGCGCGGCAGGATGTCAACTGCTCCATCATGCAGCGGCTGGCGACGGCGTGCCGCGCGGCGTGGCTGAAGGCGATTTACATCTCCAACAGTGTCTGGCTCTCTTCGGAAATCATCACCCAGATTGTTTTCACCCTCATGTACTACGCGGGCGTGTACTGGCTGGGCGGCGCGGTGGTCTCCTTCGGCGTAATTCTCGCCATGGGGCAGTACGTCAGCCGTTTCTGGCAGCCGATTACGAATCTGGCGAACATCTACAACAGCTTCGTGAACAACATGGCGTATCTGGAGCGCATCTTCGAGACGATGGATGAACCGGTCGTAATTGACGACAAGCCGAATGCCGAGACGCTTCCGCCCATTACCGGCGCAGTTGATTACAACAACATCACCTTCGGCTACGAGGAAGGGCAGACCGTCCTCAAGGATGTTGACCTGCACGTCAAGGCGGGCGAAAGCATTGCGCTTGTCGGCCCGACCGGCGCGGGCAAGTCCACGATTGTCAACCTGCTCTGCCGCTTCTACGACCTGCGCAGCGGTTCCATCACGCTGACGGATGAATCCGGCGTGAAGCACGACATTACCGACGTGACGCTGCACTCCCTGCGCTCGCAGATGGGTATCATGCTGCAGGATTCCTTCATCTTCTCCGGCACGATTCTGGACAACATCCGCTACGGCCGTCTGGACGCGACAGACGACGAGGTACGTCAGGCGGCGGCGGTTGTCCGCGCAGACGACTTCATCCGCGAAATGCCGCAGGGCTACAAAACGACCGTGAACGAGCGCGGCGGCAGCCTTTCGCAGGGACAGAAGCAGCTGATTGCCTTCGCGCGCACGCTGCTGAGCGACCCGCGCATCCTGATACTGGACGAGGCAACTTCCTCCATCGACACCAAGACGGAAAAGCTGCTGCAGGACGGCATTCAGGCGCTGCTGAAGGGACGCACGTCGTTCATCATTGCGCACCGCCTGTCCACCATCAAGAACTGCGACCGCATCCTGTACATCGGCAATCAGGGCATCATGGAAGCTGGCTCTCATGACGAATTGATGGCCAAGCGCGGCGCATACTACGAGCTGTACACCGCGCAGGCGCGCGACCAAGGCATGGGGGAATAAGGCGCGCACGGCGCTTCTGAGAATTGCATAGGGACAAAAAGCGGGGTTGCGTGAAAAATGCGCAATCCCGCTTTTTTGGTTCTTCACGGAAACTTGGGGGAAGAGCAGCTTGGGGGCGCGTCTGCGGACGCGCAAAGTTACTGGCAGGGACGCTTCGCTGCCTGCACCTTTGTTGGCGGCTTCCTTGGGATTGGTCGGACGCGGAACAGTTGGGGCGTTGCCCCAAACCCCACAAGGGACGCTGTCCCTTGACCCTGCAAGGGGCAATTGCCCCTTGACCCCTTTTCGCGATTGAGTTGGTCGCGCTTTCATGCTCCTTCCGCGTGCAGCTTTTTGGTGCTTCGCCTAAGCCCTTGTTTG
>ERZ791923.3668-NODE-3668-length-11387-cov-3.508119_pt1 | contig 11387 bp, 9 predicted proteins | sample MGYA00510133_ERZ791923 | MGnify/ENA primary metagenome ERZ791923 (study PRJEB30046, sample SAMN00792106) | human gut metagenome | study: EMG produced TPA metagenomics assembly of the A metagenome-wide association study of gut microbiota in type 2... | reverse complement strand
GAATGTTGATCAGCGGTGTTGCTCTGGATACAGATGCAGTGAGAATCGCAGTAATTGGATTAAATGATACCCCAGGAGTGGCATTTAAGTTATTTGATACCCTTGCAAAGAAAAATATTAATGTGGATGTAATCCTTCAGTCTATCGGACGTGCAGGAAAGAAAGATATTTCCTTTACAGTAGACGGCAATGACCTGGATGACGCAGTGGCAACTCTGGAAGCAAACCAGGCAAGACTTGGATATGCAGAACTGCATTCCGAGAGAAATATTGCCAAGCTTTCCATTGTAGGAGCCGGCATGATGAGCAATCCGGGTGTGGCAGCGAAAATGTTTGAGAGCCTTTACAATGAAGGCGTAAATATCAACATGATCTCTACTTCCGAGATCCGTGTGACAGTTCTGATCAATGAAAAGGACGGAGTACGTGCGATGAATGCCGTACATGATGCTTTTAATCTGGCAGACTGATTATTTTTAGGAGAATTTGATGACACCAAGACGTGAACTGAAAAAATATGCAAAAGAAGCAATGTCAGGGAAATATGGTACGATCATTCTGGGATTTGTGGCAGTGCAGGCTCTTGCCGTAATCAGCAGTATGGTATCTTCGTCCTTATTTCCAGGAACAGAAAAACTTGACATTGTGCTGGGATATGCGTTTTCCTTTATTCTGACCCTGCTGGTCAATGTGGTTGCAGCAGGACTGAATTATATGTATCTGAATATTGCCAGAGGGAAGGCATATTCGCTCAATGACCTGATTTATTTTTATAAACATCATCCGGATAGAGTGATTGTTGCGACGTTTTTCCTGGCAGTGTTAAATGTGCTTACCATGCTGCCGTACACGATTTACGGAAATACAGCGGAGATTGGAAATTCCATAGAATCTCAGATCACCTGGCTGTACAAAAGCCTGATCCTGATGCTTGTGGGAATGATCGTTTTTCAGATTCTGTCCATTCCGCTGGAAATGACGTATTATATACTGGCAGATCAGCCGGATATCAAAGGAACAGAGGCTCTGAAAGAAAGCATCGAGATGATGCATGGAAACTGGGGAAGATACCTGATGCTGAAGATCAGCTTCCTTCCTCTGATGTTTCTTTCTGTCTTTACGTTCTATATTGCGCTGTTGTGGATTCTGCCGTATCTGACTATGACGGAAACCATGTTTTACCGTGACCTGACCGGAGAACTTACCGCACAGAAAGAACAGGAAGAACGTGAGGCGAAGGAATTTGTAAATCCAATGTTCGGCGGAACTCCGGAAACAGATGACCGGATGGAGGCTCAGAGCAGTACTTACAACCAGGAAAGCAGACATCAGTTCCGGAACGCTGAAGATATTGATTCTACAGCAGCTGCATATGCACAGGAAAATCATGAAACCGGCTGGAAGGAAGAAATGAAGGAAAGCAGTGAGAATCAGAATACTGCTGCAAATGAAAAAAACGCTACTTCATATGAGACTGACAGGGAGAAGTCATCTACGCAGACCGATGCCGTCCAGGAGGAAGAGGACAACGAGCCGAAACCGTGGGATGAATATTTCAACAGTCTCAAATAAAAAACTGCTGAACCGCTGCCAGAACACACGGAAATTCAGATAAAACAATAAAAAATAAGAAACAATATTACAAACAATATAAAACAAGACGAACAAAAGAAAACAAAAAAACCAACTGGAAATACCCGGATGATGCTGGAAACAAAAGTATCATTTGGGTATTTTTTCTTGTTTTGAATTGCTTATTTAGTAGAAAATCATGGAAATTGTGCAAAATGACGAAACTTTATAAAGAACATACAAAAATATAATGGTAGATTTTGATAAAGAAAAATAATAAAAATCGAACAAATCAATACAAAACAATTGACAACAAGACGCATATCTGATATACTTCATACAACTAAAGTAAAGCAGTAAATAAACCGGAGATCCTGCAGGGCAGTGATACGGTTGAAAATGGACAGTGAAATCAGATATCTGACTGAGCTGTACCGGCAATTTACACAGGTTCACAGAAGTGAAAGGAGAAAAAGTAATATGAAGAAAAGAATGGCAGCACTTATGCTCACAATGGCTATGGCAGCAGCACCTGTAAGTGCATACGCAGCAGACGCATCCCAGACACTCAGCGTAGCAGTAACAGCAGAGGTAAAAACTCTGGTACAGTGGGCTGCATCTGAAGAGCAGGCATCCCTCGTAAACAACCAGGCACAGGAAGGTCTTTTCCGTATGGATGAGAACAATCAGCCACAGCCTGCACTCTGCGACACATATGATGTCAGCGATGATAAGCTTACTTACACCTTCCATTTAAGAGACGGTATCCAGTGGAGCAACGGAGATGCAGTAAAAGCATCAGACTTCGTATTCTCATGGCTGAAACAGATGAGCGCAGAAGCTACAAACGGCTACAGCTTCATCATGAACGACTATATCGTAAACGGTCAGGAATACAGCGAAGGAACTGTAGAAGCTGACGAAGTTGGTGTAAAAGCAGTAGATGATCAGACTCTTGAAGTACAGCTTAAGAGCCCGACACCTTATTTCACAAACCTGTGTACAATGGCAATGTTCTTCCCTGTAAACGAAGAATTCTACAACAGCGTAGGCGATCAGTATGGCCTGACACCGGATAACATGGTATACTGCGGACCGTATGTGATCACAGAATATGATCCGGCAGTAGGTGTTACTTTTGCAAAGAATGACAACTACTGGGATAAAGACAACGTACAGATCGAGAATGCAAAAGTACGTGTTATGAAAGATGCTTCCGCAGCATACAACGCATACCAGTCAGGAGAACTTTCCCAGGTAGAACTTGACTCTACAAACGTAGCAGCAAACAAAGACAACCCGGAATTTTCTCAGACTGTTGACTTCCGTACAACATACCTTCAGTTCAACCTGACAGATGATGTGGTTGGAAACGTAAATATGCGTCAGGCAATCTCCCACGCAATCGACAGAAACGCTCTGACAGAGTTCATCCTTGCTGACGGTTCTGTACCAGGAAACGGACTGGTAGCTGACGGCATGAGCGGTGACGGAGAAAAAACATTCCGTGAACTCAACGGCGATGTAGCTGTATATGACGTAGACGAAGCTAAGAAATATTATGATGAAGCATTAAAAGAACTTGGCGAAGTAAAATCTCTGACTGTTCTGGTTGGTGACGACAGTGTATCCAAATCCGTAGCAACCTTCCTTCAGAGTGAACTGAGCAAAAACCTTGGCCTGACAGTAGAGATCGATACAAAGACCATGCAGGGCCGTGGCGAGCAGATGGATGCAAACAACTATCAGATGGGTGTTACTGCATGGGGCGCAGACTATGACGATGCCATGACATACCTTGACCTGTGGACAAACGGAACACCATACCGTGGAAACTATGTAGACGAAGAATACAACTCTCTGATCGCAGATGCAAAGACACAGACAGATGACGCAACACGTCTGGATGACATGCTCAAAGCTGAGAAGAAACTTGTAGCAGAAGATGCAGTTGTTTCTCCAATCTACCACAAAGGATCTGCAACATTAACAAAATCCAACGTTAAGAACCTGATCACACATCCGATCGGAGTTCCGATGGAATTTAAATACGCTTATTTTGAATAATAACTGTAAAGGTACTGAGCAGTTACGATAATAAAATCAGCGAACAGTGCAGTCTGTCAGGCGAATGAAATTTTTGCCTGATAAGCTGTAAGAGGGCAGGCGGCGGAAAAAATGGCTGCCTGCCTTTTAAATAGGAAGCAGTTTCGTTCCATGAGAACCACTGCAAAAAGCGAACGACTTGAAATAAGAAAGGAAGACAAAAGCATGGTAAAATATGTATTTAAACGTCTGGGTTATATCCTTGTAACCCTCTGGATCATTATCACCTGTACATTTTTCCTGATGAAAAATCTTCCTGGAACACCTTTTGATGCAGAACGTTTCAGTATCATGACTCCTGCACAGCAGGAAAAAGTGCTGGAAATGTACGGATTAAATGATCCGGTACCGGTTCAGTATGTAAAATACATAGGAAACATGCTTCATGGGGATCTGGGAACTTCATTCACATATGTAAATCAGGATGTTGCAAAAGTAATCGGAAGCCGTCTCGGACCGTCAGCACTGATCGGTCTTCAGGCAGTTCTCATCGGTCTGGCCCTCGGTCTGATCCTCGGAGTGCTTGCCGCATGGAAACATAACAGCGGAATCGACTACTTTACCATGATCCTGGCGGTCCTTGGAGTCTCGGTCCCGAACTTCGTAGCGGCAGCCCTTCTTCAGTATTTCATCGGTCTGAAATGGGGAGTCCTGCCGATCGCATTCTGGACAAGCTGGTCATGTTCCATCCTGCCATCCATTGCCCTGTCATTCTCGGCAACTGCGCAGGTGGCTCGTTTCATGCGTACAGAGATGCTGGACGTTCTGGATCAGGATTACATCGTAACTGCACGCGCCAAAGGTATCAGTCAGGCAAAAGTCCTGATGAAACATGCAGTAAAGAACTCCATCATCCCGGTTGTCACAGTACTTGGTCCGATCGTGGTTAACTTACTGACCGGTTCTCTGGCAGTAGAGAACATTTTCAGTATCCCTGGAATCGGAAGTCTTTTCGTAGACTGTATCAAAGCAAATGACTACCCGGTTATCATGGGGATCACTGTTTTCTATGCAGCATTCTATATGCTGATCGTGTTACTGGTTGACGTTGTATACTCTCTGATCGATCCACGTATCCGTCTGGCGAGAGGAAAGGAGAACTAAAGCATGAATAACGAAATGATCAAGGACTCCATGTTCGTAAAAGCAGAGGTTGCGGCAGACGAGAAAGAGCATATCGCAGCACCGGCCTCCAGCATGATCGCAGATGCATGGGCAAGACTTCGAAAGAATAAAGCGGCAGTTGTATCCCTGGGGATTCTGATCGTCATTATTTTACTGGCGATCTTTGCACCGGTTTTTTCCAAATATGATTTTGCATTTACAGATTACAGCAATGTATATTCCACACCGACCAAAGAGCATATCTTCGGATGTGACCAGTTTGGACGAGACTTATGGACCCGTGTATGGATGGGAACCCGAATTTCCCTGATGATCGCACTGGTAGCAGCAGTGCTTGACCTCGTAGTAGGTGTCCTTTACGGTGCGGTTTCCGCATTACTTGGCGGAAGAGTCGATGCTCTTATGCAGCGTATCATCGAGATTCTGGTTGGTATTCCAAGTCTGATCATCGTAATCCTGTTCCTGATGGCGTTCCCGGCAGGTGTAGGAACGATCATCGCAGCACTTTCCATTACAGGATGGGTAAACATGGCACGTCTGGTACGTGCTGAGATCCTGAAACTGAAAAATCAGGAATTTGTCATGGCTTCCCATGTTCTCGGAAGCAATAACTTCTATATTATTATGAAAGACCTGATCCCGAATACTGTAGGTATCATCGTAATTCAGGTTATGTTCACAATTCCAAGTGCAATCTTTACAGAGGCATTCTTAAGCTTCATCGGTATCGGTCTTGCAGAACCGCAGGCTTCTCTGGGTGTATTGATCAACGGTGGATATCAGGTTCTTCAGAACTATCCGCACGTACTGATCTGCCCGGCAATCGTAATCGTACTGATCATGGTATGCTTCAGTATCCTGGGCGACGGCTTAAGAGACGCACTGGACCCGCAGATGAGAAAGTAGGTAGAAACATGGGAAAAATACTGGAAGTCAGTAATCTGACAATACATATCAAAACACACAAAGGCATCGTACAGGCGGTCCGTGACGTAAACTTTTATCTGAACGAGCAGGAAACTCTGGCGGTCGTTGGAGAGTCCGGTTCCGGTAAATCCATCACTATGAAAGGAATCATGGGAATCCTTCCGAAGAATGGAAAAGTGACCGAAGGAACCGTTATGTACAACGGAAAAGACCTGACCAAATATACAGAGAGAGAAATGCAGACAATTCGTGGTTCTGAAATTGCCATGGTATTCCAGGACCCGATGACTTCTCTGAACCCGACCATGAGGATCGGAAAACAGATCGAAGAAATGCTGAAAGCACATAAAAAGGACATGACAGCAGAACAGAGAAAAGCAAGAGCCATTGAGCTTCTTTCTCTGGTTGGTATTTCCAATCCGGAAGAGCGTTACAAACAGTATCCGCATCAGTTATCCGGTGGTATGAGACAGCGAGTTGTCATCGCCATTGCGCTGGCATGTGATCCGAAAGTCCTGATCGCGGATGAGCCGACTACAGCTCTGGATGTAACCATTCAGGCACAGATCCTTGACCTGATGCGTGATCTTCAGAAGAAAACAAAAACTTCTATCATTATCATCACACACAATCTGGGTGTTGTTGCCAACATTGCAGACCGTGTGGCAGTTATGTACGGCGGCAAGCTGGTAGAAACCGGTGATGTATACGAGATTTTCAAAAATCCGTGTCACGAATATACCAAAGGACTGCTTGCATCTATTCCGAAAGCACATGAAAAAGGAAACCGTCTCCGCGCAATCCCGGGAACACCTCCGGATCTGATGGACCCGCCGAAAGGATGTCCGTTCGCAGCAAGATGTAATGAGACAATGGTTGTATGCCAGCAGTTTATGCCGGAATATACAGAATGTGGAAAGTTCCACAAATCAGCCTGAAATTTAGTGAGAGTGAAGGTGGTGGTGCTGGCTTCTTGATCCGCGGGCAAAAGGAGGAAAAGCCTGATGGGAAACAACAAAACAGAAAAAGAAGTGCTTCTTGATGTCCAGCATCTGAAAAAATACTTTGAAGTAGGCAAAAACCAGACTTTAAAGGCAGTCGATGATGTAACACTTCAGATATACAAAGGCGAGACACTTGGTCTGGTAGGCGAGTCCGGATGTGGAAAATCCACATTTGGAAGAACAGTCATCCATCTTTACGAGCCGACCTCAGGAACCGTTACCTTTGACGGAATGAAAGTAGACAAAAGCATGAGCAAAAAACAGGCACATGACCTGACCGGAAGAATGCAGATGATCTTCCAGGACCCGTATGCATCCCTGAATCCAAGACGTAAGATCATGGATATCGTAGGAGAGGGTCTGGATTCTCATGGCCTTGCAAAGAACAGAAGAGACAAAGAAGAGCAGGTGGTACGTCTTCTCGAAACAGTAGGACTTCAGGCAGAACATGCAGACCGTTTTCCTCATGAGTTTTCAGGCGGACAGAGACAGCGTGTCGGTATTGCCCGTGCACTGGCTGTAAACCCGGATTTCATCGTATGTGATGAGCCGATCTCTGCGCTGGACGTTTCCATTCAGGCACAGGTAGTCAACCTTCTGGAAGAACTTCAGGAAAAGAGAGGTCTGACTTACCTCTTTATCGCACATGACCTTTCCATGGTCAAGCACATCAGTGACCGCATCGGTGTTATGTACCTGGGCTATCTGGTGGAACTGGCTGACAGTGAAGAACTCTTTAACAACCCGGTTCATCCATATACCAAGGCACTGCTTTCCGCAATCCCGATTCCGGAACCGGAGATCGAGAAGAACAGAAAGAGAATCATGCTGGAGGGAACACTTCCAAGCCCGATCAATCTGGGAAATGAGTGTAAATTTGCTTCCCGCTGTCCGTACTGTACAGAACGCTGCAAGAGCGCACAGCCGCCGCTGAAAGAGATCAAACCGGGACATTTTGTTGCATGTTCTGAATTTGCGAAATAAAAAAGCAGCACAGGCAGTACGCAAAGTAAGAAATAAGCAATAAAGTAATAAAAAATGATATCAGAATCTCAGGGTCAAAAATCTGATCGTGCGTACACGAAACGATTTCTGACCTTTTGACTCCTGATATGAAAAAGTAATAAAACAAAAAGAAGAAGGAGGCAGGGGATGAAAAATTATACACTTGAGGTCTGTGCAGACTCCGTAGAATCTGTACTCGCTGCTGAGAGTGGTGGAGCGACAAGAATTGAACTTTGTCAGAATCTGGTGATCGGCGGAACCACACCGGATGCAAGTCTGTTTAAGGAAATCCGCAGATACAGTGATATCTGCATTCACATTCTGATACGCCCGCGTTACGGGGATTTTCTTTATTCCGATTATGAATTTGATATCATGAAAGATGAGATCGGTATGTTTCGTGAGCTGGGCGCACAGGGAGTTGTGATCGGTATGCTGCGCCCGGACGGACATCTGGATCTGGAAAGAATGGCTGGTCTGAAAGAGGCAGCAGGGGATATGTCCGTGACACTGCACAGAGCCTTTGATGTCTGCGCAGACCCGATGGAAGCCATGGAACAGGCGATAGAGCTTGGAATCAACACAATCCTTACATCCGGACAGAAAGAATGCTGTACACAGGGGGCTGACCTGCTCGCAGAGCTTCAGGAGAAGAGCCAGGGACGTATTGTGATCCAGGCAGGTGCCGGAGTGGATGCAGAGGCAGTAAAAATTCTCTATCCGAAAACCGGAATCCAGGCATACCATATGTCTGGAAAAAAAGTACTGGACAGTGCCATGAAGTATCGAAAAGAGGGCGTGAGCATGGGACTGCCGTCCATCAGTGAATATGAACTGATGCGCACAGATGAAGCGAAAGTAAAAGAAGTAAAAGAGTTATTGGAAAGGCTGTAGAATATGACATTTCTGAAGAATACAAGAGACAGGATCAACGCGGATTACGCAGAACTTGTAAAAGAATTTCCGGAATTATTAAAAGAGCCAGAGAAGCTGATGGAAACGCTGAGCCCGGAGGAATCACTGGCACTTCGCTATCTTTATATCGCAATGCCGGTAAGCGATATGGCCAATTATGACTGTGAAGTATTTATGGATTCTGTGAAACAGGGTGTCTGGCTGTGGAAGAACCTGAAAAGCGTACAGGAGCTTCCGGATGAAATCTATTTAAATTATGTTCTTCTGCACAGAGTCAATGAAGAAGAAATCCGTCCCTGCCGGGAGCTGTTCGGCCGTGACATTATTGAAAAAATCAGTCAGGGCTCCGTGGAAAAACTGGGAAGTCTTTCCACTGAAGAAATCATTCTGGAGACAAATTTCTGGTGTGCAGAGCATGTGACTTACCACTGCGGAGACGACCGTACACTTTCCGCACTGGCTGTCTATAACAGAGGTTATGGAAGATGCGGAGAAGAATCCGTATTTACCATCAATGCCTTAAGAAGTGTGGGAATCCCGGCAAGACAGGTCTATGCACCGAGATGGTCCCACTGCGATGACAATCATGCCTGGGTAGAGGCATGGTGCGATGGAAAATGGGTATTCCTGGGAGCCTGCGAGCCGGAAATGATCTTAAACAGAGGATGGTTTACCGCAGCTTCTTCCAGAACCATGATGATCCATTCCAGAATGTTCGGATATGAAACCGCAGATGAAAAAGAGGCAGGACAGGAAGGCATGGTTCATCTTTACAACCAGCTTTCCAGATATGCTGCCACACATGAGGTTACAGTTACGGTAGTCGATACAGAAGGGACAGCTGTAGAGAATGCCAGTATTGAGTTTTGCGTCCTGAATTATTCAGAATATTCACCGGCAGCCCTTGCTGTCACAGATGCACAGGGTAAGGCTGTGCTGGAGACAGGATATGGCTCCTTATATGTACAGGTAGAGAAAGACGGCGTTTACACAGGCAAAGCATTCCACTGCGAAAAAGAAAGTGAACTGACAGTTGTATTGGGGGATACAAGTGAGAACGGAGACATTGATATGTTTGCACCGGTGGACACACCGGTAAACACCGCAGTTCCAAGTAAAGAGCAGAAGGAAGAATGTAAACGCCGTACTGCACTGGCAGATAAACTCCGCACAGAGAGAAGCGAAAACTGGGAAAATCCGGAACGCATCGCTTTTCTTGCACAGAAAGAACCGGGAGAGAAATGGAGAAAACTACTTCTGGATATTCTCAGTGACAAAGATCAGACAGATTTAAAACAGTCTGTACTGGAAGAACATCTGAAATATAGTTTACAGTATGAAGGAAGCATGTCCGATGAACTGTTCCTGAATTATGTACTGAATCCAAGAGTAGAATACGAGATTATGACTGCTTACCGTCAGTATATCCTGAGTGTATTTACGGAAGAAGAGGCTGAAAAATTCCGCAAAGACCCGACAGAGATCTGGAAGATGATCCAGAAGCAGATCACAGACAGACCGGACAGAGAGCGTGATACCGTGATGACCACTCCGGTGGGATGCTTAAAATATAAGATCGGCAGTGAGCGTTCACAGAAAGTATTATTTGTGGCAGTTGCCCGTACCTTTGGAATTCCGGCAAGGCTGAATCCGGAAGACCTTTCCATGGAATACTGGGATAAAGAAAAAGAAGAGTTTGTACCGGTGATCGCTGCACAGGAGAAGGATGCAGCGGTAAAGATCGTAAGCGGTGACAATACAGAATGGGTATATCTGCAGAACTGGAGTCTTGGCTGCTGGAATGGCAGAACTTATGTGAGCTTAAACTATGAAGGCACAACACTGGATCAGGAAATGACCATCCCGGTACAGTCCGGAAAATACCGCCTGATCACCAGAAACCGCCTTCCAAACGGAAACCAGCTTGCAAGACAGACAGAATTTGAAGTCCTGCCGGGAGAAACAAAAACAGTGGAACTCGTTCTGCGTCAGGCTGACCTGAAGGAGATGCTGGAGCGCATTTCCGTACCGGAATTTATGGTTCAGACAGAAGAAAAAGCAGAGATCACTGCTTCTTCCGTGACAGAAGGAAAACCTTGTATTATGTTCTGGCTGGAAGAAGGCAGGGAACCTACCGAGCACATCCTGAATGAGATTCTGGAGCAGAAAGAGGAATTTGCAGCCTATGCAGATTCTCTGAGATTCGTGGTACGCTCTGAGGAAGCGTTAAAGGATGGAAAGATTAAAGAAGTTCTGGATGCAGTCGAAGGAATCGGAATCTATTACGATGATTTCTCTGAAAACGTAAATATGCTGGGAAGACGTATGTATGTAGATCCGGATAAATTACCGCTGATCATCGTATTTGACGGAAGTCTTACTGGTATTTATGCCACAAGCGGTTATAATGTAGGAACAGGAACCATGCTGCTTCGTATCCTGGAATGTGTGGGAACAAAATAAGAGTATCATTTATTTTCCCTGTGGAAAGCTTTTACGGGGGAAAGACGAAAGATTCCGGGATATGCTGCTGTGAGCAGTGCTTAATCAGATAAATATAACAAAAAATGAGAAAAAGCAGGCAGGACTGATACCACACAGGGGTTGGTTCTGCCTGTTGTTTTATCCATTTTTTGCAGAGAAATTTATGTATTTTGCAAGAACTTTATATATGGAAATTTAACCAAATCAAGTAAGTCCCCTGCTTCAATTGCGAAAAGCAATAAGCAGGGG
>ERZ791923.3654-NODE-3654-length-11429-cov-4.362054_pt1 | contig 11429 bp, 7 predicted proteins | sample MGYA00510133_ERZ791923 | MGnify/ENA primary metagenome ERZ791923 (study PRJEB30046, sample SAMN00792106) | human gut metagenome | study: EMG produced TPA metagenomics assembly of the A metagenome-wide association study of gut microbiota in type 2... | reverse complement strand
ATTTATGGGAATATAGCTGAAAATCATCAAAAGTGTCCCAGCATGCTCCGGTTTTTACGCCTGTAGGCCCCGAACTCAGGACGCAATTAGCTGATAATCAATCCTGCCTTCCTGCTCTAAAATGCAGATCTTGGCACTGTTTTATGACTCCCATGCTGTCCCAGCATGCTCCGGTCTCTCCAAGATGGCAATCCGGAAGAAATTGAACAACCAGCACCGAGTAAGAATGCATATTTCCCGTTCTTCATAAGCCCGAATGAACGCAGAAATGCATCAAATCCAAGGGTGTAAGATTTTTCTTCCATCTGATTAAGATTTCGTAATAATTATTTCTTAAGCGGCCTAATGATCAAAATAGTTCTTGTTCTTCGCAGCCTGAATTCTTAATCCAGAAGTTGGGCATGGTCGTTTTGAACTCGGGATCGATGTAGTGGCATTGTTCTTTGATTATACCACGACGGCGAATTGCAGGTTGTAGGCAGTAAGTATCGAACTCATCGAGGTTAACGGCTTGTGCACTTGTCCAATGGGGGAAGAGCAGTTTCATGTAACCCACAGCTATCTTTTTTACAGCTTTGGAGTCACGGGTATCTGCATCTTTGTCTTTACCGACAATCTGGTCATAAACAAGTCCATAGATACTCTGAGTGCGCATTGAGTGCAGTATCTCAGAGAAATATTCTACATTGAGAGTCCAGCCCTTGTAGATTATCCCTTCGTTGATACGGGGAAGATGCCAGCCTTCGATGAAGCAGTGGAAACGGTCGAGGAGCGCAGATTCTCTAAACGATTGCGGTAAAGAATCAAAGTACCGATAATTTAGCGGTCGCTTGTTGGAGTCAAGAGGAATATTGCCCATAAGCATCAGACCACACTCCGATGAGAATTCGTTGTTATCAATCGTGGTTTTGCCTGATTCCAGATAGGATTTTAATGCGGCTTGGATCTCTGCTGGCTCTTGGAATATGATGGTTTGGATTTCATCGAATGCTGTGAAATCATGATTCTTCATAATACCATTCTGTTGACGAGCCTTGTCATAAAACAGCTTGGCGCGGGTTACTTTACCACCACTAACAAGCCATCCGTATTTCGATAGATTGCCGAAAACGAATGATTTGCCTGTACCCTTGGGGGCCAACTCAATAGCATTTAACCGAGGTTCAACGAAAATCAGTAAGCGAGAAACAAATTCCAGCTTTTGGGTAAGCGATTCAAACCCATCGGCATCATACTCCATAGCAGAGAGAATTACATCAATCCACTCTTTTGTTGTAAATGCATGACGGGCATTTCTAAGATAATCAATATCAACTGATTTATATGGCTTGAATGGTTTATAATCAACCATTTCCACGTGGTTTTTCTTGCCATCATCATCCGGGAGAACGGAAAGTTTGATGATGCCCCACTTCTCTCCATCAACCAACTCGCCAGGATGTTTTGCGTAAACATATTCCGGTATTACACCCTCGTTGGTTTTGATGCCGAGGTCTGGAATACCAAATCGGCGTAATCCTTTAACAAGATCGATATATACCACGAAACGGCAAAGTAGCATTACTTCTTGTCCTGCATCAAGACGGTCTTTTACTTCCGTGCTCTCCTTTGGTATGACCACATCAAGGAATGATGTGAGCTTAAGACGGTCAACTGAGCCATCTGGATTGATATATCGCTTGAGTAGGAAGTCTTTTACAAACGAGGGCAAGTTTCGTCCGGCAAACAAAGAGTTGGTTGCCAGCGGATCTTTATATATGGACATCGTGGCAAATTGCTCGCGAATCTTATTAGAGGTTACAGTGTTCATGATAATACAGATTTAGAAATCGAAGAGGTCGTCTTCTTCCGCGCCGGTGGAGATTTTTATGATGAATGGTTTAGAGTAGTTGCCGATGTGAACTGTAACTCTTGTAGCAGTATCTACAAGGTTCAGCTTCTCACTGACAAATATGTCGCCTGATTCACGCACGAGTGAGTATGTGGTAGAATTGTATTCGAGCACAGGTACATCTATCGAGTTGAGACCTCTTATCTTAAGACGAACTACTGGATTTGTACCGTCAATCTCATTAGTCAATATGTCAGCCGCGTATACGTTAGCATTAGGCTGATTAGACACAATAATGATGGGTACCAGCACTTCTTCTGGAGTCGCGCCTCCATGTGCGCCATGACCTTTTGGCGTTTTTGATGTCAAAGAGTCTTCAGTCAGAACGCAAAGTGTTTTGCCATCGTCAAGAATACAATATTTATTGTCAGACACTGCCGTTCCAGAAGTAACGACGGCTGTACGACCTTCATGGTCGCTGACAACCCCTGCAAGATTCATGCCCTGTCCATATTGTGCGAGATATGTGAGGCCGTGGTCTGACACAAAAGCAATTTTTTTGCCATTGTATTGAGTCAGGATTTTATGAACAGCGTCCTCGACAATGCGCATTTCATCAATGATATATTGAGGAAATTCTTTATGCTGGTGTGCGAAACTATCAAGGTCGCCAATTTTTTCGAGTTTACTTCCATCTACGACAAGCTCCACGAGCTTAGTCTTATTAACAGATGTAGTTGTTGGAAGAATTGCGCGGGTAACATACACCTCATTAAGATAAATATTATCTACGTTATGCTTTTGTATAACATAGGAGATGAATGGAATCCAGTCAACGCCGAGTCCGTCAATCCAATAGAACTTATCTATATCGGGGCGATTATGAAGAAGCGTCTTAACAGTTTTAAGATTATCTGTCCAATGTTGGAATGTTGATTGATTTGCATTCTTCTGAGCGAGCAGAGGTGCGACAAGGCTTGCATTATTTGCAATTTTTGAACGGCGATATGCCTCAAAATATTCAGGAATCCATTGATTGGAGTTCTCCAACTGGATGCCGAGCGGTTGCATATAATGATACAGTTCTGGGTAAATCTTCTCCACATCTGAGAGCGTGATTCTTCCCTTGCCCAGCGATTCGACAATCAGACGACGGTCACTGTCGGTAAAGGCTGTCATAAGCCTGATGGCATTATATTTAGCCTCAGGCTCGCCACACATCATTGCGGAGAGCTTGGCGTAGATTTGTCGCTCGGCAGCTTCGGTTATGCGAATATCATAACGCATGGCCTCTTTAAGCGCGGAGCGACGTTCCCGAATATTATCATCGCTTATCTGTGTGTCGAATATATGCGTAGCTATATTCGAGAATAGCTCTGATGTGTTTAGATTTATGCACTTACCAAGTGATTCGCAAATGTAACCATGGTTACCGGAAATTTTGCGGTAATACATGGCCAAAAGCCAGCGGTCGAAATCGGTTTCACATTCAAACCAAGTTTTAATGAAGTCCCTACTATCCTTGATGTTGAATGTGTCAAATCGCTCGTTAATGAAAGTCTCGAAATCGAAGTTGTCTAAATCAATGCTTTGGGCCAGTGTTTCCCACTGCGGCATTTCATCCTCATTAGGAGTAATGCCGCCAAAATCGAGTTTCAGTCCTTTGGTAAGAAACTTGTATGCATTATCACATTCGGTATAAACGAAGGCATTATCCGGTTGTGCGTTAAAGGCATTTGCAAAAATGGTCTTAGATGTGCATATAATATTCTTCTTTACATCCGAACCTTTCTCCCAAAGTTTTAGCCACTCATAGAGATTCCGAACCACCGAGTAATTCTTCTCCAAGCCAGACACACCATAGGTTGTACCATTGGTTAGGATAAGGTTGTATGTACCCGTCTCATGGGGCGATTTATATTCCCAGACGAAAGTCTGATGGTCGTCCATGTACGGCCCCATCTTGCCCTGCATACCAACGATAGGAATATATAACCGGAGATGTGCAAGCTGAGCATCTTCCGGCGGCTGATAGCCACGTATGGTTTTTACAAGCGAATCAAATTCTCGTTTGCTGTAAAAACGTACCATTTCGGAAAATGGATATACAACAAAGTCGTTGGTTGGAAGTGCCTTGACATATTTCTTGATATTGTCCGACAAATCAGTAAAGGTCGGAAATATGTCAAGATAGTTTTTGTCTACAAGATAATCTATTGAAAACTTGTAGACTCCCGAAGGACGATTGACAACAAATTCATTGAAGTCAGCAAAGTTTTCAAACAGAATAAAGCGGATGGGATACCGATTGTGCATGGTTGCCTCGGCACCCTCCCATTCTTTGTCGACTTTTAAGTGGTCAAAGAGTTCATCTAATGATTGAAAACTTTTATACATTGTCGTTTTCTTCGTTTATGATTTGGTCAAGGATATATTCATATCCGAGATTAATCAGTTTGTCAAGGATGTTACGGAGCTGCTGAATGTCGCTGATGCTGTCGATATGCTGTCGAGCATTGACTTTCTTAGCCGGAACATTATCTGGGTTGCCGATAATTTTCTTTGCTTCCTCAAGTTCCTTTTCGTACTGCTTGCGCTGTTCTTCGAGTCTGCAACGCTCCTCTTCTTCACGCTTGCGGCGTTCTTCTTCCTCTCGCTCCCAACGTTCACGAGCAAGTCGCTCGTTTTCGGCAATACGCCAGTCCTTGAGTTTGTCGCTGACCTCCGCCTCTGTCCAAAATCCGACTGTTGATTCGAGATGCTTTTTAATATAGTCATAAGCATCAGCGACTTCTTCCTCCTTCAGACCAACATTTGGTTGTGAAAGCATGAAGTTCTCAAAACCATTCCGGAACGAGCCTTGCTTAGAAAGGATGTCGGGGAAATCAGCTCGGTAGCGGTCAATGAGGTCAAGCGTTGCAGTGACGAGCTGAACATTCTTCTGATCTTTTTCTTCGCATATAGCGACGATGTTGTCAATAAGTTTCTTGACATCATCATTCATTGTTAGCTGAGGCAAAGAATTGATGAAATCGTCGGTCATGTATTTAAGTGACCACAGGGGATAACCCTTCTGCTCGATAAACACACCGGTGATGGCGAAGCGAGCATCTTTCATGCTCGTTACGTCGTTATAGCCAGGTAGCTTGTTCAGTTTGAACAACTTGATAAGATCCTTGCATAGTTTGCCTTCCTGTGGTGTTTGAAACTTGAAGCTGAGCTTATTGGTCGCTTTTCCCTTTTCCCAGAAGTTGAAAAGGAGAACTACATCGTCTGCAAGATGGTCGGCTGTGCGGGCTTTGCCGGTGTCTTTGTCGTAGATTTTGTCAATCCACGGGCGCATGGCGAAGGCCACGGCAGCAGCCGAAGCATAGTTGGCAGAGAGTCCGTAAGGTGGTTCGGTCAACGCTCTAAATCGTTCTGTAAAGTCAAACGGTACGGATGTGTTACCGTGGCTTATGAAATTCTTAATTGTGGAGTTAATGAAGTCAAAGATACCCTTGAACTGATGGTCAGCAGGTATGTCAGGCTTCCATTGCAGATTTTCATCCAGGGCATCCTGAATGAAATGCTGTACGGGCTTCATTACACCATTCACATCAAGCAGGTCGGTTTTGCTCGTGCCGAACAGGAATGTGCGGATAATTTCTTTAGACACCTGCGGTTTCCAGAATGTGGAAGCAGCCTTGGTGCGAAGCACTTCAAGTGCATCAGGGCCTTTGGGGAAGATGATGGGCGCAACGGTAGAATTGAGCGCTGAAGATAGATGCTTGATGGAGAACGGTAATGTCTTACCATTGACGAAGATGGTTGCATTGCCGCGCAGAGCGGTCTGCATCCATTCCTTGATCATATCGATTGCATGGTCGCGATGCACATCTGCCTGGTCGTTGAAACCATGATTACCGGCGCTCTTGTAGCTTGCCATGTATTCGATGAAACGGTCGTAAGCCTTTTCGCCGAAAGTTGAGTCAACAACAAGGAAGATAATATCCTTAAGTTCCTTGTCTTCATTCACGGCAGCGTTGGCACAGCCTTCAGCAAACTGGCGGAGGTGCGCCAACTCGGCTGCATCGCGCGAGAAAAGCAGCGCAAGGAAAAGGTCGCTCGGACGGGCGTTTTTCTTTGCCGCCTTTATCTTATTCTTCAGAATCGAATCGTTGGTGTCGTTGGAGAAGAACTCAAAGACATAGGGACGAATTACTTTCTGCACATACTTCTTGTCAAAGAAGTTGCGTGCAGTATCGCCAAACTTCAGAATTTGTGAAGTATAACGATACTCAGTGTTATAGAGTTCTTCCTTGATTTCTTCAAGCTCATGCGACGGTAGCGAGTTGAATTGCACGGAGAAGATTCCTCCGGGTGCTCTTTGCACAACGCCCTCGTCGTTAAGCCAATCGAGCACGGTATCGATTTCTTCCTCGTATCGCGAGCCAATGAACAGATAGCGGATGTTGTCCTCAGTGGGTGTCACACTCTCATCGGCAGCGACATTGTTGAAGGCATTGAGAAGCAATATGCCTTTGAAAAGGGCTACATATGCAGGCCCGGCGTGTTCTACTCGATGCTTGTAGGTGTTGTAACGTTCTGTCACAGCACCATAATTCACAACATCTTCCTGGAATACTTGATAAACGAAATCCCAAAGATAATCGGCGGTGATTGTGTCGCGGTTCTCAAAGTATTCTTCTGTGTCAAGGAAATCTCGGATAGAGGGATTCTGACCAAGGAACTCAAACACGCTTCGCGATGACGAACCAACTACGGTTGCGTAGTGAGTGGCAAGGTTGGCAGTTCCCGGATGTAGGGGGAACAGCTTGAACAGGTCATCGCGGGTTTCCTGTGGGTCGTTTGAATTACAGGTATAGAGGTCGAGCAAATTACCGTTGACCTTGTAGAAGAATTCGTAGCGCTTCTGATGTAGCGTAGGCTGAACAACCTCAAACTTGCGCGACATAATCTTGAACGCCGACACCGACTCCATGTTGTATTTCATGCGGTGGTAGCGACCATCGGTCTGCTTCGTGGCTTCCGAACCGAGTTTATTGAAGGCCGAAGGGTGCGATATGAGAAAAAGGTAACTATCGTTTCCCTCGTTCATGAACTTCTGGGCAACAGTCTGAAGCTCTTTGAGTACGGGAATACCTACCGCATCATCCATCACATCGGTAAACTCGTCCCAAAGAATGAGCAGACCCTGGAATACGCCTTGCTTGCGCAGTTCCTCTTGAACTTGAATGAGCCACTGAGCAAGAGTGTCCTGTTCAAGGAGCACATTCATTCGGGCCTCGCGCAGTGCAATCTTAGCTTTTTGTAATGTAGCTGCATCCTTTCCGGCAAGTTTTTGCAGGAGCATAGCACGATTGGCAACTATCGTGCTGAGAGCCACATTACGGTTTATAAGGTCGTCCCAAACAACAGGATTGTCTTTGACGTGCGACATCAGCGAGTCGTAGTCTGTATCGACGGCCATCTCGATGTCGTGTTCGTTCAGCGCCTCAACGACAGCAGTCTGTATAACTGGGGCAAGTTCGGAAACATGTGTGATGTTTCTAAGACTCTCGAGCTTTACGCGGAGAAGTCGCTTATTTTCGCGCAGCGAATAGATCGACTCGCGTATCAGACGGAATTTCTCGTCCTTATATTCGTAGTCTACCCAGCGGCGAATGTTCTCAACTGGGTCGCAGAGAAGATGGGTGATTACGGCAACAGCATGACTCTTGCCGGTGCCATACGTGCCATTTATCCAAAACGACTTGTGGAAGTCAATATCATTGCCACGCACTGAGCGGAGCACTGTTTTGAGCACGTTGTTAAACTGTTCGTTGGGAATGAATGACTGCCATTCATCGCCCTTTTCTTCTTCGATACTGTAGGCCGGTTTGCCGGGACGTATCTTTATTATATCCGCATATTTAGTTGCCATTCGATTACGGAAGATTGAAGTTATTCTTTGAGGTATCGGTTTATTATTACTTGTTTAAGGTAGTCCCTGTTCTCTTGCACTTGAAGCAGTTCCCAAAGGTCATCGTCGAGCTTAGCATAAGCGAGATTATCACGCAGATACTTCGCCGATGGAGTATGAGAATTAGTCTCAGGCCGTTTATCCGATTTCCATACTAACTCATAAAATGGTTCAGAGTCAAGATGAAAGTATGGTCGGATAAAAAACGGAAGGAATTGCGTTTTAATTTGACCCAAGAAAAACTCGGATAGAGTTTTGTATCTAAGCCTTAAATAACTATCTTCAAATGAAAACTTATTCTCGACAATATCTCCAGCGGATATAGAGTCGATAATACTTAAAATAAGAATGGGTTTCGAAGTGGCAATTTTGCCATTTCGGTTGCCAAGCCTTAATGTCTTAAGCATCTCGCCGTATATATCAATTTGGAGATTGTACTTCATCCGAGAGCAAGCTTTTTAAGAACATCTAATGCTGTGATTTTATCGTCAAGCGTAATATGGTCTAAACCCATATTTAGTTCGGCAATAAGCACTCGGTCAGATTGCGATGAGAGGTATCTTAGCCCTTTAATGAAGTCATTCTTGGGAATGCCAAACTGACGATAAATCCCATCGAAAGTGTCTTCTGCGTAGAAATCAGATACACGCATCTCATTCGTATCATGAGCTTCGCCATACTTAAATAAAGAATATGCGATTGCTTCTACACTCAAATCGGAATAAGGTGTGCGTACTTTCATCTTCTCCCGTTCTTCGCCTTGCTGGAGTTCCTCACCAACTGGAGTTTTGTCGAGAAAGTCTAACAATGCTAAACATGCATTGTTAAGTGTTGACACAGCATTAACTGATTCCTTTTCAAGGATAGCGTCAAGAAGAGTTCTGCTATTAAATTGACGACCCATAGGAACATTTGCGCAAAATCTGTCAACAATAAACGAATTGTACGAAAGATTAATCCAGATAATTTCCCACACTAAAGTTGGGTTGTCTGAATAAATCTCTTTCAAGGTGCTTCCCAATTCTGTCAATTCGTTTTTTGAATCGAGAATTAGTGCATCCTTGCCCCATCGCTTGAAAGCTTCGTACATTGGTTGACCCCAATCCTTGTTGGACCAAAACGACTCCGGATCGCTCATGAAATCATCGAGCCATTCTTCACGGAAGCCGAATTTCTTGTAGCCATAAATTTTAAGGCTTGTATCTGAATCTTTAACCATTCTATTACAATCTGCGACAATGCATCCTCTGTCATGCGCATTTAAACATTTATGACAGTGAACACATTTAGATTTGTTTATTTTTATTTGTGGAGTTATCGATAATGCACCGGTTGGACAATCTACCTCACACACCTCGCATTGAATACAATGAGCGACCTTTTGTATCAGTCGTTTTATAAGTAAAATTAATTTCTGATCATATATGTCAGAAATTTCAAACACTGTTTTCCCTTTTTCGATGTCCTCTACTAAGGTATAAGGGTGGACAGAATTATTAAATTTTAGATAGCCAAAGTAACCTTTCTTGTCTGAAGAAACTGTGTAATCACAAAGAGAAGGCAACCAAGAGAATATGGATTGCTTTGGATTCTCAATCTCTGCTCTGAACTTGTGTGTGTCTTGAATAAAACGAATTTGTGGCAGATTGGAAATATTGCCAAGTATTTTCAACTTCCATTTACGTTCAGCCAAGAATGTCTTAATGTCCTTTATGTGAGTATGGGCAGAATATTGTTCGATTTTATCAATAAAGGGCTTTAACTCTTCAGGATAAAATTGATTTATAATGCTGTCGTCCCAGGCGGTTGAAAATGGACAAATAATACAACCCACACGTGATTTTCCAAGTCGATAGGCTTGATTTATTTGAAGGTTATATTTGAAGAGATATAAGAATATCTCAACATTATTCCATTTTAAAATTGGGTGCGCATTAAAAGTAAATATATGCTTACCTTTGCCAATTCGGTTATATCCACTTCTCCTGGTTGATTCTTCGGCTCGGACTCCGTCGAATGTTAGGACACGCGCTTGCTTGTTCCCCTCAACTTTGAGTGAGCGATAGAGAGGTGCGGTCTTCATGACAGAGCAGCACCAGCGGTGAGTGTCGGAAGGAGTACCGATTTTATCCCAGTAGTTGAGCACCGACTCGTGGTTGCGAGTGGTGGTAAACTTAAGAGCCGGGAAGCGTTCTTTGTAGTAACGTTGCACTTGCTTGTAGAGGTCGAGTGATGGCGGAAGCTCGTAACCGGTATCGGAGTAGATGACCTCAAAGTCGGTGGGCGGTATGGCACGAGTGCATAGGTCGAGAACAACCTGTGAATCCTTGCCTCCGGAGAACGATGCGATGAAGCGATCGATGCGCGTGGAGAGCAACACTCGCTTGCCTTCTTCGTTTGCAACGTCGAGCGGCATTATGTCGAAGCTGTCGCAGTCTTCTCGCACCACGGCCATCTTGGTCTTGGTCTTTTTCTCAACCTTTGCGGCTATAGCCTCGAAGTCCATCTCCTGGTTGGCGCGTACAGTATCATGGGCACGATTCACTTTGGAATATGCTACAAAAGTGTCACGTATAAACTCGATGGCTTCGCTTTCGATAAGGAACATCTGGTCGGTGTTTTTTGCGAGCATCGCATCGACATCGATAGCCGTTAGCGTCATTGGTTCCACGCCGGGGGCGAGCGCCACCGTGGGAGCATCATATATATTGGCACCCTTTGCTTCAAAAAGCATAGTGCCGCGATACCAGTATTGCTTATTGACCGCCCACATGATGGGGGCTTCCTCACGGGGGTAAGTCCAGCCGAGGCGGTCAAGTCCGAGCAAGTCAAGTTCCTCAAAGAACACAGGACGCGGCGATATGCCCAAGGTCTCTTTGGTGACCTTAGAGCTGAGGAGAACACCTCCTGTCTCGCTATCCCATGTTATCTTAAACATACTCGATTCATTTTGTAGGGCATAATAATTCTCTCACATCTACGTCCAAGAAGTGAGCTATTTCTTGAAGTTGAGGAACAGAAGGCTGAATCTTATTATTACACCAACGAGAAACCGTGGTTTCATTTTTGCCTACGGCTTCGCAAAGTTGTTTCGCAGATATTTGTTTCTCCGCTAACACGGCTTTTATCCTGTTTAAGGGTATTGGTTTATCATCAGTCTTCATCTTGTTACAACTTCTTGTAATATTCTGCAAAGTTAGTAAAAAACTCTGAGAGTTCAACGAAATATGCTAAGAAACATATCGAAAACGCCCCGGCAAGAGGGTGAGTCTTGTCGGGGCGTTGGGAGGGGTCAGGGATTAGTAGAGGCGGATGCAGGTGACGTCGGCTTCTTTGACGGTGGCCGCATGGTCGGGCTTTTCTTTGGAGAAGGCGAGGGCGAGGTGCTGGATGCGGTATGTCCGACCGAGTTTTTTGAGGAACATGATGAATTTGCCGAGCTCTTCGGTGAGCCAGTCTGCATCGTTGGTCGAAGTGACTCCTCCGAGTATCATCAGGTTGTCGAGCACAGCCAGTCGAAATCCTTACGGAATGTCTGGCGGTATCGCTGTTCCTTACGTCTCCCGTAGCGTCCAAGTTGAAGAAAGTTTATCTTTCGCGGTATGCACATGATTAAAATCAGTATCTCGATGA
>ERZ791923.3638-NODE-3638-length-11497-cov-3.058644_pt1 | contig 11497 bp, 8 predicted proteins | sample MGYA00510133_ERZ791923 | MGnify/ENA primary metagenome ERZ791923 (study PRJEB30046, sample SAMN00792106) | human gut metagenome | study: EMG produced TPA metagenomics assembly of the A metagenome-wide association study of gut microbiota in type 2... | reverse complement strand
TATGCTGTGGTGTCGTATTTACAGAAATATAATGCTTTGAGTTGATTGTAGCACAGAGAGGACAGTTTGTCATCAAATTTCTCTCTAAAAGACGAGGGTCTAAAATGAATATATGCTTACTTTTTATTCTCTAATCAAACCCTTATTACACAAAAACCGCGCAAGCCAATCTCCTCCGATGCACTTGCGCGATTTCGTCTGATATACACATACCAAAATTATTATTTACATTTGCTACAGCATTTGACTGTTTTATACATTCTCAATCTCTGTCTTATACTTTTCAAGAATCATATTCTGGATATTCTCGCGTGTGGCAGAGTTAATCGGATGGGCTATATCCCTGTACTCGCCATCGTTTGCCTTGCGGCTTGGCATGGCGATGAAAAGTCCCTTTTCTCCTTCGATTACCTTAATGTCATGTACCACGAATTCATCATCGATTGTGATTGACACAACCGCCTTCATCTTGCCTTCTTTTTCTACCTTACGAATTCTGATGTCTGTAATCTGCATATTTTTGTCCCCCTGGTCTGTTTTTAAATTACATATCTTACATTTTTTTCTTTTACTATCATGACTCCATCCTCACCACAATAGCAGGTGTTTGGATTGATGGTTCCGCGGCTCTCTACGATGCAATTTTCGAGGTGCACATTGTCGCCTATGTAGACGTCATTGAGTATCACGCAGTTCTTCACTGTGGTGTTTTTGCCCACAAATACCTGCTTGAAAAGCACCGAATCCTCCACACTGCCGTTTATGATACAGCCACTTGATACGAGGCTGTTTGAAATGTCTGAGCCCGGATTAAACTTGGCCGGTGGCAGGTCGTCCACCTTTGAGCAGATGGTCGGCTCCTCCCTGAAGAAATAGCTTCTGACGTCAGGTCTTAAGAAATCCATATTGGTCTTGAAGTATGCATCAATATCGGCGATATTGTTCCAGTATGAATTTATCTTGTAGCCATATATTTTCTTTACATTTTTGTAGCGCACGAGGATATCATTTACGAAATCGAATCTGTTTTCCTCAGCTGCCGCCTCCAAAAGCTCTATGAGCTGTCGTCTCCTGATGACATAGATACCTGTGGAAATGGTGTTGGATGAGGCCTCGATTGGCTTTTCATCAAACTCTGTGATTCTTGACTCATCATCCATGCGTACCACACCAAAACGGCTGACATCGTCGTTGTACATCATGTCCTTGCATACCACTGTAATGTCTGATTTTTTCTCGATGTGAAAATCAAGCACTCTGTTGAAATCCAGCTTGTATACACAGTCACCGCTGCTGATGATGACATATGGCTCATGGCGTCTCTTGAGAAAATCAATGTTCTGATACATCGCATCTGCCGTGCCCCTGTACCAGTCACTGTTGTCCGCTGTGACTGTAGGTGTAAAGAGGAATAAGCCCCCCTGCTTTCTGCCAAAATTCCACCATTTTGATGAGCTTAAATGCTCATTCAGTGAGCGTGCATTGTACTGGGTCAGTACTGCGACAGTCTGTATATGTGAGTTTGACATACTGCTGAGCGCAAAATCTATGCTTCTGAAGCTGCCTGCTACCGGCAGGGCCGGTACTGCTCGTTTTGCTGTCAGTTCCTTCATCCTATTATTGTTGCCGCCGGCCAAAATTATTCCTATTGCCTTCATTTTCCGTCACCTGCCTTGATAATAACTTCTCCGCCCTCAAGCACACCGTCTTTGTAATCCTCTTCGTATGTAACACCGGAGATTGCTGTATTTTTGCCTATCTTTACCCCGTCCGGTATCACAGAATCTTCTCCTATAGTGACCAGCCCAAATGAGTATATGCTCTCATTTAATACGTTCGGCTTCTCCTGTCCGAAGCCAAGTGTCACATTGTCGCCCACCTTGCAATTTTCGGCAATGATGGACTTGTCTATCGTGACATTGGAGCCTATCTCCGTGTCACACATGATGATGGAATCACGTATTACTGCGCCTCTTCCAATCTTGACGTTGGCACCTATGACAGAATGCTCCACATGACCGTAGCATTCACAGCCCTCACCCATGATGCTTCGCTCCACATGACCTCCTTTGGCTATATAAAGTGGCTCGATTGCATCATTCTTTGTGTAAATCTTCCAATACTCCTCGTACAGATTGAACTCCGGAATGAGGTCCACAAGCTCCATATTGGCCTCCCAGTATGAGCCCAGTGTACCTACGTCCTTCCAGTATCCGTTGAACTCGTATGCAAACATACGTCTGTCGTTTTCAAAGCAGTATGGTATGACATGCTTGCCAAAATCACAGTTTTCCTGATCCTTTAGTGCAAGTAATGCTTCCTTTAGCACCGGCCATGAGAATATGTAAATGCCCATTGATGCGAGATTGCTGCGCGGATGAACCGGCTTTTCCTCAAATGCATTGATGCGCTTATCATCATCGGCTATGACGATACCAAATCGGCTGGCCTCCTCGATAGGCACCGGCATGGTTGCTATGGTCACATCGGCATTGTTTTCCTTGTGGAAATCAAGCATCACCTCATAGTCCATCTTGTAAATATGGTCTCCTGACAGTATCAACACATAGTCCGGGTTGTAACTGTCTATATACCTCATATTCTGGTAGATTGCATTGGCTGTACCTGTGTACCACTCGCTGTTGCCGCTCTTCTCATAAGGAGGCAGTATTGCCACTCCTCCATTATTCCTGTCGAGATCCCACGGAATACCTATTCCGATGTGGCTGTTAAGTCTGAGTGGCTGATACTGTGTAAGTACACCCACTGTATCAATGCCTGAATTGATGCAGTTGCTAAGCGGAAAATCTATGATTCTGTACTTTCCACCAAACGAAACTGCCGGTTTTGCTACGTCCGCTGTCAGAACACCAAGTCTGCTGCCTTGACCGCCTGCTAAAAGCATGGCTATCATTTCTTTCTTAATCACGTTATCACTCCTCGTCTGTCCTAATTTTTGTTGTGCCATCCGGTCCCCACCACTTGTTTCTGTAATAACCGTATCTGTAATGCTTCCATAATAAATCACAATTGTTTCCATATAAATTATAGTTGCTGCTGCATAAATTGCAGTTACCGCTATATACTTTAAACCCATCAAATTCATATGGTCCGGATGAATTATTTTTATAAAAAAAATTATACCACAGCCGCATTATCACTTCAACATTTTTCACAAAATCAAATAATATTTTTCTTTATTTTCGACATTTTGCACAAGTGTCATTTAGCGTATATCTGTTTAACCTGCTATGGTTCTTATCATTTGAAAGTCATGCCTGCTTTCAATGCCTGCTTTCACCTTATTTTTCCTTTGCAAATACTATATTTAGTTGTATAATTAATATAAAGTAACTATTCAGAACAAGAAAATCTGTTGCTTACATGCAATCATGACGCATCGGCTTTTTGTTCTCAGTGTTTCTTAATAGTTACAATATAAATTATAATAAATCAGGCAGGTAAAATTAATGTATAAAATAGATTTCAGTAAACCAATACACATCCATTTCATAGGCATCGGCGGTATCAGCATGAGCGGTCTCGCAGAGATTCTGCATGAGGAGGGCTTTACAATTTCCGGCTCCGATTCAAAGGAATCAGACCTCACAAAAACTCTTGCTGCCAAGGGCATAAAAGTCATATATGGCCAGAGCGCAGACAATATCACATCCGGTATCGACCTGGTGGTTTACACTGCTGCTATCCACGAAAGCAATCCTGAGTTTGCCGCAGCAAAGGCAGCCGGTATTCCAATGCTTACCAGAGCCGAGCTTCTCGGACAGATTATGGACAATTACGATTATTCCATCGCTGTAGCCGGCACACACGGCAAGACTACCACCACATCCATGATCAGCGAGATTCTTCTCGCCGCCCAGACAGATCCTACCATTTCCGTAGGTGGTATTTTGTCATCTATCCACGGCAATCTGCGTGTGGGCGATTCAGAGTACTTCATCTCTGAGGCATGTGAGTACACAAACAGCTTTTTGAATTTCAGACCACGCTACAGTATTATTTTAAATATTGAGGCTGAGCATCTGGATTTCTTCAAGGATATCAACGACATCAGGCATTCCTTCCGCGAGTATGCATCAAACACTCTCGCAGGCGGTGCTACCATCATCAATGGTGAGATTGACCGCTATGAGGAGATTGTCGCAGGGCTTCCTCAGAAGATTATCACCTATGGCTTTGATTCAAAATATGATTTCTATCCGGAAAATATAACCTATGACGATAAAGCTTGTGCATCTTTTACAGCTATGAGACAGGGTAGTCCACTTTTCGACGTAAAACTCTCTGTTCCGGGCGCTCACAATGTAAGCAATGCGCTCGCAGCCATAGCTTTATCCACCACACTCGGTCTAGATACGGAGTCTATCCTCACAGGCCTTGACAAATTTGGCGGTGCTGACAGACGTTTCCAGTACAAGGGCAAGGTAAACGGCGTCACAATCATTGATGACTACGCTCACCATCCAACCGAGATCCGCGCAACACTGACAGCCGCACAAAAATATCCACATGACAGGCTTGTCCTTTGCTTCCAGCCACACACCTATTCCAGAACCAAGGCATTCTTAAATGATTTTGCCGATGTTCTTTCAATGGCAGATGTTGTGGTGCTTGCTGATATCTATGCTGCGCGTGAGCAGAACACATATGGTATCTCATCTAAGGATATCCTGGATTTATTGCTCGAAAAAGGTGTGAATGCGCACTATTTCCCATCATTTGAGGAAATCGAGAAATTTTTATCAGAAAATTGTGTAAACGGTGACCTGTTGATAACAATGGGTGCCGGAAATGTAGTAGAAATCGGCGAAGACCTGCTTAAGAAATAAGTTATCCACGTTATCCACATACAAAATGTTAACAACTCTCATTTTGTGTGTGGATTTTTTAAATAATTTTCAACAGCTTATATACCCTGTGATACATTGATTTTTCAATTATTTTACACAGTTATCCACGTTATCCACATTTTTTTGTGGACTCGGAAAGCCCGAGTTTACAAGGCTTGTAGCACTTTTACCATCTTCACACGGTTAAAATATTGTGCTATAATTGCTCACAGGTTAAGCGAAAGAGAGTTTTTTATATGACAGCGATAAACATTAGCAGTGACATAGCAACATCATTCACTACTGTGTCAGATATTTTTATAGATCAATACATGCCAAAGGCAAACGGTGAGTTTGTCAAGGTATACCTTTATCTGCTCCGTGCGACAGGCTCCGGGGCAGGCATAGCAACTATTTCAGAGATTGCCGATCATTTCAGCAATACTGAAGCCGACATCATACGTGCCCTCAATTACTGGGCCTCTGAGGGCATTTTGCAGGTGCAAACCGGCGCTGATGGCCAGATTATGGGAATCAACCTCTGCAGTCTTTCTGTATCCGGTATGCAGGCTGCTCAGAGTAATATACAAAGCGCTGTGGCTGATAATGCCGCGCAGAATAATTTGCAAAACAGCGTAGTTAATAATGCTGCACAGAATATTTTGCAAAACAGCGTGGTTAATAATGCTGCACAGAATATTTCTACCGCGAATATTCGGATGCAGGATTCTGTTGTGGAAAAGCTTAAGAGCCAGACTACTGACAAGCCTGCTTCTTCACAGAAGGAATACACCCTTGATGAGATTAAGGAGTTTAGAAAGAATCCTGACATTTCAGAGCTTTTCTTTATTATAGAGACATATCTGAAGCATACGCTTTCATCCACAGACACCAATATGGTGCTCTACTGGCTGGACGAGCTCCATTTTTCTACCGACCTGGTGGAGTATCTCGTGGAGTACTGCATTACCAAGGGACATTCAAGCCTTCGTTACATGAACAAGGTCGCTCTCGGCTGGGCCGATGCCGGCATAAAGACCGTAGACCAGGCAAAGGACGATGCAGCCGCTCACTCACAGATTTACTATTCTGTAATGAAGGCTCTAGGCATCACAGGCCGCAATCTGGTTGACTCTGAGGTGTCACTCATCAACAAATGGGTCGGCGAATACGGTTTCGATATAGAGCTTGTAAAAGCCGCCTGCAGTAAAACTATTTCAGCTATCCAGAAGCCAAGCTTCGAGTACACAGACTCGATACTCGCGAACTGGAAGAAAAAGGATGTACATACATTAAAGGATGTTGAAGTGCTTGATGCCAACTTTGCCAAGGCCAATAAAGCCTCTGCTACAGGCTCATCACAAGGCACAAATGCTGCAAACGGTTCCTCAAAACCAAAAAACAATAATTCAAGTTCCAAGAATAAATTTAACAACTTCAATCAGCGAAACAATGATTACGACAAGCTGGAGAAGCTGTTTCTGAATTCTACGGTATGATTTAAGCTACATGATTTCAATTATATGATTTTCAAGTTAGATTTACACATCCCAAGGAGGATATATGGCACTTACCAATGCTCAATATGATGAGATAATGCGAGGCTACGATAAACGCCAGCTTCAGAACAAATACATACATGACAAGCGTATTGAGGAAGCCTATCGCAAGGCACCCCGCCTCAGGGAAATTGACTCAGAGATTGCATCCGCATCTGTCAGGCAGGCGTACAAGCTTATGGACGGTGATGATAATGCCCTTGCCGCTTTACGCCTTGCAATCGAGGACTATAAGGAGGAGCGTGCTGCACTGCTATCCACACTCGGATATCCGCTTGATTATTTTGAGCCTATTTACACCTGTCCAGATTGCCATGATACCGGGTATATAGATGGTCAGAAATGTCATTGCTTCAAGCAGGCTATTATCAATACCGTTTATTCGCAGTCCAATATCAGGGAGATTTTGTCTCGTGAGAATTTTTCCACGCTCTCATTCGATTATTACTCAGATGAGCAGAAAAATCCTGCGACAGGGCTGTCTGCTCTTGCCACAGCAAAGCTTGCAGTGACGAACTGTCATGAATTTATAGACAATTTTGAAAACAAACCTAAAAACATATTTTTCTACGGTAATACCGGTGTCGGAAAGACTTTTTTATCTAATTGCATTGCAAAAGAGCTTTTGGATGCAGGTTACTCCGTAATTTACTTTACAGCATTCCAATTATTTGATATATTAAGCAAAGGTGTGTTTGAAAAGGATGCAGATGCCATCGCAGCGCACCAGAATATATTCGACTGTGATTTACTTATCATAGACGATCTCGGAACCGAGCTTTCCAACTCATTTACCACATCACAGCTTTTCCTTTGTGTAAATGAGCGTATACTGCGACAGAAATCTACTATTATTTCCACTAATCTGAATCTGGAGCAGATAGCAGAGATTTACTCCGAGAGAACACTTTCAAGAATTTCAAGCAATTATAGTTTTATCAAGCTCTTCGGAGATGACATACGAATTAAAAAGCGTCTTTCCAAATAACGCTTTTTATATTATATATTTAGTTTATTTATTATATGGTTATATGGAGGAATAACAATGCCAAACGATGAGAGAATTTTGGAGACTATGCCAACCGGTACACTTGGACTTGTTGCAACCGACAGTTGTATAGGTCTTGCCCAGAAGGTAGATGCATACTTACAGGGCTGGAGAGAGCACAGAGAGCACCAGCATGCTAACGAGAGTGCTTTCAAGGACTACTACAAAAACAGTTACATTATCAAGCCTTCTACACCTAGATTCGGTTCCGGCGAGGCTAAATGTGTTATCAACCAGTCAGTTCGTGGTTATGATCTGTACATCATGGTAGATGTAACAAACTACAGTCTTACCTATACAGTATGCGGTCAGACAAACCACATGTCACCTGATGACCACTACGCAGACTTAAAGCGTGTTATCGCTGCAGCCGGCGGAAAAGCAAGAAGAATCACAGTTATCATGCCTTTCCTTTATGAGAGCCGTCAGCACAGACGTACAGGCCGTGAGTCTCTTGACTGTCCATTGGCTCTTCAGGAGCTTATCAACATGGGTGTAGACAATATCATCACCTTCGATGCTCATGACCCTCGTGTGGTAAATGCTATTCCTCTGAACGGCTTTGAGAATGTAATGCCTTCTTACCAGTTCATTAAGGGCATCTTAAAGAACGTAAAGGATATCACTATTGATGCTGACCATCTTATGATTATCTCTCCTGATGAGGGCGCTACAAACCGTGCTATCTACCTTGCAAACGTACTCGGAGTAGACATGGGTATGTTCTACAAACGTCGTGATTACAGCCGTATCGTTGACGGACGTAACCCTATCGTAGCTCATGAGTTCCTCGGAACAAATGTGGAGGGTAAGGATGTTCTTATCATCGATGATATGATTTCTTCAGGCGAAAGTATGATTGATACAGCAAGAGAGCTCAAGAAGCGTAAAGCTAACAGAATCTTTGTTGTTTCTACATTCGGTCTCTTTACAAACGGCTTTGCTTCATTTGACAAGGCTTACGAGGAGGGTCTCATCTACAGAGTAGTTACAACAAACCTTATCTACCAGTCACCTGAGCTTCTCTCTAAGGAGTACTATATCAGCTGTGACATGAGCAAATACATCGCATACCTCATTGATACATTAAACCACGACTGTTCTATCAGTGATCTTCTCTCACCATATGACAGAATCAAGAAGTGTGTTCAGAAGTACAATGACGAGCAGGCTGCAGCAAAAAATAAATAATTAAGTGCATTTATAAAAAGCCGTGTGAAATGATATGTACCCCTTTTACTGGACATCCAGTGAAAGGGGTATTTTTATGCGTTACAGTTACGAATTCAAACCAAAGGCAGTCGAACTATACATGCAAGTAAAACGCATCAGTTTTTCTCAAAGTTTAGAATAATTATCTTAGTAATATAAAAAACCAGAGAAGTGAGTGTCATCCACTCAAATCTCTGGTTTAATTTAGTCTAAGATTTATACCGATTAAATATTAAACTAACTCAAGGAGAACCTCTAAAGCTCCGTCACCTTTACGCTGTCCAATCTTAACGATTCTTGTGTAACCACCGTTACGATCAGCATACTTAGGAGCGATCTCATCGAATAACTTGTTTGTTACATCGATAGTCTTTGTTCCCTTCTTTGTGCCGTCAGACTCTTTAGCTGTGTAAAGAACCTTAAGCATCTGTCTTCTGGCATGAAGACGTGAAGCAGAATCCTTCTTGATCTTCTTCTCTACTTCGTCATAAACAGTAACTTTCTTTCCGTCTACAACCTCTTTTACTCTCTTGCCATCTTTGTCCTTGCGGGCAACCTTAGCTGTTACAGTAACCTCTTCGAAGTTGTCTTTCTCTTTTACTGCTAATGCGATAAGACCCTCAGCGATCTTACGAACCTCTTTAGCCTTAGCCTCTGTAGTAACGATCTTTCCGTTAACAAGAAGCTGTGTAACCTGACCTCTGAGTAAAGCCTTTCTCTGGCTTGATGTTCTGCTTAATTTACGATATTTTGCCATTTTTATTTCCTCCATTTGTGGGACATCCGGTCACGCTCTTCGGTCTTACTGCCAGACATCGTATCTTGTTGTGATAAAGCTTTGCCTTATTTCAAAAAGCAAATGCTCAAATCAGTTGCCACTCATGTATCAGACATGGTCACGCTCTTTGGTCTTACTGGCCCTGCCGCTATGAGTTTTGTCATACATAAACATAAATATGATATTTAAAACTTATATATGACTAATTTATTTAGAAGAATCAGTGCAAGGATTATTCGAATGAATTATTCCTCAGTCTGATTTAACTCTAAACCTAATTCTTTTAATTTTGCTAAAACTTCCTCTAAAGACTTGCGTCCAAGGTTACGAACCTTCATCATGTCCTCAGGTGTTCTATTGATAAGCTCTGCAACAGTGTTGATTCCTGCACGCTTTAAGCAGTTGTATGAACGAACTGAAAGCTCAAGCTCATCGATGTTCATCTCAAGAACCTTCTCCTGAGCATCGTTTTCCTTCTCGACCATAACGTCAACCTGCTGTGCTGCCTCTGAAAGATCGATGAACAGATTTAAGTGCTCACTTAACACCTTAGCTGCAAGGCTGACTGCCTCGTCCGGCTCCAATGTACCATTTGTAAATACATCTAATGTAAGCTTATCGTAATCTGTAACCTGACCTACACGGGTATTCTCTACAGTAAGATTAACACGCTCAACAGGAGTGTAGATTGAATCTACAGCAAGAACTCCGATTGGTGTATCCTCGTTCTTGTTCTTCTCTGCTCCGACATAACCTCTGCCGTTAGTGATTGTAAGCTCCATGTAAAGCTTAGAATCTGCTCCACCATTCAAGTGTGCAATCTCTAACTCAGGATTCAAAATCTCGATATCTGAATCAACCTGAATATCGGCTGCTGTAACAACGCCTTCACCTTCGAATTCGATATATGCAACCTTTGGTTCATTTGTAGAACTATTATTGCGAATTGCAAGGTTCTTGATATTCATGATGATTTCTGTAACATCTTCCTTAACACCAGGAATAGAGCTGAATTCATGTAAAACACCATCAATCTTGACCTGGCTTACTGCAGCGCCCGGTAAAGAAGAAAGCATGATACGTCTTAAAGAGTTTCCAAGTGTTGTACCGTAACCTCTCTCTAATGGCTCTACAACAAATCTGCCATATGTCTTGTCTTCTGAAATTTCTGCGATTTCAATTTTTGGTTTTTCAAAATCGAACACTTCAAATTCCCTCCTTCTCGGGTATCGTTGTTATATGTTATCAAAGAGTGGATAAGCCGGGAAATAAATCCCCGGCAAATCAACCTAATTTTACTTAGAATATAACTCGACGATGAGCATCTCATCTACAGGAACATCAATCTGCTCACGTGTAGGTAAGTCTTTTACAGTTCCCTGTAATTTCTCAGCATCTACGTCTAACCACTCCGGAACGATTCTTCCGCCAGCTACCTCGACGATATCTTTCATTCTCTGAGTATTCTTTTTGCTCTCTTTAATTTCGATAACATCGCCAGCCTTTACAAGGTATGAAGGGATGTTAACAACTTTTCCGTTTACTGTAACGAACTTGTGATCAACGATCTGTCTAGCTTCTTTTCTTGTTCTTGCGAAACCAAGACGGAAAATTACGTTGTCAATTCTTGACTCAAGGATTGTCATAAGGTTAAGACCTGTTAATCCTTTCATCTGATCTGCTTTCTTGTAGTAGTTACGGAAAGGCTTCTCTAAAACACCATAGATGAATTTAGCTTTCTGCTTTTCTCTTAACTGAAGTCCGTACTCAGACACCTTTCTGTTTGCTCTTGTAAGGTTTCTTCTAGACTTCTTATCATATCCTAAATAACTTGGCTCTAAACCAAGTGATCTGCATCTCTTAAGTACAGGTACTTTATTAACTGCCATTTTAATCTATACCTCCTGATTAGACTCTTCTACGTTTTGGTGGACGACATCCATTGTGAGGTACCGGAGTAACGTCTCTGATTGATGTAACCTCAAGACCACATGCTGAAAGGGCACGGATAGCTGCCTCTCTTCCTGAACCTGGTCCCTTAACGAATACG
>ERZ791923.3633-NODE-3633-length-11504-cov-7.476199_pt1 | contig 11504 bp, 8 predicted proteins | sample MGYA00510133_ERZ791923 | MGnify/ENA primary metagenome ERZ791923 (study PRJEB30046, sample SAMN00792106) | human gut metagenome | study: EMG produced TPA metagenomics assembly of the A metagenome-wide association study of gut microbiota in type 2... | reverse complement strand
GGCGGCCATCGCCATGTTCCGCCGCGCGTATTACATTGTCAGCGAGTGGCTGCGCAAAAATGATGATATGCCGGTCGATCCGGACCCGGATGACGACGGCGGCTACAGCGGCATCCCGGCGTGGGCCGTTGCGGAGTTCTCTGAGGTCGTGAAGCTCGGCATCATCCCCTCGAGTCTCGACAATGCCGACCTGAGCAAGCCCATCTCCCGCGCCCAGATGTGCTCCATCGCCATGCTGGCCTATAACGGCCTGATGGGCACGGAATACACGCCGTCCGGCACGGCGCACTTCACGGACACGAACGATCCGGACGTGAACGCGGCCTATGAGCTCAAGATCGTGCAGGGCTACGGTGACGGCCGCTTCGGCCCGAACGATACGCTGACGCGCGAGCAGTTCTTCAAGATCTCGTGCAACTTCATGCAGACCGTCGGCTATCCGACGGAGCAGAACCCGCGCGTGAACCGCTATTCCCTCAGCGAATTCTCCGACCTGAAGCAGCTTGCCGAGTGGGCCAAAACGCCGACGCGCCTGCTGTGCTACATCGGCGCGGTCAAGGGCAGCGACGGCAAGCTCCTGCCGCAGTCGTCCACCAGCAGTCTGGAGGCGCTTGTGATCTTCCTGCGCTGCTATAAGTTCACCACGTCGTGGGACGGCACGATCGAGCAGCCTTCGCTGGCGGACGATCTGGTGGCCTATGCCCTGACGTTCGAGGGCTATGACTACGTCTACGGCGGCACGACGCCCGCGGGCTTCGACTGCTCCGGCTTCGTGCAGTATGTCTACCGCCACTTCGGCTTCAACATCACGCGCACGGCGACGTCGCAGTATTATAACGACGGCGAGCATGTCAGCCGCAGCGAGCTGATGCCGGGCGACCTCGTGTTCTTCGGCTCCGGCGGTGAGATCACGCATGTCGGCATTTACATCGGCGGCGGACGTTTCATCCACGCGGCCAATCCGCGCAAGGGCGTCATCATCAGCTCCCTGAGCGAGAGCTATTACAATGCCCGCTACTTCGGCGCGAACCGCATCATTTTTGAATGAACCATACGATCAAACATATAAAGCAGGCGTGTCATGTTTGGCACGCCTGCTTTTTACGGTGGCATAATAGCATGGGAAAGATCGTATTGTGCGAAACTGCATAGAAAGTGATTGTTATATTGCGTAATTTTGGAGAAAATATTTTCATCTGTACCTCTTGACAAAATTCAAAATGGTGGTATCATGGGGTCAAAAGAGGTTAGCACTCAACAAGCGAGAGTGCTAAAGAAGCTCCGGCGAATGCGTCGGATGCTTCTTGAAACCCCTCGGCGGAATTCGCCGCCGGAGAGGAGAATGAGGTTATGAACACGAATCAGTATACGCAGAAAACACTGGAGGCCTTGCAGAGTGCGCAGACGATCGCAGCGGCGCATCAGAATCAGCAGATCGAGCAGGCTCACCTGCTTCTGGCTCTGCTGCAGCAGGACGGCGGGCTCATCCCGCAGCTGCTGAAGAAAATGGGCGTGAGCGTCGAGAGCCTGACGGCTGCGGCGCAGGCCGCCGTGGAAAAGCTGCCGGGCGTCAGCGGCTCCGGCCGGGATGCCGACAAATTCTATATTTCCCGCGGCATGGACAGCCTGATGGCAGAGGCCGAGCGCACGGCGCAGGGCATGCGGGACGAATACGTCTCCGTGGAGCACCTGTTCCTTGCCATGCTCGACACGGCCGACGAGACCGTCGCGCCGCTGTTTGCGGACTATCGCATCCGCAAGGAGGACTGCCTGAAGACCCTGCAGTCCATCCGCGGCAGCAGCCGCGTGACGACGGACAGCCCGGAGGACACCTATGAGGCGCTGCAGAAATACGGCACCGATCTGGTGAAGAACGCCCGCGAAAAGAAGACGGACCCGGTCATCGGCCGTGACGACGAGATCCGAAACGTCATCCGCATCCTGTCGCGCAAGTCGAAGAACAACCCTGTGCTCATCGGCGAGCCGGGCGTCGGCAAGACGGCCATCGCCGAAGGGCTGGCGCAGCGGATCGTCCGCGGCGATGTGCCGAAGTCCCTGCAGGACAAGACGATCTTCTCGCTGGACATGGGCGCGCTCATCGCGGGCGCAAAGTACCGCGGCGAATTTGAGGAGCGCCTGAAGGCTGTCCTGAACGAAGTGAAGAACTCCGAGGGCCGCATCATCCTGTTCATCGATGAGCTGCACACCATCGTCGGCGCAGGCAAGACCGAGGGCAGCATGGACGCGGGCAACCTGCTCAAGCCGATGCTGGCGCGCGGCGAGCTGCACTGCATCGGCGCAACGACGCTCGATGAATACCGCAAGTATATCGAAAAGGACCCCGCGCTGGAGCGCCGTTTCCAGACCGTGCTCGTCAAGGAGCCGTCCGTCGAGGACACCATCGCCATCCTGCGTGGCCTGGAGGAGCGCTACGAGGTCTTCCACGGCGTGAAGATCACGGATCCCGCCATCATCGCGGCAGCCACGCTGTCCGACCGCTATATCACGGACCGCTTCCTGCCGGACAAGGCCATTGACCTTATCGATGAGGCCTGTGCCATGATCCGCACAGAGATGGATTCCATGCCGACGGAGCTGGACGTTATCCGCCGCAAGATCATCCAGATGGAGATCGAAGAGGCTGCGCTGAAGAACGAGACCGACGAGCTCTCGCAGGGCCGTCTGACGGAGCTGCGAAAGGAGCTGGCCGAGCAGCGTGATAAGTTCAACGCCATGAAGGCCCAGTGGGAAAACGAGAAGAATGCCATCGGCAAGGTCCAGCAGCTGCGTGAGCAGATCGAAAAGCTCGGTGCGCAGATCGAGCAGGCAGAGCAGAGCTATGACCTCGAGACGGCCGCCCGTCTGAAGTACGGCGAGCTGCCCGAGCTCAAGAAGCAGCTGGCGCAGGAAGAGGCGCTGGCGCAGAACGCCAAGCAGAGCAACCTCCTGCGCGACAAGGTCACGGAGGAGGAGATCGCAAAGATCGTCGAGCGCTGGACCGGCATCCCGGTCGCAAAGCTCGTCGAGGGCGAGCGCGAAAAGCTCCTGCATCTGGACGAGCAGCTGCATAAGCGCGTCGTGGGGCAGGATGAAGCCGTCCGCTCCGTCTCGGAGGCCATCCTCCGCAGCCGCGCCGGCATTCAGGACCCGAACCGCCCGCTCGGCTCGTTCCTGTTCCTCGGCCCGACGGGCGTCGGCAAGACCGAGCTCGCCAAGGCGCTGGCAGAGGCGCTGTTTGACGATGAGAAGAACCTCGTCCGCATCGATATGTCCGAATACATGGAGAAGTTCTCCGTGACGCGCCTGATCGGCGCGCCTCCGGGATACGTCGGCTATGACGAGGGCGGCCAGCTCACCGAGGCCGTGCGCCGCAAGCCGTACAGCGTCGTGCTGTTCGACGAGGTCGAAAAGGCCCATCCCGACGTCTTCAACATCCTGCTGCAGGTGCTTGACGACGGCCGTATCACCGATTCGCAGGGCCGCACCGTCGACTTCAAGAATACGATCCTGATCCTGACGAGCAACCTCGGCTCGGAGTATCTGCTGAACGGCATTACCGACAACGGCGAGATCTCCGAGGAGGCCCGTTCGCAGGTCGAGCAGCTGCTGAAGCGTTCGTTCCGCCCCGAGTTCCTGAACCGTCTGGACGAGATCGTCTTCTATAAGCCGCTGACGAAGGAAAATATCGTCAAGATCATCGATCTGCAGATGGATGCGCTCAATGCACGTCTGGCTGACAAGCAGCTGCGCTGCGAGCTGACGCCGGAGGCCAAGCAGTTCATCATCGACGCTGCTTATGACCCGCAGTACGGTGCGCGTCCGCTCCGCCGCTATCTGCAGCACACAGTCGAGACGCTGCTGGCCCGCCGCATCGTCGAGGGCAATGTGTCGCCCGGCGCGACGCTCCGCGTCGAGGTGCGGGACGACGCCCTGCAGGTCGTCTGAGTGAATTCCAAACAGCCGGGGAGTGGTTCTTCGCTTCCCGGCTGTTTTTTACAAAAATGAAAAACAGGACTTGACAATCCTGTCGGAGTATGTTACTATTTTAGGGCTGATGCAAAGCCTGCCCACGCGGGTGTAGTATAACGGCTAGTACAACAGCCTTCCAAGCTGTGGGCGTGGGTTCGATTCCCATCACTCGCTCCAAATGCGCCAGTAGCTCATCTGGATAGAGCAACTGCCTTCTAAGCAGTAGGTAGGGGGTTCGAGTCCCTCCTGGCGTACCAGCGCAGGGATGCATCAGCTGCCACAAAGATCGGGTCGAAATATGGTGGGTGTAGCGTAGTTGGTTAACGCGTCAGATTGTGGCTCTGAAGATCGAGGGTTCGAGTCCCTTCACTCACCCCATTTTCCCCCGCGCCGGGGCTTGGCACACGCCGGATATTGGGATGTCGCCAAGTGGTAAGGCACCAGACTTTGACTCTGGCATTCGTAGGTTCGAGTCCTGCCATCCCAGCCATCGTCGGAGCAAAGTCACTTTGCTCCGAATTTTTTGCATTATGACCCGCTAGCTCAGTTGGCAGAGCAATTGCCTTTTAAGCAATGGGTCTGGAGTTCGAATCTCCAGCGGGTCACCACGACCGGCAAACGCCTGATGACGTTTGCCGGTTTTTTGACCTTTCGATGACCCTGAAACGGGGGAATCATTGAATTAACACATTACGAATACGATAACTCACTGTTTTTGCTTGCAATTTGCCGAGTCCTGTGACATGCTGTCCGCGGTGCTACCAGTACCCCGGTAGGCGGTTTCCCTCGAATCCATTCGGGGGTGATAAACTTCTTCTTGCTCCCGATCGAAAGAGAGGGGGTGACAGGCATGGTTACATGGGGAGAATTCTTTCAATTCTGCATGGTCATACTTGCGGTCATTGCCCTGATTTATCAGGACAACAATAAGAAGAGATAATCGCCGCCTCCCCAAAGGAACGATTATCTCTTCGTAGCTATTTGGGGAGCCGACCTACTGGCAGCACCCTTTTGTACCTATACTATACTCCAGTTTTGCTTTTTTGTCAAGCGCTCCGCCGGAAGACGGAGCGCTTTTCTCTGTCTTACATTTTTGCGGCCAGCTTGAAGACCTCGTTGGAGCGGCCGATGAGGATGATGTGGTCGCCCTCACGGAAGCGGTAATCCGGGCCGACGTTCGGGTTGATCTCGTTGTCATGCTTGACGGCGATGATGTTGATCTGATATTTGCGGCGGACATTCAGGCCGGACAGCGTCTGACCGATCCATGCGGCCTGAATGGGAAGCTCATAGATGGAATAGTCTGCTGTCAAGGGAATGAAATCAAAGATGTTGTCCGCATTGTAGCGCACGGCGAGCTTTTCGGCGATCTCGCGCTCCGGGCAGACGATCTCGTCTGCACCGATCTTGCGCAGGAGGTCTGCCTGAATGTCCTGCTTGGCCTTCGAGACGATCATGCGCGCGCCGAACTGCTTGAGCAGGGACGTGACGACGAGCGAGGCCTGGAAGTCCTCGCCGATGGTGACGAAGCAGATGTCGAAATTGTCGACACCGAGCGCCTTGATGATGGCATCGTTCGTGCAGTCACAGATATTTGAGTCCGTGAAGCGGCCGGAGAGCGCTTCGATGATGGCGGGGTTTTTGTCGACGATCATGACGTCGTTGCCGAGCTCCTGCATTTTGCTGGCCAGATGGCGGCCGGTGCGGCCCATGCCGATGATGAGAACAGATTTCATGAAACGGTTCCTTTCTCTGATTATCCGATGAGGATCTTGCCGGTGGGACGATCCAGCGGCGGCTCGGAGCGGCGCTCCGAGAACAGCAGAACAAAGCTCAGACCACCGATACGCCCGGCGTACATGAGCAGAATGAGAATGACACGGCTCGCGGCGCTGAGCTGCGGCGTCAGCCCGAGCGACAGACCTACCGTCGCAATGGCGGAGACGACTTCGAACGTGACGGCCTTCAGACCGAACGGCTCGATGGCGCAGATGGCCAGAATGGCCGTCAGGCTCATGCCGAGATAGATGAGCAGAATGGAGCTGGCCTGCCGGAGCGTTTCGCGCTCAATGGACATGCGGAAGGTGTTGACACGCATGCGGCCGCGCGCCGAGGCCAGCGCACTGAGCACCAGAACAGCCAGCGTCGTCGTCTTGATGCCGCCTGCCGTGGAGCCGGGACTGCCGCCGATGAGCATAAGGAAGTCCGTCAGCAGGTTGCCGGAGTCGGACAGCTTGGACAGGTCCACGGTATTGAAGCCGGCCGTTCGCGGCGTGACGGACTGGAAGAACGAGGCGAGGATCTTCTCCGGGATGGAGAGGCTTGCCATGGAGGCGTTCCACTCGAAGCCGAGAAACAGAAGCCCGCCGCCGAACAGCAGAATGCCGGATGCCGTCAGAACGAGCTTGCTGTGCAGCTGCAGGCGCTTCCAGCGGAAGCGGCAGCGGACAAGATCACGCCAGACGAGGAAGCCGAGGCCGCCAATGATGATGAGCATACAGATCGTCAGGCTCACAAGCGGATCGGACACATAGGCCGTCAGGGAAGAAAACGGCGCACGCATGCCCATGAGGTCGAAGCCTGCATTGCAGAAGGCGGAGATGGCGTGGAACACGGCGGCGTAGATGCCGCGCAGAACGCCAAATTCCGGGATAAACCGGATGGAAAGCAATGCGGCACCCGCAAATTCGAACACGAACGTAAAGGGAATGATCTTGCGGATGAGCGCCGCCGTACCGTCGAGCGTGATGTTGCCCGCAGACTGCATAAGGACCTTGCGGTCATAAAGGCCGAGGCGTTTGCCGAGCAGCATGGACGTCAGCGTGATGAAGGTCATGAAGCCGAGACCGCCGAGCTGGATGAGCGCGAGGATCACGAGCTGGCCGAAGACCGTCCAGCCGGTGAACGTGTCGCGGACGACGAGACCCGTCACACAGGTTGCACTCGTTGAGGTGAACAGGGCGTCGAGGAACCCGGCAGGTTCCCCACGTGAGGCGATGGGGAGCATCAGCAGCCCCGCGCCGGCCAGAATGACCAGCAGGAACCCGACCGCGATGAGACGCGAGGGGGTCAGGTGCATTTTTTTCAAATGAGGATCGCTTCCTTCCGACCGGCCTTCGTGCAGATGGGCCGGTGTTGCTTTCCCAGACAGTATAGCGGATTTGGAGCGAAAACGCAACTGTGATTTTTGACACGAAATTGTGTGAATTATTTTTGAAAATTCAAGAAAAATAGTTGAATTTTGGGGTCGTTTGTCATAGAATATTGGTCGGCAGTGTTTTGGAGAGCATGCTGCCGCGAAAATCTCTTCTCCGCAGGAGCACCATGCTGAACGTTGTCCTTGTTGCGCCGGAGATCCCGCAGAACACCGGCAATATTGCCCGCACCTGCGCCGCAACCGGCTCCGTGCTGCATCTCATCCGGCCGCTGGGCTTCGATATCTCCGAGCGGGCCGTGCGCCGCGCCGGGCTGGATTACTGGCATCTGGTCGATGTGCGCGTATACGACGATCTCGAGGACTTCTATGCGAAAAACAACGTTGTCCAGCAGCGGCTGTTCTCTACAAAGGCACCGCGCTCCTACTGCGATGTTTCCTATGACGATGGGTGCTACCTGTTCTTCGGCCGGGAGACGAAGGGCCTGCCGGAGCCGTTCCTCGAGGCCCATTATGATGACTGCGTCCGCATCCCCATCCGCGAGGAGGCACGCAGCCTGAATCTCAGCAATTCCGTTGCCATTGGCGTGTTTGAAGCGCTGCGGCAATTGAATTTCCCGCACCTGCGGGACTATGGAAAGATGAAAGTGTGAATTCTGCGTATCGCAAGTCTATCAGGAGGTCAATTATGAACTACAACAAGAAATCTGTTGAAGACATCGATGTCAAGGGCAAGCGCGTGCTTTGCCGCTGTGACTTCAACGTCCCCACCAAGGAAGGCAAGATCACGAGCGACAAGCGCATCGTAGCCGCCATGCCGACCATTGAGTACCTTGTCAACCACGGCGCCCGCGTCATCCTCTGCTCCCATATGGGCAAGCCGAAGGGCGAGTGGAAGCCCGAGCTGTCCCTGCAGGTCGTTGCGGACCGCCTGAGCGAGCTGCTCGGCAAGCCCGTCGTGATGGCCAAGGACGTCGTCGGTGAGGATGCCAAGGCCAAGGCCGCGGCCCTGAAGGACGGCGATGTGATGCTGCTGGAGAACGTCCGCTTCATGAAGGGCGAGACGAAGAACGATCCCGAGCTGTCCAAGGAGCTGGCTTCTCTGGCGGAGATCTTTGTGAACGATGCATTCGGCACGGCGCACCGCGCCCATTCCTCCACGGCCGGCGTGGCGGATTATCTGCCTGCTGTCTGCGGCTTCCTCGTGCAGAAGGAAGTCTCCATCATGGGCAAGGCTCTGGCCGATCCGACCCGCCCGTTTGTCGCCATCCTCGGAGGTGCGAAGGTCTCCGATAAGCTGAACGTCATCAATAACCTCCTCGAGAAGGTCGACACCCTCATCATCGGCGGCGGCATGGCCTACACCTTCCTCGCTGCGAAGGGCTACTCCGTCGGCAAGTCCCTGCTCGACAACGAGAAGATCGACTACTGCCGCGACATGATGGCCAAGGCCGAGGCCAAGGGCGTGAAGCTCCTGCTGCCGGTCGACACCGTCGTCGCTGCGGACTTCCCGAACCCGATCGACGCGGACATCGCCGTGAAGACTGTCGCCGCGGACGCCATCCCCGACGACATGGAAGGCCTTGACATCGGCGAAGAGACCCGTAAGCTCTTTGCGGACGCCGTCAAGAGCGCCAAGACCGTCGTCTGGAACGGCCCGATGGGCGTGTTCGAGAACCCGACGCTTGCACAGGGCACCATCGCCGTGGCACAGGCTCTGGCCGATTCCGATGCCGTGACCATCGTCGGCGGCGGCGACTCCGCGGCTGCCTGCGAGCAGCTCGGCTTTGCCGATCAGATCACGCACATCTCCACGGGCGGCGGCGCTTCTCTGGAGTTCCTTGAGGGCCTCGAGCTGCCGGGTATCGCCTGCCTGCAGGATCGCTGAGCGGGAGCGCGGAATGAACAGAAAATATCGCAAAACGCTCATTGCCGGCAACTGGAAAATGAATAAAACGCCGACGCAGACGAAGGCGTTCATGACCGAGCTGAAGGGCCTGCTGCCGAAGGGCCGCTGGTGTGATATCGCGCTGTGCGTCCCGGCTGTGTGCATCCCGGCCGCAGTCCGCGCCATGCGCGAGACACGCGTGGCCATCGGTGCAGAGAACTGCAATGCGCATACCTCCGGTGCCTATACCGGCGAGATCGCCGCGGATATGCTCGTTGATGCAGGGTGCAAATATGTCATCCTCGGTCACTCCGAGCGCCGCGCCATGGGCGAGACGGATGCGGACGTGAATGCAAAGCTTCATACGGCGCTGGATGCGGGCCTGATCCCGATCGTCTGCTGCGGCGAAACGCTTGCACAGCGGGAATCCGGCGTGACGGAGGAATGGATCACCATGCAGATCAAGCTGGCGCTGGCCGGTGTGCCGGAGGAGAAGATCCGCCGCATCGTCATCGCCTATGAGCCCATCTGGGCCATCGGCACCGGCGAGACCGCAACGCCGGAGCAGGCCGAGGAGGTCTGCCAGCACATCCGCACCATCATCCGCAAGCGCTTCGGCTCGAAGAATGCCCGCGCGATGACCATCCTCTATGGCGGCTCCATGAACGAAAAGAACGCCTTTGAGCTGCTGGCCCAGCCGGATATTGACGGCGGCCTGATCGGCGGCGCATCTCTCGTGCCGGAGAAGTTCGTCCGCATCATCGAGGATGCCAACCAGCCCGTCGGCTGAGAAGCAAAATAAATTCTAAGCGGGGTTCGGTCATCCGGACCCCGCGTGATTTTTGAAAGGGAGACAGTATGGAACGCATTCCCATCGTCATCGATACCGACCCCGGAATCGACGACTTTTTCTGCCTTGCGCTGGCCTGCGCCTATTCAGACCGCCTGGACCTGCGCGCCGTGACCACCATGGGCGGCAACAATCACACGGATGTGACGACGCAAAACGCGCTGAATATCCTATCCCTGTTCCGGACGGATGTCCCGGTGGCCCGGGGCGCGGACCGCTATCTCGAGGCGGAGTTCGGCGCGCCTGCGGCGAAGTGCCACGGTTCCAACGGCGTGGGCAATCTCGTTCTGCTGCAGTCCGACAGGACGCCGGACGATCTGCCCGCGTGGGACAAGCTCTATGAGATCGCAAAGGCCGCGCAGGGCGAGCTCGTCCTCGTGACGGTCGCGCCGCTGACGAATATCGCGCTGGCCCTGCAGAAGCATCCGGACCTGCCGCACTGGATCAAAAAGATCGTGATGATGGGCGGCAGCATCGGCCGCGGCAACATCACGCCCTATGTCGAGGCGAACGCGGGCCACGACCCGGCCGCCACGAAGCTCGTCTTTGAGAGCGGCATTCCCATCGATATGGTCGGCCTGAGCATCACGCTCGGCTGCCCCATCCGGCCGGATGTGTTCGAGCGCTATATCCCGGCGCAGCGGGGCGGCTTTCGGGAGATCATGGAGGCGCTCATCCGCTTCCGCAGCGGCGAGGCCATGCACGATGCCGTCGCCATCTCCACACTGCTGGACGACCGGCTGATGACGTGGCAGACCGGTGAGATCACCGTGGAGCTGGCTCCGCCGGAGCGCAGCGGCCAGACCGTGCTGCATCCGTCGGAACATGCCGACATGCGCGCCGCCGTGGCCGTGGATACGGACCGCTATGACGCCATTATCGGCGGTATGCTGCAGCGTCTGGAGAAGAGGCTGCGGAACTGAATACGGCATTTTTCCGCCGCAGAGATGCGTTCTCTGCGGCGGCTTTTTTTCGTTTGAAGCTATATTATAGAAAAAGATACCTTGACAGGCGAAGTATCTTGTGCTATAGTAGACTCACAAAGGCTGCCGGATGCGGCAGCGGGAAGGAGGCTGGAGTCCCTTGTATATTGCGGGAGACCTGATCCGCGGCCATACGGAGACCATCATTCTGGCGCGCCTGATGCAGCGCGACAGCTACGGCTACGAGATCAATAAAACGGTCCGGGAGCTGTCCGGCGGGCGCTACGAGCTGAAGGAGGCCACGCTCTACACCGCGTTCAAGCGGTTGGAGGAGACCGGGCAGATCATGTCCTATTGGGGCAGCGAGGCTACGGGCGCCCGGCGGCGCTATTATCGCATCACCCCGGCCGGACGCATGGCCTACCAGGAGCAGGTCAGCGTCTGGGAGGCCACAAAAGAGATCATTGATCGGCTGATCGCCATGGAGGAAGAGTCATGAGAGAACAATTAAGGCAGGAGGTGCTGCGCCGCTTTGCGGGCGCACCGGACACGCAGCAGGCGCGCGATCTGCGCGATGAGATCCTGAGCAATACCCTGCAGCGGTATGACGATCTGCTTGCCGGGGGAAAATCGGAGCAGGAGGCCTATGCCAGCGCGCTCGAGAGCGTCGGCGATGTGGAGGAGCTGCTTTCCAGCCTGCCGCGCGCTGCGCAGGCCGAG
>ERZ791923.3622-NODE-3622-length-11524-cov-5.314326_pt1 | contig 11524 bp, 9 predicted proteins | sample MGYA00510133_ERZ791923 | MGnify/ENA primary metagenome ERZ791923 (study PRJEB30046, sample SAMN00792106) | human gut metagenome | study: EMG produced TPA metagenomics assembly of the A metagenome-wide association study of gut microbiota in type 2... | reverse complement strand
TTGAAATACCTTACGACAAGACCGCTCTTGTAGGATATATAGAAAAAGGTCAGAAAACGACAGTCACCATACGTGTTGAGTTCACGTTTGATTCAGATGTTCCTGCCGGGAGTTGCAAGATCGGATTTAGTGAGGAAATGACATGTAACATACATTTCGGTAATCAGGACGGTTCACAGGACAGGTTCTATTACAAATACGCTTCTGTGACGGATGCGGTGTTCAGTATGCGTACAGGAACTTATACAGGCACGGAATTTAAGATAAACAAAAACGGTATTATTTCTCTTTACGGTGAAGTGAACGGTGATACGGGAGAAACGGAAGAGGATGTTGCCATGTTTAATAAGGGAGCACGATATAAAATATCATGCTACAGAACAGATAGCGACAATGCCAAACTTCCCCTTTACACAGATGGTAAATCTCCTTCAATTGCGGCAGGAACGGAGTTTGTCATTCTGAATATCGTCATGCCCGAATCTTATGTGACAATGGCTGAGAATACGCTTGAAAAGGCGGCTCTTGACTACCTGTCAAGATATGACCATGAGAACCGAACCGTTTCACTTGACATATCTAGCGGATTTGTCGCAGAGCATCCTAACCTTTTCATTGACTTCATAGAAGGAAATATGCTAAAGGTAAGGGATGATGGAATAGGCGTGTTCGATTTCTCTGATAACGGTCAGATAGTGGATATGCAGTTACAGATACAGTCTTTGGAGATTAAATATTCCAAGGAGAATATGTTCCCGTCATATTCATGCACCATTGCAAGAAGAAAGATACTGTCTTTCTATGAACGGTTGGCACAGGAAAATCAAACGGCTTCAACGCAGAATACGACAAATGTAACATTAGGCGGAACAGGAACAGGAAGCGGTGGCGGCGGTGATGTCACCAATGCCGATCATGCCAATTCCGCATATACGCTAGATGAGGACACACCTGTACATAACTGGTTCTTATCCGCGCTGAACGATGATGATGCGCAAGGCATAATCAATTTTCTTAAAGGTCTGAAAATATCCGGGAATTTGGTAAGCCGCATTGTGAAGCAGGGTGACAAGGATGTTACCTACACCGATGAAGACGTGATGAGCGCATTGCGTGTAATGACTGAGATAGAGAACAGTGAGGAGAAGCTGAAAGAGATATTCTTGCGGAAGGACGTGGCGGATTCCACTAAATACTTGTTATCCTTATTGGGCGGAGTTTTGATTAAGAAATATGCCAAGTTCGGTGATTTCGTTACTGGTGTATCAGGTGGATACATAGACGAAAAGGGTGACATGGAAATGGGAGGCGGCGTTTTCCGTAAGCGTTTGTTTGTGCCTGAAATAGCCTATAACCGTACAACCTATTTCAAAGGACGTATGGTAAACTCCCCCGGTGGTGGTTGTACCGTATTGTCATACGTGGATAACGGCGATGGAACCTACACCATCACTCCCGATCTGACAGATGCGGACGGATTGAGCCAGTTTGTTGATGATATCCTTACCACCTATTTTGTGACTAAGAATAGCGAAGGCAAACTGAACGGTTTTGAAGAAATGAAATTCCGTGTGACTGCCGCAGATTATACCGCCAAGAAGTTTACTGTCATTCCCCGTCCGGGGCATTCTGACTGGAAACCTGCCGAGCAGATGGTATTGGCACAAACAGGTAACTTTACGGATCAGGAACGTCAGACTTATATACTTATTGATTCAGTCAACGGAAACAACTGTATTACATTCTTTGACAATGCCAACACTTGGGACCCGGAGCCGGCGCAGATGCCTGCGTGGTTCGGTAAGAAAAAAGGCATGACTGTAGCCGGTATTAATGCGGACAATTACTCAGCCGTTCTTCAAAACATTATCATGACCGGGCTTATCTTTCAGGTGGATGAGATCACTGGAAAGACAGTGCGTGTTCCGTTGGATAAAGGTAAATGGGTTGCAGGTAAATACGCCTATTATGACCGGGTGTCACACAACGGGGCTTTGTGGTTGTGTGTTGATGATAACGGAACGACAACAGAACCGTCAGATGATAACCCGGCATGGCTGAAACAAGTGGCGGAAGGGCAAAAAGGTGATCCTGGTCTGTCTGTAATAGGTGGCGGTCATTGGGAATCCTCTAAGACCCCATACGAGGTCAATACCATGGTCACTTTGGCGGGCTGTGTTTTTATCTCCAAGGTGAAAACATCCAATCCTCCCATCAGGATCGCAAGGTTCAGGAACGGCAGTTATCGTCGCAAAAAGGATGGCGGTTATATCCTTGCCGGGAAGTCAGCCGACTGGACCGTGCATGAAGACTGGGAGATGCTTCTGGACGGGCGTGAGCTGAAAGGCGAAAGCATCACCTTCCTTGGTGAATTTGCATCCCATCCATCCAATCCCAAGGAGGGTAACAGCTACCGAAATACGGCTGACCATTGTACTTACATATACCGGAATGGTTTGTGGATGGTCATGGTCAAAGACGGGACTGACGGTAAGGACGGCAAAGGTTACGAGTGGATCTACACCCGTACCAACATCATCGGCCTTACCCCTGACAAGCCGGAATCGAAACAGCAGGATGATTATATACCGGAAGGCTGGACAGATGATTTTCTTGGCGTGGATGCCGACCATCAGGTGGAATGGGCGTGCAAACGTGTGAAGCGTGATGGAGTATGGAGTGAATGGAGCACTCCGGCCCCTGTGCACCGTTGGAGTAAGGACGGGGAGTCGAATATCATGGCCGACCTTGACAATGAGATGGTGAGCGTCGCTCTTACCAGTACCGGCGTTACTACTTCCGCACAGTCATGGACTACCCATGTGTCCATGTGGTACGGTACCGAGAAACTCACCCTTGAATCTTTGACAGTCAGCACGCCTGCCGGTTTCACGGCAAGCACAAGCAAGGCCACCGGAGCGGTGGCGATATCCGTCGCTGCCGGAAAGTCGGTTCCGGAACAGAATACGGTCACCATCACACTGGCTGCAATGAAGAACGGGCAGCTCTATACCCGTGAACTGACTTTCAAGATAACCGGTGTCCGTGGCGGGGCGGACGGTTCCGATGCGGTAATTTATAGCCTTGTCACTTCGGTCACGATGGTCAGCAAGAACAAGAACGGCGGTTACAGTGTAGCTTCGGTATCCTGTCGGCGTATGAAGACAGTCGGTGCAGTCACTACGGCCACAACGGACGGGGAGTTAAAGTACAGTCGTGACGGTGCGGCCGAGGTTCCCATCGGTGATGGTGTCGGGGTGGCTTCCGGTAATTTTACCAGTAGCTTGAAGTTCGTGTTCTACGTGAACGGTCAGGCGGTTGATGTCGAAACTGTCCCGATGGTTGTGGACGGCAGTGACGGAAAGGATGGTGAGAGCATCACAGCAGCCGGTCATTGGGAATCCGCCAATACTCCGTATGCCAAGAACAGTACAGTATCGTTTGCCGGAGGATCTTACTTAAGCAAGGTTGAAACCTCCAACCCTCCGATTAAAATCGCCAAGTTCAGAAACGGCAGACTCCGCAGGAAAAGAGACGGCGGATACATCCTCGCCGGCAGATCTGCGAACCGGACGGTACATGCGGACTGGCAGGAGATGGTTGCCCCCGTCGGACCGTCGGCATCCTACTGGCTGGACAGTCCTGTCAGCGTGATCAACTTCACTTCAACAGGCACGCCATCCCCGTCTGGATTCCTTGTCACTTGCAAACAGAATGTGGCAGACAATGTAAGCACGTGCAGCACGCTTTATCTGGCAGCCCGCAAATACAACGGAAGCTGGCTGGCTCACGTAGGTGCTACCCTAAGCAATCAGATATCCGTTCCAGCGACAGCCGGATACACCCAGTTTGCCGTCCGGGCTTATAAATCCGCGTCGGACGCAAACGCATGGAATAATAATTTTGTCGCTGAAAAAGGGGTGGGTGTTGCAAATGATGGTTCCATAGGAGCGACAGGAGCAACAGGGGCGTTTCCCCGTGACAGAGGCGTATGGGCTTCCGGACAGACTTACGTCTGGAATGCGGATTACCGGGATAAGGTCATATATCTGATAGGGGGAGTTTATTATAATTTCCTTGTAAAAAATTACGGCGCTTCCGTTACCGCTGCACCCACATCTGTCAACGGTGATTCCAATTGGGAAGCTATGCAGAAGTTTGTGAATATCGCCACTGACACCCTGTTTGCCGATGGTGCGAATGTAGCCGGCTTCATGTTCAAAGACAAGGTTCTCAAATCTTTTAATGACAAAGGTGAAACTCTTCTTATCAACGGTGTAACCGGGTATTTTAAATGTAAGAATGCAGAGATTACAGGAACAATCACAGCGGATAAAGGACGTATCGGTCCGTTCTCCATCGCTTCGGGAATATTGTCCTCAAAGATCCTTTATGAAAATGAAACAAATAAATACGTCGGTTTCAATTTGTCTGCCGGACAAATTGAGTTTTATAACGAAAGGACATTTGCAAACGTAAGAATCGGGGGAAACACGCAGTTTGCCACCATTGAAGGGATTAAGTATGATGCTGGAATTGACATACAGAGTCCAAATGCCATGATCGGGATGCACATCAAGACTCCGAGCATTCCTCTATTCGTGGAGGGAGGTAACATTTTCCTTCATCCGAACAATGACAGCTATGTTTCTCTTCGTGGCATAGTTGGCAACTGGAGGAATATCTCTGTCAAAGCTTCATTGAACAACAACGATGATAATGTGATGTTTATTAATAGAGACAATATAGAAGTGACGCTTCCTCCGGATGTTCCGGGACATACTATATACTTCAAACGTATGAGCGGCGGAGTAAGATTGACAGGAGGACGGATCCTGCCTGCTCCCGGAGGACGGGAGGTGTCTTATATTGATTTGGATTTTGCATCCGGCTTCATTAAGTGTATGGGTAATTATTGGGTTATGTTTTATTGCGGATAATTTAAATATAAAGTATGAGAATAAATTTTGCACAATTCCCTATTTATGATGGGATTAAAAAAGAAAAGCTTATAGCCAGTAACATCACTGAGGCCTTCGGTGACTGGATATATAAGAACGTAGCGGGCTTGAAGGCGCATCTCCTTGCGGAGAAAATCTTCAAGTCGACTGTAGATGGTGTGGAACTTGACGAAGAGGAGGTGGATATCATAAGACGCTCCACCTCCATGCTGCCCGGTCTGCTGGCGGACTCACTGAATGATTATCTGGATAAAAAGAAGGAGTAGTATGAAAGAATTATGGCAATTAATCAAGATGCTGTTCTCAAGCAAGCCGGGTGATTTTGATACTCCTGAGCTGCTTCCCATGAAGCATTATCCTTTCAAGAGATACCGTTTCATGATGTGGTGCGGACGGATGATATACCGTGCCGAGAACAAGGAGAACATAGATAGGTATATGCAGACCTATGCGGGTAAGGAAAGCTTGACGCACGAAACCATACACTTGCGTCAGGCACAGGTTATCGGCTCATGGGTAAAATACTACTGGCGGTATTTTGTCGAGTGGGTTAAGGGAAACCCTATCTGCCATCCTGCGAGTTCGGCATATTATACCATCTCATACGAAATGGAGGCGTATGCCAACGAGGGCAATTTGGATTATCCCGTGAACTACGACGGAAGCAACCTTTCCCGGTACAAGATAAAAGGTGGCAGGAAGAAGCTGTACAAATCGATTGGCGGCACTTCAAAAGCGTGGAAAACTTATATAAGAACTTTATAAAATTTGGATATTATGAGTGATTTGAATTTAGAAAATATAGTTGGCTTTAAAGCTGTGGATAAAAACGGCAACGAACGACAGGTGACCGTCGATGAGATGACAGAATTAGTTTCCGCACGGATTGTTTCCGCTGCATCAGAAATATCAACATTTGCTGCCGCTGCGGCAGCCGGAACAGATGAGTTTGAGGACCAGTTGCCCCAGTCCGACACCTTCTCTTGGCTCCGTACTTTGGACGGTTCCAAGAACCCAACTTTGACATCTTCTTCGGCTGCCGCGAAAGTCCTGGGAGAACTCATAGGGGTTAATTACTTGAAGAAAGCCTTTGATTATAAAAATATAATATTAGGAAGTAATGAATCTTACGAATTAGGAATATGTGCAGGACTTGTAGTAATTAGAAATATTTATATATCTGCTGCATTTTCATTGTTGCTAATCGATGAATTCCACAATGCTGTTACAACTATAGCTGGTAACAGTATAAAAGAGCTCGGTCTTGAATTTAGATTTGATACAACTGATTACAAAGCAAGAATGAGTATAATCAATGTTAGTAGTAATAATGCTAATATTGAAATTTCTTATCAAAATCTAAGTTTTTAATCCTTCTGGGAGAACTGATTGGTGTTGCTAATGCGGAAAAGAACGGATTAATGAGTAAAAATAATTATATTAAAATTGCTCAATCCATCACGTCTACCAAATTAATAAAAATAGAATCTTGGGATGGATATTCTACACTTGTATTTATTAGAACAAGTGGAGCAACCGGATTATATTCCATTGATGGTAACTGGGCGAACAATGCAAAAATCACAAGATTGTCTGGTCCTTTAGGGAAGGACCATTTTAATGCATATAGAGAAGAAAATGGTAATATTTATGTAAAGACGACTAGACCGTCAGACCCATTGACTGTTACGTCTGTAGGATCTAATCATGTTTTAAAATTTGAGGAATCAGATAAAGATGTTGATTCTTTAATAGTATTACAATGATCGGGAGGATCGGGTGGCACCGGTTTGTACCGGACCACCCGTTTTTTATACCAAAGATACGGTTCGCCAATAATCCAAATTAATCGCCAACAGGCAGAAAATCTTGTCTAAATTCCTACCTGTGTGAGCGTACTAATATCTATATCTACTTTAGTTGCTGAAATGGCATTATAAATCGGTATGCGGTTGGCAAAATATGCTATAGCGTATCCCCATCCACTCACGTAAACATAATAATTGTAATCATTATCTCTATACATTCTTATTGATGACGGTCCAGAATTATGCGTAATACATAACCCATTACCACCGCCATGCATACAGATAATAGAGTAGTCATCAACTACTTCCGAATTACCTTCACCAACAATCTTAACTACCAAATTTAAATTCCTTGTAAAATCAATCCTATATAAGGTTGCAGATCCTCTACCTTCTGCCATCCTTATAGAGTTTTCATTTTGCAGAAGTTCTCCCAGATCGTAAAATATGCCATTACTGTTTTAATATTTTTCTTACGTTTATATCAATGTCACCAACCTTTGACACTACAGTTAATTTTAATAGTGAAACTGAAAAACTAAGATTGCCTTTCATCCCTAAAACTTGGTAATTATCGTAATTAATAATAACAATGCATGACAGAGATGCAAGAGTAGGTTGGGTTATGTAGTAAGCTCCTACCCCAACACCTATTTCTGTTTCAATACTTTCTTTTAAAGAATAACTATCGTATGCATTTTGTAGCAGTCCTCCCAGCTCTGATTTTAAAGCGAATTTATGTAAAAGAAATGCTTCTCCACGCTGACTTTACAAAATTATTAATATTACCTTTTCTAGTGGATATTTCTGCGCTGTCTGTGTTTGGATAGAACACTTGTGTTATTTGATCACTGTCATTAAAAACGACAAGTGTTCCCCAATAAGTGCTAGGTCCATCAATCATGTTTTCTTGTATCTTATAGTAGCCAGTTTCGATCAAATCATTATAACTCCTATTTGTCATTATCCCTCTAAACATAAATGGGAATAACCCCAAACTATTCATCAGTTCTCCCAGAAGCATTTTTTGTGGTTTATTTTGTAAATACAGAAGATTATTTTAACTTTAAAAACAAAAAGTTGAATATGTTAGAGAAGATCAGATACCGTTTGGTTTATAACCGACAAAACAAGTTAAATCGACAGGGGACAGCCCTAGTCCAAATAGAAGCCTATTTGAATCAGAGAAAGGTATATTTTAAAACCAATGTTTATCTAAAGCCGGAGTGTTGGAGTAAGGATGGCGCTCAAGTAATTAACCATCCGCAATCGAATGAGCTTAACGCAATGCTATACGAGAAGATACTGGAGTTGCAGGCTATAGAACTTAGCTACTGGAAAAGAGGGCTTGAATCAAACCTTTCCACGTTAAAGGAGGCTGTAAAAAAGGGAATTAAACCAGTTGTGTCGTTTTTAAAATTTGCAATACAAGCGATAGAGAATTCAGATAGGAAACCGGGAACCAAGGATAACATGCTGGGCACGGTAGCCACTTTGAAGGAATTTCGGAACGTGATAGAGTTTACCGATATAAACTATACGTTTCTAAAGGAGTTTGACGCATTTCTGCGCAACAAAGGATTAAAGGTAAACACGGTAGGAAAACACATGAGAATACTGCGTACCTTGGTTAACGAAGCAATAAACGAAGGTTATATATTACAGGAGGCATACCCTTTCCGTAAGTTCAAGATCAAGAAAGAGAAGAAGGAACATAACTTCCTGATGCCGGCAGACTTGGAGAAGCTGGAGAATCTTGAACTGCCGGACAGGAAGAACAACAGCCGGCACATACTGGACGCATTTCTCTTCTGCTGCTATTGCGGATTGAGATTCTCTGATTTTAAACAATTGACTTATAAAAATCTTGTAACAGTTGACGGAAAGCAATGGCTAGTTATGAATAGCATCAAAACAGGCGTAAAACTCAACATTCCGCTATATCTGCTGTTTAACGGAAAGGCACTGGGCATAATGCGGAAGTACGACAGTGTCGAACAACTGGCTGCATTAGGTTGCAATTCGGACACCAATCGGACGTTACAGAAATTGGGAAAGATGGCGCGCATCAACAAGAAGTTCACCTACCATACCAGCCGTCACACTTGTGCAACCCTATTAGTACATCAGGGAGTTCCGATAACCACCGTCCAAAAACTCTTGGGGCATACATCGGTCAAGACAACAGAGATATATTCGGAAGTGTTTGATGAAACAATCATCAAGGATCTGACAAGGGCTAATCAGAAGTATTCTAAAAGTAGAAATGTAAAACAAAATCAAATAAAATCTCAAAAATTCCCGGAAAAATATCTCAGGCAGTAGAATCTATAAAATCTATCTGTTTTATACTTGTTTTTCATACTTCGATCTATCTACCCTTTAATTTGTAAATAAAAAAATACAGAACCGTTTAATTTTAGGTATTAATATTAGGCAGGTAATTGTTTGGATAATTTTAGTAAAAAAAATATACTTCATAAATAGAACTTCCCCTTACTGATAAAAGGTAAGGGGGAGTGTTTATTTCGTTTTCATTAGTTTTTCCTCAAACTCCGCAATGATACAATCTGCATCACCGCCATGTACCCAACTCTCTAATATTGAAGAGAGAACTTCGATTGCTTTTTCAACCGAAACATTATCCGTTACACGTTCCATCGTTCAATCTCCTTTCGTTCCAAAATAAATAGCACCAAGTATGACAAACGAGCATCCGCAAAGGAATGCAAATATATGACTAACTATCGGGTTCATTGTTTCAATCCTTTTAAAACATGACTAATCACATCTACTGTCCATCCGTTTCCTAACAGACCCATGCCTATATGTGGTTGTACCGACTTGGTGTATCCTTCGGGTACGGTCTGTAATCTTTCCGCTTCCGTAATATTTGGCGTTCTGAATCCTTTTTCTGGATTACAGTCGGGTGATTTGAATATAAGCGGTGTAAGTGATCTTTTATATCTTCTCAACAGTGATTCGGGGTTCTTGGCAAACCTGTTCCATGATTCAAGCATACACCATGATTTGTCTTTCTCCACATACCCGTCCGTAATGATGTCCTTGAACAATATTCCCTTGTCCTTCCATGCAGGTATTTCCCAGTTGCACCAGTAGTATCTTGCTCTCATTTGCGCGGAGAAATCGGAACTGTTGATATACACATAGTCTACTCCAAGATGTGACGAAATAAAATCAGCCCATTCGGACTTCATCTTCACATTTTCAAGCAGGAATTTTATGTTAGGATTGAACTGTCTGATATGGTTCAGTATGTTGACGTATTCAAAGAACAGACTCGAACGCTCGCCATCGAAGTTCAGTTTCTCTTTCCCTAACTGTGAGAAATCCTGACATGGTGTTCCGCCAATCAATAAATCAATATCTTTCCACTGTATATCCCATTTGTTCCAGTTTTTAATATCACCCAATTCAATTATATCGGGGTAATTATCCAGTGCAACCTTGATAGACGGTTCGTTTATTTCGCTTGCGTAATACTTGTCTACCTTTATGCCTGCTCTTTCCAGTGCGATACGTCCGCAAGATATCCCGTCACATAAACTTAGTACATTCATTGTTTTTCCAAATATTTAAAGATATGTTTGATTGTTTCTATATTCCTCCGTTCCCAAGCATCTTGTAACGCTGTGTATCGGATATTCCATCCCATATATACCATTCGGGAACGGTTTGAAGTCGTGCGCACTCGGTGGGGGTAAGCCTACGAATGCGAAAATTACCGTTATCAACTAGCATCATACCGTTTGCCATTGCTCCCTTGTGTGATGTAGCAAGTAATGTATGAGCCTTATCGTCTATACTGCGTATATTTTTCTTTATATATTTGTTTGGAATTGTAATATCGGCAATATTAGGAGTATAAATTATAACGCATGGTTGTGTGCTTCCATCATTTCTAGCCCTTGCCAGCAGTGTACATGATTTACCAGATTTTATTTCACGGAAATGCCTCCCTCCAAATCCACATATCGTTCCCGAAACAACTATCAGATTATCCTTTTGTACTGTTGTAAGGCAATTGGTTTTTCCATCTTCCCTAGGTTCAAGCTGTTGGATGTTCTTTCTCTGTTCCTTTACAATCCCGGCTTCATATTCCTTTCTTATCTTTTTTCCATATTCGGTTCTTTTTGGAGTAAGGCAGGCTGATTCACGCCCTCGCATCGCAACACATATCGGATCATTTTCCGTCTTTACCCTGCCCTTCAAGCATTCAATCATCTTGTCAGACAAGAAATATTTTTCATCAACCTCTTCTTCAAGGATATCCCTTAACAATATACCCCTATCTTCTGGCTGTGGAATATCGTCATGGATATCCGTCCAGTATATACGCTTTCTGTTTTGTGCCGATACAAGGGCGGAGTTAATATGTATTCCTTTCCTACCCATTGTTTCATTGAACACAGATTCCCATTTATTTCCCATTTCCACATTTTCAAGGAAGAATTTGGGATTGTCACCACGCTCAATAAGTTCGTGGTATATACGTATGTATTCCCAAAACAGATAGGATTGCCCTTCAAACTCGAAACCGTTCTCCTTCAATTCAAGATACGTTTGCAAGTCTAAAACCTCCATGCCTTCTTTCGTTGAAAGCCCTTTTCTCTTGCCGGACATGGACAGGTTTGTGCATGGCGATCCTCCGATTATCAAGTCTATCTTATCCAGTCTGCTTACTTCAAGTTCTCTTACATCACCAAGCTGTATGGTGTCAGGAAAGTTCTGCAT
>ERZ791923.3615-NODE-3615-length-11559-cov-3.574496_pt1 | contig 11559 bp, 9 predicted proteins | sample MGYA00510133_ERZ791923 | MGnify/ENA primary metagenome ERZ791923 (study PRJEB30046, sample SAMN00792106) | human gut metagenome | study: EMG produced TPA metagenomics assembly of the A metagenome-wide association study of gut microbiota in type 2... | reverse complement strand
ATCATTTATCTCTTTGAAGTGAAGGGTAATGGGAATACTGGAAAAGGGATTTGTCTTTTTATGAAAGAATCCTTCAAAATCTACCAAATGCCTCTCATATACGTTCATAAAATCATAAGCCTCTGACCTGAGTTTTAACAGCCAACTCATATTTGGAATGATGAACCGCATGATGGCGCCACTTTTTTTGAAGAAAGATGAGAAACCTGACAACGGGTATTCTCCGAACTCTACCGTTGTCAACTTCGGACAATAGCATAGATTGAAAAACGAGGAGCCTCTTTGGAAATTACGAGGGAACTTAAAATGCGTAATATTCTTGAGATGGGAGATATTGACCAACGTGGTCACAGCATCAGGAATTTCCAACTCCTCTACCTCTGCACCACAAATATTTATATCTTTATATACCTCATATTTTATTTTATCATCTGGAAATGATGAAACTTCCGGAATGTAGGAAATCCCTACCAGAGTCATTACACCGAGAGTGAGTCCCGGTAGAGGAATCTCGGAAGGCAGTCGCAGTATTCCCTTTATGTTCATTATGTTTTGGACTCCTACAATCTTAATGGGAAACTTTTACGCCAACTCCGTTCCGGCGGTCAATATATTCCCAATAATGGTCAGTGGAAACACGCCAATAATAACCATTGCTAAAAAACAACTCGTTGGCATAATTTTCCAAGATATATCTGTAGCGGTTTGCTTCATCGGGTAATTCCGACAAAAAACTGACAAGATTCGAAGTGCGTTCGGGAGCAGTGTGCAACGCCCTTCGCAAATGTAGCCGGAAACGGTTTTCTTTTCCAATACAAGTCATGACGTTATGTTACCTCAAAGTATCACTTCTTCGCTGCCGTCAGGAGGGAGCCGAGGGCGGTGAAGAGGGTCAGGACCGTGGATTTGTCGGGGACCGGGATGTTCAGGGTGGTTTCGCCGGTTTCTGCGTCCTCGTTTACCAGTTCGTCTACAAGTTTTTTAGTGTCTTCCGGAGATTGGAGCGTGCGTGCCAACCCGCTCAGGAATGATACTCCCTGCGATACCAGTTCTTGGGCATTTCGCGGCTCTTTTGCCCAACGGCTTACACTTGCAGAGCTTGGGTCTGTTCCACCGCTACTACGTGTAGACTTTGCACGTTTCGTGTCTCTTGCTGCTTGAGGTTCTTCTAGGTTGTTGTTTTCAGTGACGGGTTCTTGCGGTGTTTCGGAATCTTGTGGAACCGACTTAATGTCACTGTCTTGCAGGGCTTCTTCCTCCTCTTCGCTTTCCTCCTCTTCTTCGTACCCGTAGTCCTCGTAATAGCCGCCGTAGTCGCTGTAATAATCATAGTCATCGTAGTAGTCTTCCTCCTCTTCGGATTCCGGTTCTGCGACGGAGGTTTCGAACTCTTGCGGTTCATCGAGGTGGGCTTCGTCGGTTATCTCTTCGGCCACGACATCTTCGACGTCCTCGGTCAGCGTCTCCACCGTTTCCATAATCTTGTCGAGGCGGTTGGTTTCGAGAAATACCGAATCCTCGCCGTTGTCGAGCACACCTTCGAACAGCGAACTCTTGAACTTGAGGGTCGAAAGCATCTGCTCCTCTATGGTTCCGCTTGCCACAAGGTTGATAACCTGGATGTTGCGTTGCTGGCCGATGCGGTATATACGCCCGATGCGCTGTTCGAGCACGGCGGGGTTCCACGGCAGGTCTACGTTTATTATTATTGAGGCGACCTGAAGGTTGAGGCCGGTGCTTCCGGCATCTGTGGAGAGGAAGACACGGCTTTCGGGGTCATCGGTGAAGCGGTCCATGAGTTCCTTGCGTTTTACCGAAGGGACGCCGCCGTGCAGGTTCTCGAAGCCTATCCCCTCTTTTGTGAGTTCTGCCGCGATGAGGCGCGTCATGCGTTCCCATTGGCTGAAAACCACTATCTTCTCGTCGCCCGATTCCACCACGTTGCGCACCATGTTCACAACCTCCTCCACCTTGGTGTCATAGCGCGACTCCTGGTCAAGGATGAAAGTGCTGTCGCATACCATCCGCATCTGGGAGAGGAACAGGAGCAGCCGCTTGCGGTCGGTCTCGCTGAGGAAATGGAACCGCTGCCATTTCTGCACCAGCTGCGCCACGGATGTCTTGAACTCGTTGTGCATCCCCATCTGTTTGGGCGTCATTGGAACGAATACCACCTTGTCCATGCGCGCGGGGAGCTGTATGGCGACGTCGGCCTTGCGGCGGCGTATCATCACCGGTTTCAACTTCTCCCCCACTTCATGGAGATTGCGGTAACCCACCACTTTCCCGTTGTCGGAAGTGACGACCGACTCCTCGCGGAACTTGTAAAACGGGCCGAGGCGATACTGGTCCACGAACTGCATGATGGAGTAGAGTTCCTCGATGCGGTTTTCAAGCGGCGTCCCTGAGAGCATCACCGCGTATTGCGACTCAATCTTGCGGGCAGCCTTTGAAATCTGCGTGTTCCAGTTTTTCAGTCGCTGAACCTCGTCCATGATGAGCATATCGGTTTCGAGCTTGCCGAGCTGCTTGATGTCGTTGCTCATGGCGTGGTACGAAACTATCTTGTAGAACTCAGGGGCACCGTACATCTTGGCGCGCTTCAGGTGGTTGCCCTCGATGACGAGAACCGACGAGCCGGTGAACCTTTCGATTTCCCTTTTCCACTGGTATTTCAGCGATGTGGGACACACTATGAGCACACCGCCCACGAATCCTTTGTCCTTCAATAACTCGGCTGTACCGAGTGCCTGTACGGTTTTACCGAGACCCATCTCGTCGGCGATAATGACACGGCCGGCCCGGAACGCCGCCCTAATCCCTTCGCGTTGGTAAGGATAAAGTTCCGTTTTCAATACGGTATTCAGTGCCGTGTCATCGATGTCCGCCAGCATCTTTTCGCGGGTTGCGCGGTCGAGGCGCTCGCAGATGTACTGCATGGCGTCGGAATACCAGCGGAACGACGAGCTTATGCGCGCGGCCTCCGAAAGGAACTTGAAAATGTCCCTTAAGCTCTCCTCCCGCAACACGCCCTCTTCCGTGAAATATGGCTTCGAGAGTTCGCGGAGTTCCTCCTCGTGTCCGGTGCCGATGCGGAGCCTCAGGCTACGACCGCCACGGTAAGAGATATAAACCGAGCTGTATTCGGGGCGTTCCTGCGGAACCCTGACACGGTGGTTTTTACACCACAGGTGCACGGCCTCTATGTGCTTACAGGTGCCCAGACCGTTGGTCCGGAAGTCCATGCACGAGCAATAGTTCCACTCGCTTCCCCCGCCGCGGTACACTACCTTGTAGGTACTCTTAGTCTGCGGGTTGGTCACGCGGAAGCTCCCTTGCGAGAGAGTCTCCCCGGAGGTGCAGGCATCTTCGCTGTCCGTATCCTCGCCCAATGGCTCTATGGCGAAAAATTCACGTTCGGCGGCTTGGCGCCGTCTGCCACTCTTCGAGCGTCATCTTCTCGGGCTTGTATGCGAAAGGAACTTTCAGTTTCTTCTCGGATTTGGCCTGTTTCTTACTCCCTTTTTTCTTCGTAGTGGAATCGGAGGTTTTCTTCATTATTTTTACGGATTAACGCCAATAGACTTTGCCTACGCTCTTGAAGTCGCCGGCATTGGTTATGTAGATGGTGAACTCGCGGCCGCAGGCCACTTCCTTGACGCCGCCTTCCACCCTTGTGGGCTTGCGGGCCGTCTGCTTCGAGCCGTTGCCTATCTGCCCCTCTTCATTCATACCCCAGCCGTAAAGCGACCCGTCTCCACGCACCGTCATGGTGAAGAACTCGCCGCACGAAACCTGCTTTACGTCCGACATGATTTTCACGGGCTTAAAATGTGCGGTATTGGTGCCGTCGCCTAGCTGGTACCAGTTGTTGACGCCCCAGCCATATAGCGAGCCGTCGTCGAGAACGGCCATGCCGTGACGTCCGCCCATCGCCGCCGATTTCACGTTGCTGAGGATTTTTACCGGCGAGGTGCGGATGGTTTTCGTGCCGTCGCCGAGCTGTCCCCACTGGTTGTCGCCCCAGGCGTAGAGCGACCCGTCGTTGAGCATGGCCAAGGTGCTGCCGTTCCCTTTGTCGCACACCACCTCTTTGACGTTCGAGAGTACCTTTACGGGGGTATTGTGGGAACGTCTGGAGCCGTCGCCGAGCTGTCCGTAATCGTTGCTTCCCCAGGCGTAGAGCGACCCGTCGTTGAGGACGGCCAGTGTGTGCCAGCCTCCGCAGGCCACCTGCTTTACATCGGAGAGCACCTTTACCGGTTTCAGGCGGTTGGCCGTGGTGCCGTCGCCAAGCTGACCTTTGCTGTTGTCGCCCCAGGCGTAGAGGGAACCATCATCGGTGATTGCCATGGAATGTTGGCCGCCGGCGGCCATCGCCTTTATGCCTGAGAGCACTTTAACGGGCGTTGAGCGTTTGCGGCGTGTGCCGTCGCCTATCTCTCCACTGTCGTTGTTGCCGAAAGCCCACAGCGTGCCGTCTTTTTTGAGCACGAGGCCATGGTATTCGCCGGCCGCAACGGCGGCATACGAGCTGCGCTGCGCCTGCACCGTTTCGGGAATCACTAATGCACACAATAGTACAAATATGATGACGGGGAGTCTGGTAGTCATGTTCGGGCGTCTTAGAAGTTATTGGTTACAGGGTGATCGCTATTCCCTATCTTCGAGTCCTTTATCTGTTCCTGATTGTGATTTTTGGGTTTCGGCTCCTTCTTTTGGGATTCCGCTTTATTTGTAACGGTAGGTTTTACCTGAGATTGGGCCTTCGGTTCGTCCTTCTTCTTCACCGTCGGGGCGGGAACGCCCGGAGTTTCGGTTTGCGTCTGCTGCCGCACTTCGACAGCAGGCTCGGACTGAGGCTCTTCCACAGCAGGTTCATCCGCAACTTCCTGGGCAGGAACGGTTTTCGAGGCAGATTCCACAGCCACACCTTCATCGGAACTCTCCTCGTCGCTACCAATGGCAGCCAAGGCAATCACAGCTCCAACTACAAGCGCCGCGGCGATGATGACATATATTATCCGCGATGGCTTCTTCCTCTCCTGTCTCGCGTGAACAGAAGGAACGACAGGAGGAGCAACGGGAGCGACCGGCGGTTGCGGCGGACTCGCAGCATCCGGCTTCCTCACCTCGGCTTTCTCCTCCTTCCGTGGCTTGCGGTCCGGGTTGATAATAACCGTTTCCTCGCTCTCCACGACCGGAGGGATGACCTCAACCGTTTCGATGGCCGCGTCAGATTCGCCGTTGATGTCAAGTTCCTCGATGGATTTCGGGCGCGTATGGATGTCGAGGGTCATGCGTTCTATGAGGCGGCGCATCTGCGGCGAGACGGTTTCCGGCAGTTCGGCGGCCAGCTCGCCGTCGCGCAGCATCAGCGACGATTTAGGCTGAAGCCCCGTGAGGCAAAACCATAGCGTGGCACCAAGGGCGTAGATATCCGACTCCGGCGAGAACGCCGATATGCCGGAATACTGCTCGCGCGGCGAGTACCCTTCGCTCACCCCGAGCGTCTTGACGGTGGTGGTGGGACGTCCGGCCTGGTCGTAATGTTTGGAAAGGCCAAAGTCGATGAGCACAGGACGCAGTTCGCCGTTTTCTTCATGCCCGAGCATGATGTTTCCGGGCTTTATGTCGAGGTGGCAGATGTGCGACTTGTGCAAGAGACTCATGGCGTCGAGGATAGGCCACATCAGGCTGCGCGTCTCCTCTTCGCTCAGTGCGCCGCGCCGCTCCACATACTCGCGCAGGCTCTCGCCGTCGACAAACTCCATGACGTAATACGCGGTATTGTTGGCCTCGAAAACCTCGTCGAAGCCCACGATGTTATGGTGCGTGAATCCTATCTTTTTCAACCGCGAGGCCTCGGATATGAAGTCGCGGCGTGCATTCTCCACGCGCTCGCGCGCCGGATTGGAGTAATTGATGCGCGAGTCGGCGAGGCGTTCGCAGTCGCTGGCGGGGAAAAATTCCTTGATGCAGAAATTGGCCGTCATGCGGATAGTGCCTACCGTCACGGGAGCCTTCACCTTATAAGTGATACCGAAACCTCCGGCACCCAACTTTTTGATAATGGTATATTTACGCGAATTGCCCGATAACTCGAAGCCATTGGGGAGTTCGTTTTCGATGCGTGGCATAGCAGAAAAAATTTATGATTAGGGTAATAAAAGCAACAAAGCCTTACATCCCTTTTGCAAAGTTACACACTTTTCTTTAAAATGGCAAACTTCCGGATGAGAAAAACAACCGGAAGTCTGCTATTTGCCGTTAATGTAGCGTGTCAATGCCGTTCCTTGCGGCTGGCATCGATGCGCAACAGTATGAATATCAGTATGGTAAAGCCCCACAAAGCCGAGCCGCCGTAGCTCAGGAACGGCAACGGTATGCCTATGACGGGGCATAATCCGATGACCATACCCACGTTCACCGCAAGGTGGAATATCAGGAACGACACCACGCAGTAGGCATAAACCCTCCCGAAGGGGGTATGTTGTCGCTCCGCTATGTGTATAAGCCTCAGTATCAGTGCTAGGAAAAGCACGAGCACAGTCACGGTGCCGATGAATCCTTCCTCCTCGCCGATGGTGCAGAAGATGAAGTCTGTGTGCTGTTCCGGCACATATTTCAGCTTGGTCTGGGTGCCGTTGAGAAACCCTTTGCCGGTGACTCCGCCCGAGCCGATGGCTATCTTCGACTGGTTGACGTTGTAGCCCGACTTCCTGACGTCGTCCTCGATGCCGACGGCGACCTTGATGCGCACCTGCTGGTGCGGCTGCAGCACACTGCCGAAGACGTAGCCTACGGAGAAGAGGAACGATACCGAGACGAGCATGAAGCCGAGCGTAATGGCGTATTTCTGCATACGGTGGCGCATCATAGCCAGGGCAACGTATACGGCCGTTCCGCCGAGCATTATCAGGAAGAAGGCCACGCCGGGGACATTCACGCCGCAGAGCGCCAGGACGGTGACTACCGCGCCGCCGCCCAGGAAGGCGAAAAGCACGTTGCGTGCCACGAAGCGGTCGCGACAATAAAACCACAGCATCCCGATGAAGATGGCCACTATGAAGATGAAGACGGTGAACTGCCCCACGGGCATACCCAGCAGCAACGGCGTGGCATACTTCACCGCCACCACAAAATAAGTGACGGCACATACCACCGCAAAGAGTATCATACCGCTCATCCCCTCGCGGTAAAGCACGAAGACAAGAGAGAAATAGACCAGCGCCGAACCCGTCTCCTTCTGCAAAAGTATTAAGATGATGGGCACGAAGATGATGATGAGGGCGCGGAAGTAGTTGCTCGGTTTCTGATTGAGCCGGAAGTTATAGGAGTCAAACAGTTTGGCAAGCGCCAGTGCCGTCGCGAACTTGCCGAACTCTGCGGGCTGGAGGCTCACCGGCCCGAAAGAGAGCCAGGAGCGCGACCCCTTGATGTCGGGCGCAATGAAGATTGTCAGTATCAGCACAAGAATCACCACGCCGTAAATCGGGTAGGCATAAGCCTCGTAGAGGCGGTAGTCGAGCAGCATTATGGCGCAGCCGATGACCAGCGAAAGGCCTATCCACACGAACTGTTTGCCGGAGAACTCCGAAAAGTCGAAGAGCGACGCGTTGTCAAAGTCGTAGCTCGCGGCGTAGATGCTGACGGCGCCAATGACCACCAGCATCAGGTAGAGCACGATTGTCATCCAGTCTATGGACCGGAACATCGAGGTGTTGGCTTCAGTGTTTCTTAACTCCACTGTTCTGAATTGTATTAGAGTGCAGCATAGATTCCTCCATGGCTTTATGGGCCGGTGAAATCTCGCCCTTGAGATACTTTTCCATTATAAGGGCGCCGATGGGGACACCGAAAGCGGCGCCGAAACCGGCGTTCTCCACATAGACGGCGACGGCTATTTTCGGTTTGTCGAAGGGAGCGAAGCCCATGAACGCCGAGTGGTCGCGGCCGTGGGGGTTCTGTGCGGTACCGGTCTTTCCTGCCACCTCAATGTCGCCGAGATTGGCCTTGCGGCAGGTACCGCCGAGCACCGCCATGCGCATGCCGCGCGCCACCATGTCGTAGTATTCGCGGCGTATGTGTATCTGCCGGCGCGTACGGTAGTTCTTGTCGATGACGGTATCCTGCACCTCCTTCACCACATGCGGCGTTATGAACCATCCGCGGTTGGCTATCGTGGCGCAGAGATTGGCTATCTGTATCGGAGTGGCGAGAACCTCGCCCTGGCCGATGCTCACCGAAATCACGGAGTTGGCCGACCAGTCTCCCTTCAGCATCTTGTTGTAATAGTCGCTGTTGGGAAGGAAACCGCGTGCCTCGCCGGGCAGGTCGATGCCCAGACGGTAGCCGTAACCCATCTCCACAAGGTACTTCTTCCACTTCTCGAACTGCGCCGCCGGTGTGGTGCCGGCTTTGTCAATCATGTTCTTGAATCCCCAGCAGAAGTAGGCGTTACAGGAGGTTTCGAGGGCCGGAAGCAGGGCGATGGGAGAACCGTGGCCGTGGCATCCCACGCGCAGTCCGTTCACGTAGCCGCGGTGGCAGGGATACTGCGTGCCTTCGGTCACCACCCCTTCCTGCAGGAAGATGAGTCCCTGCGTCGGCTTGAAAGTGGAGCCGGGGGGATATGCGCCCTGTATGGCACGGTCGTAGAGCGGCTTGTAGGGGTTCTTCACCAGCTCGGCGTAGTGGTTGCCGCGCTCGCGGCCCACGAGTTCCGAAGGATTGTAACCCGGTGAGGAGACGAGGCAGAGTATCTCGCCCGTCTCCGGTTCTATGGCCACGATGGCGCCTATCTTGCCGGCCATGAGGCGCTCGCCGTACTCCTGTAGCTCGATGTCGAGCGAGAGCTTGAGGTTGCGTCCCGAGCCGGGCTGCACGTCGTGGATGCCGTCTTCATATTTGCCCTTTATGCGGCCGAGGGCGTCCTTCATGAGCACTTCCATACCCTTGGTGCCGCGCAGTGCCTGCTCGTATGAGCGTTCCACGCCGAGGTCGCCGGTGTAGTCGCCGCGGCGGTAATAGCGGTCGCGGTCCACGTCTTCGGCCGAGACCTCCCGGATATTGCCCAGCACGTTGGCGCCGCACTCGTAGTTGTACTGGCGCACGGTACGTTTCTGGATGAAGAAGCCGGGAAATTTGTGTAGTTTCTCCTGCAGACGCCCGTAATCCTCCTGCGATAGTTGCGAAATCAGTTTCTGCGGCGTGTAGGCCGAGTATCCCGGGTTGCGGCGCGGGTTCTTCATGTCGTCCCACTTCTGCTTTAGTTCGGCGGGGGTGATGTTGAGCACGCGGCAGAGCGCCAGGGTGTCGAAGTTGCCGACGTCGCGCGGTATGAGCATGACGTCGTAGGCCGGCTGGTTGAAAACCACCAGCTTGTCGTTGCGGTCGTAGATAAGGCCGCGGGCCGGGTATATGATACGTTCGAGCAGGGCATTGCTCTCCGCGTTGGCCTTATACTTGGTGTCGAGCACCTGAAGGCTGAACAGGCGTACGATGTAGATAAGGACTATGAGGCAGAGGAATCCCCCGATTACGTATTTTCTTTTTTCTAACTTATAATCTTTTCTCACGTTTCGAAAAAGCCAGGCTGTCTACGGCAAGCAGCAACGCGGTTGTAAGCACGCAGCTCGCCGAAGCTTTCAATATTATTTCTTTAACGTCGGAAAACGAAAAATATTCTATCGAGAAAATCAAAACGCAATAAATAGCCACCATCGAGAAGAGGTAACGGAAATAAGCGCCGAATCCCATGGAGGCGATGCCGGGCGTGAAAGTCACCGAGAAGTCGTCCTTCTGCACGAAACTGAAGAATACCTTCTTCTTGCAGACAGCCAGCACAGTGCAGGCCAGTGCGTTCATTCCCGCAGTGTCGCTGAAGAGGTCCACCCCCAGGCCCAGCAGGAACGAGAGGGTGAGCAACAGGTTGGTGGACATGCTTATCGGCTGGCGCACTATGAAATAGATGAAGATAAAGGGGACCGCCGCTCCGAAGAGCACGATATGGTTGCAGACAAGCACCTGCAGCAACAGCAGGGCTATGAAGAGCAACGCGGTTGTGAATATTGTCCTGTTCATTTCAAGTCGTAGTTAGCCAGCGTATCGAGTTCTGCGGCGTAGATGTCGCGGATGATGCTTACGGAGCGGAGGTTGCCCAGGTCGGAGGCCAGCCGCACCTTCAGCGTGAAGTAGTTGTCGTCGTCGCCGCGCACCTGCGCCATCACTATCCCCACGGGTATCCCCCCGGGGAAGGAGGTGGAGAAACCGGAGGTGACGATGGAGTCGCCCAGATGGCAGCGCACATGGCGCGGAATCTCCTCCACGTATGCCACGTGCGGGTCGTTCCCCTTCCACACCAGGGTACCCACGAAGTCGGTGCCCTTAAGCTTCACGGAAAATTTCTGGGCGTCGTTGAGCACCGAAATGATGCGCGCCGTGTGCGGACCGACCACATTCACCACTCCGACGAGGCCGTTGTGGTCCACGACTCCCATTCCGGGGCGCACGCCGTCGGCCGTCCCTTTTTCCACGGTGATGTAATTGCGTTTGCGGTGTGTGCTGCTGGTAATTACCGGTGCCATTATGTAGTCGAAGCGGTACGACTTCATGTCGGCGTTGGTACCCAGCGAGTCGGCCAGCACTGCGCGGTAGGCGGCTATCTGGCGCCGGGAGTTGAGCACTTCGGCCTCGAGCCGGGCCACACGCTGTTCCAGCGACGCGTTGCGGCTTTTAAGCGCAAAATAGCCTGTCACCTCCCCTACGCCGCTGTTGAGCGTCGAGCTCACGGAGTTGGCCGACGTAAGGTAGATGCTCTGCCGGTAAAGCGAGTTGCTGAATATCAGCACACAGCTCAGCAGCACATAGAACAGGAATACGAACCATGTGCTGTATCGCAGTATGAAGTTAAGTAGGTTTCGCACTTTCTTATCATCAACGCGGGCACGCGTCCCGGGTCATCTCCCGGGACGCCGTCCGCACTGTTTTATCGGGCTATATATTCCTTTCAGGGCGCCGGGAATCAGCGGATAAGGAAGTTGAAGCTGCCTATGTTCTTGAGAGCCACGCCGGTGCCGAGGGCTACTGCATGTAACGGATCGTCGGCTATCTTGAACTGGATGCCTATCTTGTCGGTGAAGCGCTTGGAGAGTCCGCGCAGCAGGGCGCCTCCGCCGGCCAGGTAGATGCCGTTGCGCACTATGTCGGCATAGAGTTCCGGAGGTGTCTGGGCCAGCGCTTCGAGCACGGCGTCTTCCATCTTTGAGATGGTGTTCTCGATGCAACGGGAAATCTCGTCATAGGTGACGGCCACCTGCATCGGCAGCGCGCTCATGCGGTTCGGGCCGGTGACGATGAAAGGTTCCGGCTCGTCGTCGAGCTTCGTGAGTGCCGAGCCGACGTTGATTTTTATCTGTTCGGCCATGGTGGTGCCCACCTTCAGGTTGTGCTCGCGGAGCATGTACTCCTTGATGTCCTCTGTCAGGGCGTTCCCGGCCACGCGGATGCTCTTGTTGCTGACGATGCCGCCCAGCGAGATTACGGCGATTTCGGTGG
>ERZ791923.3614-NODE-3614-length-11561-cov-3.529202_pt1 | contig 11561 bp, 7 predicted proteins | sample MGYA00510133_ERZ791923 | MGnify/ENA primary metagenome ERZ791923 (study PRJEB30046, sample SAMN00792106) | human gut metagenome | study: EMG produced TPA metagenomics assembly of the A metagenome-wide association study of gut microbiota in type 2... | reverse complement strand
GAATGGAGCGCCGCTTCCAACATGGCGCTGCACCGGCTCCGGTATGAATCCGGACAGGCTGTGCTGCCGGAAGGGGAGTTTTCCAACTATTCCGCCGCACCGGAGCAGACATCATGCCTGACCATCACGATGGAGCAGCCGACGGCGCTCTATCTGCGCGGCTTTACCGGCGATACCTTCACCGGCACGGCATGGCAGGCGCTTGATACGCAGACGCTTGCCGAACAGACCGATCTGCTGTACTGGCTACACAAGGAGGGCTTCTACCCGCAGACGCAGCTTGCCGCCGCGTCGCGCGGCCTGCAGCGGCAGGAGCAGACGCAGACAGTCCTGATTGAAAATACCAGCGCTTGCAGCGCCTATGTATACGCGCCCTACGCGCTCTTCGCGCTCCCGCAGGAAGGTGCACTGCGCACGGACAGTCTGGAAAGCACCCAGATCCCGACAAGCGGCCTGCGCGGAGCGCGGCAGTACCGCTTCACCATGCCCCTTGCGCCGGAACAGACAACAGCAGAGCTTCTGGACACACTGCGGGAGCAGCCGGAGACGGCGGACGCCTACCTCAGCGCGGAGGGCAGCTACCGCGCATTCGTGCAGGAGCAGGACGTGAAGCTTCCTGAGCAGGCGCGCGCGCAGCTTGCTCCGATTCTGGATGAGCTCTGCCGGGAATACGGTTCCGCAGGTTCTCTGACGCCGGAGCAGGCGCAGCTCTGCACGGCGCGTTTTCTCGAACAGCTGGACGCGCTCCGCGAGGCCGGAACGCCGCTGCCGCTGGATGAATCGATAAAGGGCACGACGTATCAGACCGCGACCCTGACCGTTCTGGCCCTTCGCTATTACGGCATCCCGGCGCGCTACGCCGAGGGCTTTGTCCTCACGCAGGAGACTGCCGCGCGTGCGCAGGCCGGTTCTGCAATTACCCTGACTGCGGCGGACGCGCAGGGCTGGGCTGAGGTCTATCAGGACGGCACCGGCTGGATGCCGCTGGCTCTCACACCGGGCTACGGAGAGTTGACGGATATTCTTTCCCCGCATCAGTCCGAATCCGCCAGTCAGACCGGCGACGCACACACGGACGACGGTTCCATCGCGCAGGCGGAAACGATAGAGGACGAAGCGGACGAAACAGAGGACACGCAGCAGGAGCAGCCGGAGGGCGGCGCACAGAGCGCGCCCACAGTCAAAGCGCGGCTCTGGCTCTGGAGCTTACTGATAGTCGGACTTCTGCTTTTCCTGCTGGCAGCCGCCGCGCTGCGCTATGCGCTCATCCGCCGCAGATGGCGCTACCGGTTTGAGCACACCGCACCCGCACAATCTGTTGCCTGGGTGACGGGGGCGCTTGCGGCGCTATGGCCCGCGATGGGGCTTGGCTACGACGGCGGCTCGGTCTTTGCGTTCGGCGAATCGCTCCGGGAAACGGATGCAGAATACGCAGGTGCGGTCCGTGACCTTGCCGCGCTGAACGGCGAGGCCCGTTTCAGCAGTCACACTATGACGCGCGAACAGGCGAAGCGCGCCCTCCAGGTTTGGAAACAGACGGTAGACCGCCTGCAAAAGAATGTACCGCTGCCGCGCCGCGCGTGGCTGAAATGGATTCGATGCCTGTACTGATAGGGGAGGACAGATATGAAACAAAAAAAGGTTCGGTTGCTCGGATTGCTGCTTGCGGCCGTCATGCTGCTGGGCTGCCTGCCGGTGCAGGCGCTGGCAGCGGAGGACGGCTGGTTTTACCTCGCCGCCGACTGGAACGGAACGCTGCTGATTGCGCCGGAGCGCGTCTCCTATACGGCGGATCAGACGATTTTTGAAGCGCTGAACGCCAGCGGTCACAGCTTTGGCCCGGATGCGGAGAGCGTGACGAAGATCGACGGCAAAACAGGAAATTTTATCCGCAGTGACGAAACCGGGAGCCACGACCTGACGCGAAACGCCGCGCAGGCCGGGATCCGGTATCTCTGCTTCACAGACAGGCTGACGGCGCAGCCGTCGGATGCCAGAAAGAGCCTGATCGCGGCCATGGCCGATTACAGGCTGGAGGAGCCGGACGTGCAGCTGGCCGCAAAGGAGGCTTATGAGGCCGCCTGCGCCGGATACGTCACGGCGGACGATAATGCGGCGCTCAGCCTGTACACGGCGCTTCATAACGCGGTCGAGCAGTACAAGCAGACACTGGACGGCCCAAAATATAACGTTACCTTCTCGGACCGGAACAGCGTCTGGCAGTCCGGCGATACGCTGTATGCCGAGAACCAGTATGGCCGCGTCTATCAGGACGAGAACGGCAGCGGAATGCTCTCGCTGCCCGCCGGAAGCTATACCTTTACCATGCAGGCGCAGTCCGGCGGCGTGACGGGCAGCGTCACAGTGCCGGAGCAGACCTCCGTGACTGCCGTGCTTGACAGGACCGACTGGCTCAAAGCGGACGGCTTCATGCTTTCATCCGCGTCCAAAACGGAGTTTGACGGCAGCAAGCTTCCCGTAGAGAAGAAGACGGCGCGTGAATTGAACGCCGTTCTGGACGACAGTTTTACCGGGACACTCTACGCGTTGTGGCCGTATGACACGAGTGTGTTTCCGGATGCAAGCAAGCTGAAGCTGACCGCAATCTATACCCCGGCGGGCGGCACGGAGCCGCAGCAGGCCGAACAGGCGCTGAAATCCAGAACCAGCGGCGTGGACGGCGTGCTTGCCGTCGGTATGCAGGGCAATACCGTCGTGTACCGCGCCAGCACGCAGGACGCGCAGGGTATGACGCAGTATCAGGACTATACGCTCACCATCCGGCGTGCGCCAACGCTGAAGGAACTGCGCGTGACGGAGGAAAACGGCTCTGCCGCTGCGCTGGAGAAGTTTGACGAGAGCACAAAAAGCTATACATGGCTGGTGCTCGGCCAGCAGGTCACGCTGACGCTGATCCCCACGGAAACGGAAGGGTATGAACTCTATGTCGATGGCGAAAACGTCACGGAGACAGGCAGCTGCACGGTTTTGCTAGAGGAGACAGAGAAGACCGTAACGGTCGAACTGAAGGCCGGCGGCGAAACGACGCAGTATACGCTTCTGCTGCGCCGCACGGATAGCTGCGTGGTGCGTATTCCGGTTGATTCTGCGGATATGGAGATGACAGTCTGCGACGAGAACGGGAAGACTGTCAGCGGCACCTTCTATGCGGCTGCAAAGCAGTACCGTTTTACGCTGATCCCCGGCAGGCGCTATACCTATACGGCGACGAAGGACACTTACTATCATGTGACAGAAAGCTTTGTCGCCGCAGAAAAAACGCTGCCCCGCGTCAGTGTGCAGACCGGCACATGGCTGACAGAACTGGCGCTTGGCAAGGACAGTCTGGCAGCCAGCAAGGGCAGCATCGCGCTTGACCAGACCTTTGACTCGACAGTCCACGCCTATACGGCGGCTGTGCCCGATACGCCCGCCGCAGTCTATCTTTGCATCGACGGCGATGTGCAGACGGCAAGCACAAAATTCCTTGCGCAATACCGTACCATCACCTCCACGGCGCAGGACGATCAGCTGCTGGAGAAGACAATCACCTCTGACCGGCTTGGAAAGCCTATATTCCTGCGGAATCTGCTTCTGAATCAGAACGGACGCGGCAATACGCTTACGATCCGCTGCCAGCGCAGTGTCGGAAGCGTTACATACTATCAGGATTATATCGTCATGCTCCGCCGCACGCTTTCGCTGCGCAGCCTCTCGCTCACCTGTGCCGGGCAGGCGCAGACGCTTACATACAGCGGCGGCACAGGCTATACCTCCTCAATCTGGGACTATATCGTCACCGTGCCTGCGGCAGCGCAGACGCTGTCTGTTTGCGCGGACATTTATGCCTCGGATGCCTGTTACCGCGACGGCGGGAACACCGGCTATCATGTCTGGCTGGACGGGCGCGAACTGACGCCCAGCGTGGCTGCCGATGTGCCGCTGAACGGGACAGCAGATCCGGAAACGGTCACGCTGACGCTGAAAAACGAATTTGCAGGCGAAGCGGCGGATTCAGAATACCGGATTCAGGTGCGCAAGGCCCAGCCGGTTCTCTTTACGCCGCAGCTGACGCCTTCGGACGCGCTGCTGTTTGTCTGTGATATGCTTTCCGGAACGCGCGTCTGGCCGGATGCGAGCGGTGCATATGAACTGTTTGACGGCTTTACCTACCGATATCTGCTGACCTGCCCCGGCTATGCGGGTCGGAGCGGAACCATTGATCCGGCACACAGCGCATCCGGCGCGCTGGTTCTGAAAATCGATGAGGACACTGTCGCCGTTACAGACGGCGCGGCGCGCGCCGGGATGACACTCCGCGCGGCGCAGAAAAACGAAACGATCCAGTCCCTGCCTGCCGAGTGGGCTGATTTCCGCGGAACAAGTTATGATGCCAGCGGCACACGCGGCGGCAGCGCGGGCAGCAACAATGCCGTTGTGTCCATCCAGACGCCGATAGATGCCGATGCGTCCACGCTGTACTGGTCGAATGCGCTTGGCAACGGCACTGGCAGCCGTTCGACCGGCTGCCCGCTGCTGGTAGACGGTGTTCTGATTGTTTACGCAGGGGATACGCTCTACCGGATCGACCCGGTTTCCGGCGAAATTCTGACGCAGGCCAAGATGGATCACGCATCAAGCTTTTCTATCACACCCCCGGCATATGCCAAGGGTATGGTGTTTGTCGGGCTTTCCGACGGTACGATTCAGGCGTTCGATGCCAAAACGCTGCAATCGCTTTGGATCTACCATGACCCACTTGAGGGCCAGCCGAACAGCCCAATCACCATCTGCGGTGACTATCTCTACACCGGCTTCTGGCGCAGTGAGGAATTCCCTGCAAACTTTGTCTGCCTGTCCATCACAGACGAGGACCCGACGAGGACAGACGAAGAAAAGACCGCCTGCTGGTATTGGACGAATCCGGGCGGCTATTACTGGGCAGGCGCGTATGCCTGCGAGGACTATGTGCTGGTCGGTACAGATGATGGAGCGGATGAAAGCACCTCCATGACCGGCAGCCTTCTGCTGCTCGACGCAAAGACCGGCAGACTGCTTGACAAATGGGACAGCCTCTACGGCGATGTGCGCAGCACAATCTGCTATGATACGGCAACCAAAGCATTCTATTTTACCACGAAGGGCGGCTGGTTCTGCGGCGTGCAGACCGAGAAAACGTCCGACGGCTGGCGGCTGCGGGCAAGCAGCAAATGGACGCTGAAGCTGGAGAATGGATCGAGCACCGTGCAGGCCATGAGCACCTCGACACCGGTGGTGTACAATGGCCGCGCCTATATTGGCGTCAGAGGTACGGCACAGTTCGACGAGTACAGCGGCCACAGCCTCACCGTTGTGGATCTCGCCTCGCACAAGATCGCCTACCGTGCGCTGACACAGGGCTATCCGCAGACATCCGGCATTCTCACGACGGCCTATGAGGCCCAGAGCGGCTATGTCTATGTCTATTTCGTCGATAATTATACACCTGGCAAGATCCGCGTCCTGCGGGACAAACCGGGACAGACGCGTGTGGAGTATGTGACGAAGGAATCCGGCGTGGATACACCCTACGTTCTCTTTACGCCGAGCGGGAAGGACGCACAGTATGCGATCTGCTCCCCGATCGTGGATTCCTACGGCGTGATGTATTTCAAAAACGACAGCGCGAAGCTTATGGCCGTTGGGCCGTCGGCCACGCTGGAAATCACCCGGAAGCCAAACAAGACGCAGTATAAAGCCGGAGAGGCGTTTGATCCTACCGGCATGCAGGTCGATCTTGTCTATGCGAACGGCATGCGGCGGGATGTGACAAAGTATGTCCAATGGTCGGAAGATCCACTCACGGAGGACGATGCAGCGATCGATATCCGTTTCCCCTATGTCCTGTATCACGATCAGGACAGCGAGGAGTCCGGCCGCCTGACAAACGTCAAGACACAGACGCCGGTCGCATCCGTCCAGCTGACAGTTGAGCCCGGAACGGCAGAAAGCGGCCGGATCGGCACGCTGACATGGGCCTACGATATTGAAAGCGGAACGCTCACAATCAGCGGCGAATTTGAAGACGGGCAGAAGCTGGCCGTAGCCTATTATGATCAGAATGGGCATCTGGCGCAGGTAAAGCTGCTGACGCAGGTGCAGACGCTTGCACTGGTCGAAAATGGCGCGCGAATCCGCCTGTTCCTGCTGGATAAAACCAATCAGCCGGTCTGCAAGGCCATGACGGTAAAGGGGTGAGCGGATGCGAAAGACACGGATTTTTGCGCTGCTTCTGGTGCTGTGCCTGCTGCTGACTGGCTGCGGCAGCACACAGACGCCGCTTGAGCGGACAGCAGAGTATCTGAAAACAGCAGTGCCGGAGCCGGACTTCGGCTCGCTGGACGGCGACTGGATTGTATTCGGTTTGGCGCGGGCCGGGGCAGATCTGTCAGATGACTATTTTGAACGGTATTACAGCGCAGTCGAAGCCGCAGTACAGGCGGCAGACGGAAAACTCGACGAGAACCGGTATACCGAGTATTCCCGGCTGATTCTTGCGCTGACGGCGATCGGGCGCGACCCGCGAAATGTCGGCGGCTATGATCTGCTCCTGCCGCTGGCAGATCTCAAAAAAACGACAGCGCAGGGCGTCAACGGCGCGGCATTCGCGCTGCTGGCGCTGGACTGCGGCGGGTATGAAATTCCGCTGGATCCGGAGGCGGCGGTGCAGGCGACACGCGACGGCTATGTTGATGTGATTCTTGCCCAGCAGAACCCGGACGGCGGCTGGAGCCTCGGCGGGGGAGCATCGGATCCTGACCTGACCGCAATGGCCTTGCAGGCACTTGCCGGGTACCGCAGCCGCACGGACGTGTCTGCGTCGGCAGATGCTGGACTCTCATGCCTGGTGCAGATGCAGCAGGAAGACGGTGCGTTCCTCTCTTGGGGAGCGGAGAGCAGCGAATCGGTCAGTCAGGTGCTCGTAGCGCTGACAGCGCTGGGCCTTTCACCGGATGATGCACGGTTTGTGAAGAACGGGCAGACGCTGGAAGAGGTACTGCTGCGCTTTGCGCAGAACGACGGCAGCTTCGTGCATACGCAGGGCGACGGCGGCAATCTGCTTGCCACCACGCAGGCATTCTACGCACTCGCAGCTGTCCAGCGCGCCCGCGACGGAAAGACCTCGCTCTACGATATGTCAGATGTCGCACCCTGAAAAGCCGTATCCCGGAGGTAAGTCAAACTGCTTCGCTGGATTCACCGTGAATGACTGTAAAAACACCGCATGCCGCGAAAACTGTTGATGTACATAAAAATTTATATTTGTCAACGCGCCCGTTTTGGTGTATAATGGAGTTATCAAAATAAAGGGGGAGTTCTTATGACAAATAAGGTCATCACCATCAGCCGCCAGTTTGGTAGCGGCGGACGAAGCATCGGTAAGGCGGTGGCCGAGAGGCTCGGCATCCCCTATTATGACAAGGAACTGGTCGATAAGGTCGCCAAGGAAAGCGGCTTCTCGCATGAGTTCATCGAGGAGATCGGTGAATACGCCTCTGTTACCAGCAGCTTCCTGTTTAACATTGCCGTCTCCTCGCACCCGATGGGTCTGGTCGATACCATGTCCGTGTCGGATAAACTCTACGTCTGCCAGACGAACGTCATCCGTGATCTTGCCAGCAAGGGCCCGTGCGTCATCGTTGGCCGCTGCGCGGACTTCATCCTGAAGGATCAGCCGGACTGCCTGCACATTTTCGTCCACTCCGACATGGCCCACCGTGCTGCCCGCGTGCGCGAGCGCTACGGCGAGACGAGCAAACCCATGGAAAAACGCCTGCAGGAGAAGGACAGCAAGCGCAAGGTCTATTACAAGCACTACACCAACCGCAACTGGGGCGAGGCCGAAAATTACGACGTCTGCCTCGACAGCGGCACGCTCGGCGTTGACAAATGTGTCGAAATTGTCTGTGATATTGCGCAGATGAAGTGACCTGTTCATAAAAAATAGAGTGACTCGGGCAGCTGTCCATAAAACAGGTGTTGAGAAACAAATACTATGGCAGTTGCCGGACAAGGGTTGCTGACAAAAAGGGTATGTGCCTTAATGGTACATACCCTTTTCCTTTTGCGTTTGGCTTTGCAGATGGATAGGATGGATTTGTGTACGATTTGGGAAAGAAAATGAAGGATTGTTCCGTCTAGAGGCGGCACAAAGCGGATCAGGCGTGTACTTTCCTGCGTGATATTGAACTCACCGTATTTGGCAAATATATGTCCATCCTTTACCTTCTTGCCGAGATGCCGCTTTTGTTGCCGTACTCCTTGAATTGTCCGCATTTTCCGATATAATGAGGATGGCGTGAATTGCTGGAATGATGGCGTTCTATGATATTTGTTTTGGTGTGACCCTTCGGCATTGACGTGATCGTGGTGGAGCCGGGCGGCATCAAGACCGATTGGGGCATCATCGCTGCCGAGAATCTGAAAAAAACTTCGGCAAGCGGCGCGTATGCAGAAATGGCGAACAAAGCTGCTGACGGTATGATTAAAAATTACGGCGGCAATATGCTGTCCAAGCCGGAACTGATTGCAAAGACTATCCGTAAAGCGGTGACCAAGCGCCGCCCCCGTACCCGTTATCTGATCGGTTTTGGCGCAAAGCCGATGGTCTGGACACACAAGATTTTTGGAGACCGGGTGTTTGATTGGGTCATCAAAAACTTTAGCTGACGGAGTGGTATTTTGAAGCACTTTTTGATTGACAAAAACTATGGCACTTATCTTTCGGGAATGGGCTTTTCGATGGATGAAGTGCTGAAAAAAGCGATGCTGCCGGAGGACCTGTTTGCACGGCAGACGCCCAGTCTGACGGCGGAGGAATACTTCCGCTTTATGGGGGCTATTGATGCTCTTTCACCGGACGAGCAGACGCTGATTCGTTTGGCGGCGTCGGAAGGTATCGAAGCATTTTCACCGCCCATTTTTGCGGCATATTGCAGCCGCAATGCGCTTGTGTGCCTGAAACGGCTGGCGCAGTATAAGCCGCTGATCGGTGCATTGCTGTATCAAGTGGAGGAAACCGAAACGGAAGTCAGCGTTGAAATTCTGTCCGGCAACGAGGAATTGGAACTGCCTGAGATTCTTGTGGGAATCGAGTTTGTGTTCCTCGTGGGACTGATCCGCAAAGCAACCAAAGAAACTATCACACCGCTGTCAGTGACGGCAAAGCAGCCTATGAAAAACTCCGCCTACGCTGACTTCATCGGAAAAGCCATCACGGTTGGCGATAAGAATCGCCTTGTGTTTTCCAAAGAAGATGCGCTTGTGCCGTTCATCAGCCGCAACGAGTCCATGTGGGAGTTCTTTGAGCCGGAGTTGAAGCGCCGCCTGTCGATGATGGAGACGGATGATAGCTGCGCCGCCCGTGTCCGCAGCGCTTTGATGGAGTTGCTGCCCAGCGGAGAATGCACCATCGACGATGTGGCAAAGAAGCTGGGCTACAGCAAGCGCTCGTTACAGCGCAAGCTGCAGGAGGAAGATACCAACTTCCAGAAGCAGCTCAACCATACACGGGAACTGCTGGCAAGAACTTACCTTGCCAACACCGATATGACCACTGAGGACATTGCGTTTCTGCTGGGGTATCAGGAGAGTGGGTCGTTCCTGCGAGCGTTCACGGTTTGGACGGGACAGACAGTAAATGAGTACAGAAATACAGTGCGGTAGAAACGCCATTAGAATGATTTTCGTATGTTTGAATCTTTGATGATAAGGGTTTGGGGCTATCCCAAAAATGAAAACAGAGCGTTTCGGCAGACAGTCGAAACGCTCTGTTTTTCGGTGTGGGTATGCACCAGATTTGCTTGTTATTGACTCGAACGTATGTTTCTGATAGGCTGCCATCAAGTAAATAATGTAGCTGTGCTGTGGAGCCGCTGACGAAGTGATGTCTTCCGAATGCCGCATGAACAGAAGCCCTGCACGGACGGCTGTGCCACCCGGCGAACTGCCCGTAATCTGCCTATGAATCCCAGCATATTGCCCAGTGCCAACCAGCAAGAACAATCTCTTTTCCGGCGTCGCCTGTTGTGCTGACTGCGGAGAAAAGCTGTACTACTGCACCATGCAGAACTTTGAAGAATGGCAGGATCATTTTGTCTGCTCCACCTCCCGCAAGAAGGGAAAAGACATGTGCGAAACGCACTTCATCCTTGCGGATATTTTGGAAAAGGGTGTATGGAAGCTTCTGCAAATCCTGCTTTGGCATATCTCCGATTGTGAAGACCTGTTCCGTGATAAGCTGGGAGCAAAACGCAGGGAGGATTTCAAGAAAGAACTTGCCGCAAAACGCAGATAACGCACGCAGGCACAGTGCAGGATGGAAGAACTAGAACGGCTGTTCAAGCGGCTCTATGAGGATAACATCTCCGGCAAAATCAATGACAGCCGGTTTGAAAAGCTGTCCGCCAATTATGAGAATGAACAGGCCGAACTGGCGGAGAAAATGCAGTTCTTGGAGCAGGAGATTGCCCGGCAGGAAGACGAGGCTGACAGCATTGAGCAGTTCATTCCCCGGGCAAAGAAATATCCAGACTTGCGGGAACTGACGCCCGCCGTGCTGCATGAGTTTGTGAACAAGATGTATGTCTGCACTCCCGACAAGAGCAGCGGACATCGAATGCAGGATGTGAATATCAGCCTTGCCTGTATCGGTTTTCTGCCCAAGAGCATTCTTTCCGAGATGGTCAACCACGCAGCAAAAAGCAGAACAGCGTGACTTTCGCCACGCTGTTCTCTCTTAAAATGTGAAACCTGTCTTATGCGCTGCTATCCTCCGGTCATGCCGTTTTTTCTGCGCTGTACGCAGTTTATCTGGCCCATGCGAGATGTTTGTGGGCGGCGGATACCGTTCGTCGCGGCAAGTGTGTCGTTCGTCGGCGTTTTCGTTCAAACTTGGGTTTCTGTGTTAGAGTATAAACACACCAAGGGAAACAAAAAACGAGGGAGAGAAAAAACATGGAAACGACACTGACAAACGTGAATGCTTATGAGAATGCGGTTCGTACACAGGCAGGCGCCGCTGATATTAGAGCGCAGCTTCTGGACAGTCTGGCAAAGAGCAAGGCTGTCGTTGACAGCGTGTTTGGCAAAATAGAGGAGATCGACCGGATGAAGGCCGAGAGCGAACAGCTGCGGAAAAAGATTTCCACAGTCATTCCGGGAAAGGCGACAATGCTGACGATGCTTTCCGTCCTCTCGCTGCTTGTCTTTGGCCTGTTTGGCGCGCCGGTTGTTTTGTCGATATTCAGAGTAACGGACCCGGGCACCATTTATTTGACGTTTATTCTTGTTCCGACTGTCCCGTTTGTCAGCATCCTTCTGATCCGGTCACGGGTCGTCAAGGAAGCGCGGGCGCAGGAGCAGGCGGACTTTATGCGCGATGCGGATCTGCTGGACAGCAGAATCCAGGCAGACTTCCGTCAGATCACAGCGGTTCTGGAATCTGACCGCGGCATCTACGCGAAGAACCACATTCCTGAGGATTACTTCTATCCGGAGGCTGTCGCCATGTTCCAGTATTA
>ERZ791923.3605-NODE-3605-length-11586-cov-2.593530_pt1 | contig 11586 bp, 12 predicted proteins | sample MGYA00510133_ERZ791923 | MGnify/ENA primary metagenome ERZ791923 (study PRJEB30046, sample SAMN00792106) | human gut metagenome | study: EMG produced TPA metagenomics assembly of the A metagenome-wide association study of gut microbiota in type 2... | reverse complement strand
GTTTTTTGACACCGGAAGAAGAATACCGGTAATATATTATATAGAAGAATAACGGAGGTAAGGACATGTTATTAGCACAGAGTGCGAGCGCAAGCTCATCTATTACAATGATCATTGCATATGTCATTCTTTTTGGAGCGATTATCTACTTTATGACAATCCGTCCACAGAAGAAGCAGCAGAAAGCAGCAGACGAGATGCATGCAGGAATGCAGGCTGGAGACAGCGTATTGACTACAAGCGGATTCTATGGCGTAATCATCGACATCATGGATGACACTGTAATCGTAGAATTTGGTAACAACCGTAACTGCAGAATCCCAATGCAGAAAGATGCTATTGCAGCAGTGGAGAAGCCAAATCTTACAAAGACAGAAGAAGAGTAGTTTCGGTTAGCGGGACAGACGAAAAATGAAAAAGCAGATATCCTATATTTGTGACTCTATCACTGCGGGTTGAATGTTCGCCTCCGGGTTCACATTCAATCCTCGCTAAGGCCACAAATATAGGATATCTGTTTTTTGCTAAATTGAAAGTACTCTCCAGTTTAACAAAGACAGAAATTAAGAGACCGCCAATATATAAAAAATGCGCCTTAGAGCAAGCTCTTAATGCGGACGAGCATTAAGAGCGCAGTGATACGAAGCATTTTTTATATATTGGCGGTCTCTTAATTTCGTCTCTCCTGTTCTAAACAGAGAACCCTTTTCATAGGCTATAAAAAAGCCTTTGGTGCAGCCTATGGATGGAATTTCGTATAAAAAATGGATGGAGCGTGCAGCAGGCCTGTTTCTTTCTGCATTAATTGCAGTATTACTCACAATGCTATTTTTAGCAGTGTTTGCATTTGCCATGTTGAAAGGTAATCTTTCCGCTTCCGTAGAAAAAATTGGTTTAATTGTTATGAGTGTGATGGCTTGTTTTGTCGGGGGATTTTTGTGTGGGAAAAAGAATATAAAAAAACGGTATTTATGGGGGCTTGGCGTAGGTGTTTTATATTGCTTGTTTTTTGGAGTAATACGTGTCGGGATGGGGCAGGCATTTGTGACAGATACAACAGCATTTTTTACAATGATGCTTTATTGTGCGGCAGGAGGAATGCTTGGAGGAATGTTAAGCTAAAAAGTTCTTTTCTTACGGGAGGGTTTGTGTTATAATAACCTACAAAGTGTCATCTTAGATGCTTTACATACTAGATCATGAAGTGAGGAGGCGTTATTAATGAAACGTGTAAAGACACTGACCGGAAACAAAACTTACGGTACTACAATGTGTAAAGGTGGATGCGGCGAGTGCCAGACATCCTGCCAGTCTGCCTGCAAGACATCTTGTACAGTAGGTAACCAGACTTGCGAGAGTAATAAATAATTAGAGAGCACAACAGGAAGAATGCTTCCTGACATATGCTTGAAGTAGGGTGAACTGTCTTTTTTGTCAGTTCACCTTATCTCTTGTATGGAAAAGTATGTTTGCAGAGATTACTTTATTGTAAGTTGAAAATATTGTATACAGGAATGTTCTGTATTATATATCTATTTTAAAGTTAGCAGGACATATCTTCAAATTAAAAATATATTTTAGAAAATTAAGTATAAAAACTATAAAAGAAATAGAAAGGGATATTTAACGTGATTCACCAGTATAAAAATAATGGATATAACATGGTCATGGATGTGTGCAGTGGTGCCATTCATGTTGTTGATGATGTAACTTATGATGTCATTGCTTTATATGAAGAAAAAAGCTTAGAAGAAATAGAAAATGAACTTTCTTACAGCAAGGAGGATATTGAAGAGGCATATAAAGAGGTAACTTCTTTAAAAGAAGAGGGACTTTTATTTACAGAAGATATTTACGAAGACTATATTAAAGAGGTAAAGAGCAGAAAGACAGTAGTAAAGGCACTTTGCCTGCATATTGCACATGATTGTAATCTTGCCTGCCGCTACTGTTTTGCAGAAGAAGGGGAGTATAAAGGACACCGTGAACTTATGAGTGCAAAGGTTGGAAAGGCTGCCCTTGATTTCCTTGTAGCCAATTCTGGAAACCGTCATAATCTTGAAGTTGACTTCTTTGGCGGTGAGCCAACAATGAACTTCGGTGTTGTAAAGGAAGTTGTAGAATATGGACGTTCTCTTGAAGAAAAACATAACAAACATTTCCGTTTCACTTTGACAACCAATGGTGTGCTGTTAAATGACGAGATTATGGAATTTGCCAATAAAGAAATGGACAACGTTGTTTTAAGTGTCGATGGACGTAAAGAAATCCATGATTACATGCGTCCTACAAGAAATGGTAAGCCAAGCTATGACCTTATCATGCCGAAGTTTATCCGTTTTGCAGAGTCCAGACATCAGCAGAAATACTATGTAAGAGGAACATTTACCAATAGAAATCTTGATTTTTCCAAAGATGTTCTTCATCTTGCAGACTTAGGATTTGAACAGATTTCCATGGAACCAGTTGTTGGACAGCCAGAAGAGCCGTACGCAATTCAGGAAAAAGACCTTCCACAGATTTTTGATGAGTATGACAGACTTGCAAAAGAAATGATTAAGAGAGAAAAAGCAGGAAAAGGCTTTAATTTCTTCCACTTTATGATTGACCTTACAGGTGGTCCATGTGTAGCAAAAAGACTTTCCGGCTGTGGAAGCGGAACAGAGTATTTAGCAGTAACACCATGGGGAGATTTATATCCTTGTCACCAGTTTGTAGGAGAAGAGAAATTCCTTCTTGGTAACGTTTTTGATGGAATCAAGCGTACCGATATTTGTGACGAATTCCGTTCCTGCAACGTATACACAAAGAAAAAATGTAAAGACTGTTTTGCGAGATTCTACTGTAGCGGCGGCTGTCCTGCAAACTCTTATAATTTCCATGGAACAATTGATGATTCTTATGATTTAAGTTGCGATATGGAGCGTAAGAGAGTAGAATGCGCAATTATGATTAAGGCTGCATTAGCAGATACAGAAGGCGAAGAAGAATAGATGGAAAAGTGGTTTATCGCTTCAAAAAGAGCAGATTTTAATAAAATTGGTGAGATATTTCATATCAGCCCGGTAACGGCGCGTCTGATGAGAAATAGGAGCTTAACAACAGTTAGGGAAATGCAGCGTTATCTTTATGGTTCTCTGTCTGATTTATATGATTCTCATCTTTTGAAAGATGCCGATAAGGGAGCGGAAATCATAAAAGAGAAGATAGAAACAGGCAAAAAGATTCGGATTATTTCGGATTATGATGTAGATGGTGTTTCATCAAACTATATTTTATATCAGGGATTAAAACGCTGTGGTGCGGATGTTGATTATAAGATTCCTGACCGTGTGGAAGACGGTTATGGAATTAATGAACATCTGATAGAAAAGGCAGCAGAGGACGGAATTGATACGATTATCACCTGTGACAATGGAATTGCGGCAGCAGAACAGATTGCTTATGGAAATTCTTTAGGACTCACCCTGATTGTGACAGATCATCATGATATTCCGTTTCAAAGGCAAGAAGATGGAAGCATTTCTTATAATTTGCCGTCAGCCGCTGCCGTTATTAATCCGAAGCAAAAAGATTGTCCGTATCCATTTGAAAATATATGCGGAGCGGTTGTTGTCTACAAGTTTATTCAGGTGCTTTATGATTTGTTTGGAATTGACCGTAGAGAAAGTGAAGTATTTCTTGAGATTGCGGCGATGGCAACAGTCTGTGACGTTATGCCATTGTGTGATGAGAACCGTATTATCGTAAAGGAAGGCCTGCGACGGATACAGCATACGAATATTACCGGGCTGCAAGCTTTAATTGAGGCAAATCATCTTGAAGAAAAAAAGATATCTTCTTATCACTTTGGATTTATTCTCGGTCCGTGTATTAATGCTTCCGGTCGTTTGACCTCTGCAAAAGATGCGTTAGAACTTCTTCTATGCGAAGATAAAGAACTTTGCAGGCAGAAAGCAGAAGCACTCACACAGCTAAATGCAGAGCGAAAAGAAATGACAGCTAACGGGGTAAAAGCTGCAAAAGAATATCTCGAAAGCACGGGACATGCAAACGATAAGGTACTTGTTGTATATCTTCCAAACTGTCACGAAAGTATCGCCGGAATTATTGCCGGAAGAATGAAAGAACATTACCATAAGCCAGTATTTGTCATCACAAGAACAAAAGAAGGATTAAAAGGCTCTGGCCGTTCTATCGAAGCCTATCATATGTATAAGGAAATGAACAAAATCAAGGAATGTTTCGATAAATTCGGTGGGCACCCGATGGCAGCAGGATTTTCTATGCAGGAAGACCGCTTAGAAGAATTCCGGGAAAAATTAAATGCCAACGCAACCCTTACCGAAGATGATTTCGCAGAAAAAGTTCACATTGATGTAGCCTTGCCGATATCTTATTTATCCGAAAGTCTCATCAATGAATTTGAATTACTAGAACCATTTGGAAATGAAAACACAAAACCGCTCTTTGCACAAAAAGACCTTTACATAAAAGGAATGCGGGTACTCGGAACAACAGGCAGATGTTTAAAACTCTTCCTGTCGGATGCCAATGGAACAAGCATAGATGCCATGTATTTTGGAGAATCCGATGTATTTTTAGAAGAACTCATCTCTTTTTGTGGAAAAGAAGAGGCACAGAGAATTCAAAAAGGCCTGTCACATCATATATGGATGGATGTGACTTATTATCCACAGGTAAATGAATGGCGAGGGCAGAAGAATATCCAAATCGTCATCCAGAATTATCGTTTTAAAAATTTATGAGATAAATTTTTTAGTGCTTCTTTCGCATATTTTTTCGTCTGTTTAGATTCCCAATTAATAAAAAACTATCCTAATTTGACAAATAAGGCGAGAATCAATAGAATAATATGAGGATGAAAAGAGAGATACATCAAAATCGCTATGAATTAAGAGATAGATAAGGAGAAAATATGGAACAGGAGAAAAAACAGCCAGATGTCAGATTGATAGGATTAGATTTAGATGGAACAACGCTCACTTCAGATAAGGTGTTAACTCCACATACAAAGGAAGTACTTGAGAAATGTCTTGCGGAAGGGATTCAGGTTTTACCGGCAACAGGAAGAGTAAAATCGGGTATTCCAGAATATTTAACACAGATTGAAGGAATGAGATATGTTATTTTATCCAATGGTGCAAGTGTATTAGATTTAAAAGAGGATAAAGTTCTTTATCAGAATTGTATTCCGTGGGAGAGAGCATTGGAGTTATTCGATGTGTTAGAAACATATGATACATTTTATGATATTTATGCATTAGGAGCTGGCTGGTGTGAGGCTCGCTTTTATGATAATGTAGAAAACTATGGAATTGAGAAACATATCGAGAAGCTGGTTCGTACATCACGCAATCGTATTGATGATTTAAGAGAGTGGATGAAAGAAAATAAAGCTCCAGTGGAGAAGATAAATATGTTCTTTGCAAAGGAAGAAGACAGACAGAGAGCTTTCCGTGAACTTGGAAAGATAGAAGATTTGGCGGTTACCTGTTCTCTTGGTAATAATCTTGAGATTAATGGGGCAACTTGTAATAAAGGAGATGCGATGCTCAATCTTGGAAAAATTCTTGATATTCCGATAGAAAGTATTATGGCGTGCGGCGATGGCAATAACGATTTTGAGATGGTTAAGATGGCTGGTGTCGGTGTTGCTATGAAAAACGGAGAAGAGTCTTTGAAAGAGGTTGCAGATTTTGTGACAAAGACAAATGATGAGGAGGGCGTAGCATACGCTATCGAGCATTTTTGTAATGTGTAAGTAGAAATAAACGTTTTTCTGTTGTTTTTTACATAAAAAATCTGTTATAATTAATCATAAGAAGAAAAAGCGCGAAGATAAAAGTCTGTGCTTAATAGTTTTATGCCTGATTTGGGGGCAGAAAGGGTGGACAAAGTGAAAAAACTTGAAGATTATGTCATTAATATTCCAGATTTCCCAAAGCCGGGAATTATTTTCAGAGATATTACCTCTATTTTACGTGATCCGGAGGGACTGAAACTTAGCGTACATGAATTGATGCATTGCTTAGAGGGAACAGAGTTTGACGTAGTTGTTGGAGCGGAATCCCGTGGATTTTTATTTGGTATGCCTCTTGCTTACAATAAAAGCAAGGGATTTGTTCCTGTCCGTAAGAAAGGAAAGCTGCATAAGGCATTTATCCCAGTAAGAAAGAAGGGAAAGCTGCCAAGAGAGACTGTAAGCAAAGAATATGCTTTAGAGTATGGAACAGCAGAGATTGAAATCCATAAAGAGGACATTCGTCCGGGACAAAGAATCGTATTTGTGGATGACCTTTTAGCAACTGGTGGAACAGCAAAGGCTGCGATTGATCTGATCGAAGAACTTGGTGGCGTTGTCGTAAAGGTTCTGTTTGTTATGGAACTTGAGGGATTGCATGGCCGTGATGTATTAAAAGGCTATGATGTAGAGTCTGTTATTACTTATCCTGGAAAGTAATTTTGAAGGAAAAGAAACTGTGTGATGGAATTTTTTGGAAGCACAGTTTCTCTTTGTGTAAAAATTGTTCTGTAGTTATAAAGTTGAATTTCTATTTGCAATTTCTTTCTTTAAATCCTGCATTTTGCTTTACAAAAAGAAGAAAATGGAGTATTATGAAATATACTTAATTTTACAGAATAGGTGGAAGAATAGAGTGGAACATTTAAATTTATTACAGAGAATAGAGAAGAAGTCTTCCGAGTTCAGTAAAGGACAGAGAAGACTGGCTCAGTATATTACAGAGAACTATGATATTGCGGCGTATCTTACCGCTTCAAAGCTTGGAAAGGAAGCAGGAGTCAGTGAGTCTACAGTGGTTCGTTTTGCTTATCAGCTTGATTACGAGGGATATCCAGAGCTACAGAAGGCAATTCAGGTTATTGTAAAGACAAATTCAAACTCCATTCAGAGAATGTCCCTTTCCTCAAAAAGATATCAGGAAAAAGGTGTATTAAAGAGTATTTTGTATACAGATTCAGAGAGGCTTCGCGATACGATTCAGAGCGGTGTAGATGAGGAAGAATTTAACAGATCCGTTATGCTTATCAATGACGCAAGAAGATTATATATTTTAGGTGCGAGAAGTGCAGCCTATCTTGCCGGTCTGATGGGATATTATTTTAAGATGATGTTTGACAATGTAATTATCGTAGATGCCAACAGCACGTCCGAGACATTAGAGCAGATTTACGATATCAGTGATAAGGATGTTATGATGGGAATTACTTTTCCAAGATATTCAAAGAGAACCATCTGTGCGCTTCAGTATGCGAAGAATCATGGAGCGAAGACAATCGCACTTACCGACAATATGCAGTCTCCAATTGTAGAGTATGCAGATTGTAAATTAATTGCAAAGAGTGATGTAATGACAATCGTGGATTCTTTAGTATGTCCGTTAAGTGTGGTGAATGCGATGGTTACAGCGATTGCATTGCTTCGTAAGGATGATGTAGAGAAGCGTCTTATGGCACTTGAAGAACTCTGGAACGAGTATGATGTTTATAACAGGAGTTTACTATAATGAACAAAGTAATTATTGTAGGCGGAGGGGCAGCCGGTATGATGGCTGCCATTTCTGCGTCTAAAGAGGGGAAAAAGGCCTGCATTCTTGAAAAGAACGAAAAACTTGGCAAGAAGCTTTTTATTACGGGGAAAGGCAGATGCAATATTACAAATGCCTGCCCGGCAGACGAATTTCTTACCCATGTGGTAACAAATCCAAGATTTTTATACAGTACATTTTCGCAGTTTAATAATGAGGATATGATGGACTATTTAGAAGAAATCGGTCTTCCGATAAAGACAGAGAGAGGACAGAGAGTATTTCCACAGTCCGACCGGTCTTCGGATGTAATTGATGCATTAAAGAAACAGTGTAAAAAAGGCGGGGTACAGATTTACTATCACACAGAAGTAAAAGAACTGCTTTTTGATGAAGAAAAAGAAAACTGTGTCGGTGTACTCTTGTCTGACGGAAAGAAAATGATGGGAGATTCTGTTATCCTTGCCTGCGGCGGCTTTTCCTACGCTTCTACCGGTTCCAATGGATCGGGATATACACTTGCAAAGCAAGCAGGACATAAGATTAAGTCTATAGAACCATCTTTAGTTCCATTTGAGATGAAAGAAATGTGGTGCAAAGATTTGATGGGACTTACTTTAAAGAATATAGGGGTGCGTATCAAAGCAAAGAAAAAGACAGTTTATGAAGGATTTGGAGAATTTCTCTTTACGCATTTTGGAGTGAGTGGTCCGCTTGTTCTTACAGCAAGTACCTGTCTTGGCAAATATCAGAAAGAGTTAGAGGCAGGTGAATTAAAACTGATTCTTGATTTAAAAGCCTCTCTTACCCCGGAACAGTTAGATAAACGGTTTTTAAGAGAATTTGACACTTATCGTAATAAAAATATTTCTAATGTGATGGAACGTCTTCTTCCAAAGAAAATGATTCCTGTTTTCTTAGAAGAAGCACAGATTCCGGAAGATAAAAAGATAAGAGACATCAGCAAAAAAGAAAGAAGGCATATGATTGAGCTGATGAAGAATTTCGAGATGCATATCACAGGAGTCCGTGGCTTTAATGAGGCAATCGTCACGAGAGGCGGAGTAAATGTAAAAGAAATTAATCCGTCTACAATGGAGTCTAAAAAAGTAAAACATTTATTTTTTGCCGGAGAAATGATGGATTTAGATGCTGTCACAGGCGGCTATAACCTGCAGATTGCATGGACAACAGGCTACGTAGCAGGCAAAAATGCGTAAAGAAAACGTAAAATTTAAAAAATTATAAAAAAATAGTTTTTTTTTTCGGAAAAATATGTTACACTAATCAAGTGTAGGTAAAAGTGAAATCACTGTATACGCAGTCAGGTTTCAAAAGAATGGGAGGAAATGTCCATGTACAGTATAGCAATTGATGGGCCAGCAGGAGCTGGAAAGAGCACGATTGCAAAGGCAATCGCAGAAGATATAGGTTTTATATATGTAGATACCGGAGCAATGTACCGGGCAATCGCTTTATATTTTTTGCGTAAAGGTATTGATGGACATGACAGGAAGCTCGTTGCGGCAGAATGTCCTAACATTCATGTAACTTTAGAATATGACGAGGAAGGGAAACAGCAGGTTATCTTAAATGGTGAGAATGTTACCGGATATATCCGTAAGGAAGAAGTCGGTAAGATGGCATCAGTGACATCCGCTGTTCCGGAAGTAAGAGCTGCACTGCTTGATCTGCAGCGCGATATGGCGAAGACTTCGGATATCCTCATGGATGGAAGAGACATTGGAACGAATGTCCTGCCAGATGCATCTCTTAAGATTTATCTGACGGCCTCTGCTGATGTAAGAGCGAAGAGACGTTATGACGAATTGAAAGAGAAAGGTGCAGACTGTGATATCGAGCAGATTAAGACCGATATTATAGCAAGAGATAAGCAGGATATGGAGAGAGAGATCGCTCCATTATGCCAGGCAGAAGATGCCATACTGGTAGATTCTTCTGATATGTCAATTCCCCAGGTGATTGATACGATTATCTCCGAATTTAAAAAAATAAAATAATATTGCCGGAGTAAATGATGAAAATTAACATAGCAAAATCTGCTGGCTTTTGTTTTGGAGTAAAGAGAGCTGTAGATACCGTGTATAAAGAATCTTCTAAGAAGAATGTTTATACATTCGGGCCGATCATTCACAATGATGAAGTTGTCGCAGATCTGGAAAGACAAGGGGTTCATGTCATCAATGACAGTGAAGATTTCAAGTCTCTTTCAGAGGGAACGATTATTATTCGTTCTCACGGCGTGTCAAAAGCAATTTATGATGAGATCCTTAATGCGGGTCTTGATTTAGTGGATGCGACCTGCCCTTTTGTGAGAAAGATTCATAAAATCGTCGAGCGGGAGAGTGGGGATGGCAGAGTAATCATTATTATAGGCAATAACCATCATCCTGAAGTAGAAGGGATTATGGGTTGGTGCCATACGCATCCGATTGTAATTGAGAATCGAGAGCAGGCAGAAGGAATTGAGTTAGATGCTGATACGAAGATATCTATCGTGTCCCAGACGACATTTAACTACAATAAGTTTCAAGATTTAGTTGAAATTATTTCAGAAAAGGGTTATGATATAAATGTTTTTAACACGATTTGTAATGCGACTGAGGAGCGTCAGACGGAAGCCAGGGAACTGGCGAAGAAGTCCGATGCGATGATAGTAATCGGTGGCAGACACAGTTCGAATACTCAAAAACTTTTTGAGATAAGTAAAAAAGAATGTAGTAATACTTTTTATATACAAACAAAAAATGATTTGAATATGGAGGATTTTCTAATATCGGGATGCTCGGTATTACTGCAGGGGCTTCAACCCCAAATAATATTATCAAGGAGGTTCATGAAAGCATGGCAGAAATGAGTTTTGACCAGATGCTGGAAGAAAGTTTTAAGACAATCAGAAATGGAGAGGTAGTTCAGGGTACTATTATCGATGTAAAAGAGGATGAAATCATCTTAAATATTGGATATAAAGCCGACGGTATCATTTCAAGAAACGAATATTCCAACGACCAGAATTTAGACTTAACAACAGTTGCTAAAGTTGGTGACGAGATGGAAGCTAAAGTTCTTAAAGTGAATGATGGCGAAGGACAGGTTCTCTTAACATATAAGAGACTTAAAGCAGAAAAAGGTAATAAGAGATTAGAGGAAGCATTTAACAACCACGAAGTATTAAAAGCTCCTGTAGCTAAAGTTCTTGATGGTGGTTTAAGTGTTGTAGTGGAAGAAACAAGAGTATTCATCCCTGCAAGCCTTGTATCCGATACTTACGAGAAGAACTTAAAGAAATATGACGGACAGGAAATCGAGTTCGTTATTACAGAGTTCAACCCTCGCAAGAGAAGAATCATCGGTGACCGTAAGCAGCTTTTAGTAGCAGAGAAGAAAGCAAAACAGGAAGCACTGTTTGCAAAAATCGAAGCTGGTATGACTGTAGAAGGAACTGTAAAGAACGTAACAGATTTCGGTGCATTCATCGATTTAGGTGGAGCAGACGGACTTCTTCACATCTCTGAAATGAGCTGGGGACGTGTTGAGAATCCTAAGAAAGTTTTCACAGTAGGTGAAAAATTAAACGTTCTTATCAAAGATATCCAGGGAGAAAAGATTGCATTATCCTTAAAATTCCCTGAAACAAACCCATGGCTTCACGCTGACGAAAAATACGCAGTAGGTAACGAAGTAACTGGTAAAGTTGCTCGTATGACAGACTTCGGTGCATTCGTTGAATTAGAGCCAGGCGTAGATGCATTACTTCATGTTTCTCAGATTGCTAAAGAGCACATCGAGAAACCATCTGATGTATTAAAAGTAGGTCAGGAAGTTACAGCTAAAGTTGTAGATTTCAAGAAAGATGATCGTAAGATCAGCTTAAGCATCAAAGCTTTAGATAACGAATAATATTTAGCGGAATTTGGCTAGGTAGACGAAAATAAAAAAGACTTATAATAGCACCTGTGACTTTAGTCGCGGCGTGTTGAATGTTCGCTTAAGG
>ERZ791923.3585-NODE-3585-length-11653-cov-4.599759_pt1 | contig 11653 bp, 7 predicted proteins | sample MGYA00510133_ERZ791923 | MGnify/ENA primary metagenome ERZ791923 (study PRJEB30046, sample SAMN00792106) | human gut metagenome | study: EMG produced TPA metagenomics assembly of the A metagenome-wide association study of gut microbiota in type 2... | reverse complement strand
CCTTTGTGCTTTGTTATGAGCTGATTTCCATGTTAACAGAAAAGAACAATATGCATGACATTGATACATGGATGTTCTTTAAATATTTTTTCAAGATGTGGGTGGCAGTCTGGATCGTCAGCCATACATTTACGATTACCATGGCGGTATTTGATGTCGGGCAGTCAGTAGTGAGCCGGGCCGCTGGTGTCATCAGTTCCGATACAGCGATCAATATAGATACGATGATTACCACGATGGAAACGGCAATGGAATCTATGGAAATCGGTGAACTTGTCATACTGGCACTGGAAACGATGCTTGTGAGCCTGTGTATGAAGGTTATCTCAGTCTTTATTACAGTGATTTTGTATGGGCGTATGATTGAAATCTATCTCTATTCGTCCGTTGGAGCTATTCCATTTGCAACCATGTCTAACCGGGAATGGGGGCAGATTGGAAACAACTATCTTCGTGGATTGTTTGCACTGGCATTTCAGGGATTCTTTATGATGGTCTGCGTAGGAATTTACGCAGTCTTAGTAGCGAATATCCAGATGTCCGATAACATACATTCTGCATTGTTCGGCGTGATGGCATACACGGTGATCCTTTGTTTCAGTTTGATGAAAACAGGAAACTTTGCCCGTAGTATCTTCAACGCTCACTAAGAAAGGGGGAACTGGCAATGGCATTTGTATCTGTGCCTAAAGACTTAACCAAGGTTAAAAATAAGATCATCTTCAACCTGACCAAACGGCAGCTGATCTGTTTTGGGATTGCGGCGGCAGTAGGAGTTCCGTTTTATTTCCTTACCAGAGGGATCATCGGTTCCAGTAACGCAGCCACCGGGATGTGCCTTTTGATGCTTCCGGCATTTTTATTTGCCATGTATGAAAAGGATGGACTTCCGTTAGAAAAGGTTTTGAAAAATATGATTACCGTGAAATTTATCCGTCCTCCGGTACGGAAGTATCAGATGGAAAATCTGTATGAGAAGAAATTTATCATGGTCAGAAAAAAGAAGGGAGGACAGAAGAGTGTTAAAAAGAAAAAACGATAGACAGCCACCGCAGAGATTGGAAGAAGAACGTTATCCAAATGATTACTGGATGGATGAAGAGGATGGTGGAGAAGATATTCCAGATCCGGCGGTCAGCAGGAAGCCGGTAAGCGGCAGACTGCACAGCGAGCCAATGGTAACAGGTTATGAAGCATTGGAAAGACAGAGAGGGGTACGCCGACCAAACAGAAAGCTGACCCGCAGGGAAAAAAAGGCTTTGAAGAGGGCACAGAAATATGAAGCGAAACTTCATAAAGAGCATGAAAAAGCGGATAAGAAAAATGCGAAGAAAGAAGCGAAGCTTGCGGCAAAAGCAGAGAAACAGGCGATGCGTGAAGCAAAGAAAAGTGCAAAGAAGAAAAAGAGCAGTTCAGCTACAGTACCGCCGAGACAGCAGCCGGAAGGGAAGAAGGTTTCGGGTGGAAAAGGTGGTACCACAGAAAAGAAAGTAGCAAATACTGCCAAAGATAAACGGATCACAGCACAGCAGTCCATTCCTTATCATGAGATGGGGAGAGATGGTATCTGCCGTGTGCAGGATAGATTTTATTCCAAGACCATCCGTTTTTATGACATCAACTACCAGTTAGCTCAAAATGAGGATAAAAATGCGATCTTTGAAAACTGGTGCGACTTCTTAAATTATTTTGACAGCACGATTCATTTTCAGCTTTCCTTTATCAATCAGCACAGCAACATGGCGGAGTATGAAAAGGTTATCCATATCAATCCGCAGGAGGATGAGTTTGATGATCTGCGTATGGAGTTTGCACAGATGCTTAATAATCAGCTGGCGAAAGGAAATAATGGTCTGATGCGTACCAAGTATATCACGTTTGGTATTGAAGCAGAGAATATCCGGGAAGCACGACCGAAGTTGGAACGTATCGAGTCGGATATTATGAATAACTTCAAGATTCTTGGAGTGACAGCTTATCCGCTGAATGGAACGGAAAGGCTGCAGATCATGTACGAGACATTCAATCAGGATAGTGAAGTCCCTTTCCATTTTTCTTATGATGAGGTACTTCGGACAGGTCTTAGCACAAAGGATTATATCGCACCGACCAGCTTTGTATTTAAGAATGGAAAAGACTTTCAGATGGGTGGAACGATAGGAGCCGTTTCTTATCTTCAGATTCTTGCACCGGAGCTTACGGACAAGATGCTGGCAGAGTTTTTGGAGATGGACAGTAACCTTATGGTGAACTTCCATATCCAGTCCATTGACCAGATGAAAGCGATCAAGCTGGTAAAGAGCAAGGTGACCGATATTAACCGGATGAAGATTGAGGAGCAGAAAAAGGCAGTTCGTGCCGGATATGACATGGACATTATCCCATCAGACTTAAATACATATGGTGGAGAAGCAAAGAGACTTCTGGAAGATTTACAGTCCAGGAATGAGAGAATGTTCCTTGTAACGGCACTGTTTTTAAACACGGCAGAGACAAAGCAGGAGCTTGAAAATGTTGTATTCCAGACTGCCGGTATTGCACAGAAATATAACTGTGCATTGAAACGTCTGGATTATCAGCAGGAGCAGGGGCTTATGAGTTGCCTGCCGCTTGCCATGAATCTTGTGCCGATCAAAAGGGCACTTACCACAACATCTACGGCAATCTTTGTTCCATTTACCACACAGGAATTGTTTATGGGTGGGGAATCCATTTACTATGGTTTAAATGCCCTTTCCAATAATCTGATCATGGCAGACAGAAAGAAACTGAAAAACCCGAATGGTTTGATTTTGGGTACACCGGGTGCCGGTAAGTCATTTGCGGCAAAGCGTGAGATCACCAACGCATTTATCGTGACAAAAGATGACATTATCGTATGTGATCCGGAAGGGGAGTATTATCCGTTGTTCCGGGCATTTCATGGACAGGTTATCCGCATTTCACCGACCAGCCATGATTATATCAATCCGATGGACATCAATCTGGATTACGCAGACGATGATGACCCACTTTCCTTAAAGTCTGACTTTATCCTGTCTCTTTGTGAGCTGGTAGTTGGTGGGAAGAATGGACTGGAGCCGGTAGAAAAAACAGTTATTGACCGTTGTGTACGTCTGGTGTATCAGGACTTCCTTTCTGACCCGGTACCGGAAAAGATGCCGATCTTAGAGGATTTATATAATCTTCTCCGTGAGCAGAAGGAACAGGAGGCACAGCGTCTTGCGACTGCACTGGAAATCTACGTTAATGGTTCTTTGAGAGTATTCAATCACAGAACCAACGTGGAACTGAGTAACCGCATGGTATGTTTCGACATCAAAGACTTGGGAAAACAGCTGAAAAAGCTTGGTATGCTGATCGTACAGGATCAGGTATGGAACAGAGTAACGATTAACCGTTCAGCGAATAAGAGTACCAGATATTACATTGATGAATTTCATCTGCTTTTAAAAGAAGAGCAGACAGCTGCGTACAGTGTGGAGATCTGGAAGAGATTCCGTAAATGGGGCGGTATTCCGACGGGTATCACACAGAACGTAAAAGACCTGCTTGCCAGCCGTGAGATAGAAAATATCTTTGAAAATTCTGACTTTATCCTGATGTTAAACCAGGCATCCGGTGACAGGCAGATTCTTGCAAAGCAGCTGAACATTTCACCACATCAGCTTTCTTATGTTACCAACAGTGGAGAAGGTGAGGGACTGGTCTTTTATGGCAGTACCATTATCCCGTTTAAGGATAAATTTGATAATTCTCTGATGCTGTATGCGTTGATGACTTCTAAGCCAGATGAGGTAGAGAAGCGTAAAAAACTTGGTATCGGAGAAAGAGATGATTAAAAAATATAAAAAACAAAATAGAACAAAAGCAGCGGATGAGCCGGGAAAGGATTTCCGGCCTTTTTTCTGCCCAAAAATGAAATGGAGGATCATTACATGAGAGATTATACGAATTTTGAGAGATGCAATGGAGAACCTTGCTGTGTATTTGCAGAGAGGATCTGTGCAGACAATTATAAAGAACTTTTAGAAAAAGGAAAGGACAGTAACGGGGAGGAGGTGTTTGGCGAGATGTTAGATGATCTGCTGTATTTAGCGGAACTGATTGACTTTATGGGGATTACTTCCTGTCTGGCTGCAAGAGGAACATTGAGTGAAAGACTTACAGATAAGCTGACAGATTCCATTGCAGGACTGGCAGATGAGGTGCTGGAAAAATGGGAGAACTATCAGGATAAAGCAGAATAACAGGTAAACAGTAAAGGGGATGGTGAGATTTGCAGGAGCATGAGTATAAGGCGAGAGATAAAACCGTCCAGAAGATGAGCCGTGATGGTCTTAGAGAAGAGAATCTTCGGAATAAAGAAGAAAAAAGGATCACTGGACGGGACATGGATACAGAGGTTTCCCGTAGTGAAAAAAAGGATGAACTGGATTTCAGTAAGAGAAGGCGTGAGCATAGCAATGAAAAAAGGGAAACAGAACATTCGGAGAAGAGTTCCCCAAAAACCAGATATAGTAGAGAAACTGTACTGGATGAGAAGTCAGAACAAGATATAGATGGAGAACTGGATGGGGAACAAGTAGCCGATGAAAGCACAGCTGCAACGAAATCCGCATTTCGCAGTGAGAGCATCCGTGGACAGCCAAGGGGAGAACGGGCTTATCTGGAAACGGTTGCAGACAGCCGGGATCTCCGTAAGAAAAAGATGGTCAGAGATTATGCGTCAAAAGAAAGACGGAAGGAAAAGGAGGCGTCCGAAGAAAGCAAGACGGCAAAGAGAGAAGCTGCCCGGTACAGGGAAACTTCAGAAGTGGCAGAAGAGTCTCTGGATGGATTTTCGGAGGAGATCAAAGGCAAATCGAAGCGGGAACGTGTGCTGAAAGAACAGCGGAAAAAGAGTTCCAGATTATCGTTTGGCGATGAAAGTGATGGCATGGTACATGGAGCCGGTATCGGTATCCGAAGTTCTGCATCTGCCGTGAAAGATGCTGCGGCTACGGCGGCTCATTGGAAAACCCATGAGGCAGAAGATGATAATGCTGCGGTAGAAGGGGCACACCGGGCAGAGCTTGCAGGAGAAAGCCTTGCAAGAAAATCCATTTATACAAGGGAACGCTTAAAGCAAAGGAGGGAACAGTCAAAAAGACTGAAAGAAAGCGTTCTTGATGAAGCAGAAAAAAGCAGGCTGATGTTTGAGTCTGTTTATGGAAATGAAGCAAAAAATATGGTGAAGAAGGAAGCGGAGCAGAAAAGAAAATCTGCATTGCAAAAGCTGTTCCAGAAGAAACGTTATCAGAAACAGTATCAGGCAGCAAAGCAGAGTAAAAAGGCAAAGGATGCGGCGATCACTTCAGCACAGAAATTTACAGAGAAAGCAAAAGATGCAGTCAAAATGATTGCGGCACAAAATCGTGGGATTTTTGCTACAGTTGCTATCTTTGGATTGATCTTTGTCTTGATTGCAGCAAGTTTTACCAGCTGCAGTGCATCCCTGCAGGGAGCTTCGTCTGCCATTATTTCCACCAGTTATTCCAGTACAGATGAGGACATTTATGCCGCTGAAAATGCATACCGGGCATTAGAAGAAGCCTTAAATACGCAGATCAATCAGATGGAATCCACGCATCCGGATTACGATGAATACCGGTACCAGATTGATGAGATCGGTCATAATCCATATCAGCTGATCTCTTATCTGACAGTTAAATACGGTGGTTTTACTTATGATGAAGTAGCAGAGGAGATAGAGTCCATTTTCCGCCAGCAGTATGGGATTACGACAGATTCTACCAGGGAGACAGTTACCGAAACAAAGACAGTCCGGGTAGGAGAATCACTGGGACAGGTTGTCACCAGTGGGTATTGTAACTGCTCCATCTGCTGTGGGCAGTGGAGTGGAGGACCGACAGCCAGCGGTGCGATGCCGACAGCTAATCATACGATCGCAGTAGATGCATCGAATCCTTTTGTACCGATGGGAACCCATGTCATTATGAATGGTGTGGAATATGTAGTAGAAGATACCGGAGCTTTTGCAAGATATGGTGTTCAGTTTGATGTTTATTATGATAATCATGCAGCAGCTTCCGCACATGGGCACCAGACATGGGAGGCATACATAGCAGACAGCAATGGAAGCCAGGAAGTGCAGGTTACGACAACGAAAGAAGTAAACCGTCTGGATGTGACGATGACAAACCGCAATCTGGATACCGTATTGAGAAGCCGCATGACGGAAGAAGAACAGGAAAGATACGATGCATATAACAAATATTATGGAAATCGTGATTACCTGTTTGACTTAAACAGCATACCCACCGGAAGTGGTGGATTTGGTTATACCATACCGACAGATGCTTTATCTGATCCACAGTTTGCAAAGATGATCCGGGAAGCAGAGAAATATCTGGGAGTTCCTTATGTCTGGGGTGGTTATTCCCCGAGTGGATTTGATTGTTCCGGATTTGTAAGCTGGGTTATCAATAATTGTGGAAATGGATGGAATATTGGAAGATGTACTGCCGATGGACTTCGTTCTCACTGTTCGCAGGTATCTCCATCGGAAGCAAAACCGGGAGACTTGATCTTCTTCCAGGGAACCTATAACACAAGTGGAGCGAGTCATGTTGGAATCTATGTCGGCAATAACATGATGATTCATTGTGGTAAGCCGGTGCAATATACAAGTATCGCAAGTGCCTACTGGCAGGAACACTTTATGGCATTTGGTCGTCTGCATTAGAGGAGGTGACAGGCAGATGAACATGAAATTGAAAAAGATTCTGGATGATATTCAGAAAACAGAGGATAAGATTGCAGAGCTTCAGGAACATCTGAAACGGCAGAATACTTTAAAACAACAGATGGAAGATATGGAGATTATCAAATCATTTCGTTCTATGAAACTGGACAGCCGGGAGCTGCTGGTACTGCTTGACGGGATTCAGAAAGGAACCGTTATGATTCAGATGAATGAGGACGGCGGTATCACAGTGGAAGATACCAAGGAGACACCCCAAAAAGAAAGCGATAACAGACCACCTGTGGGGCAGGTGGCAGAAAGAGAGGTTTTAGACGATGAGGAATAAAGTGGTAAAGAAACTTCTGATGATTGCTATGGCGGTAACAATGATTTCGGGAACATCCCTTGCTACTGTTTATGCAAATGCAAATCCACCGGCAGAAGAGACAACGACAGCGGTGGTGGAAGAGACAACGACAGCGGTGGTGGAAGAGACAACAACAGAAAAGAGTAAAGATACGGAGAAAGCAGAGGATACGGGAAGAGTTACCGGAGAAAGTAATAATTCTGCTTTTTCTACACCGGGAAATGCCCAGCTTGTAGATGATAAGGAAAATGATGATACAAAACAGTTCCTTACTATCCAGACGAAAAAGGGGAATACTTTTTACATGGTCATTGACCGTTCCAGTAATACAGAGAACGTGTATATGATGTCTCTGGTCGATGAGAACGATCTGGCAGAATTTCTGGATGAAACAGAAAAAGACAAGGAAACTGAAGAATCAACCGTAGTGATCCCGGAAACCACACCGGAGACTACACCAGCAGCAGAGGAGGAAACCGAAGTGAAGAAAGAAGAGAAAAGCGGAATGAATGTGAAAGGTCTTGCAGCTATCGTAGTTGTAGCAATCTTAGGCTTTGCAGGAATCGCAGTCTATAAGAAACATGGACGCAGTAAGGACGAAGATTATGTAAGTGAACAGCTTGAATTTTCAGACGGTCCTTATGTAAATGAAGAGGACGATGAAAAAGAAGAATAAGCGTTTTTAAGAGATGGAAACAGTAATAAGGACAGGGGCAGCCAGAAATCTTGGCTGCCTTTTTTGGTAGAAAGGAAAGGATTATGTCTAAATTTTTAGTGATCGCAGAGAAGCCAAGTGTAGCACAAAGTTATGCGAAAAATCTGTCCGCTTATAAGCGGGAAGACGGTTATCTGGAGGGAGAAAGCTGTATCGTCAGCTGGTGTTTAGGACATCTGGCAGAGTATGCACAGCCAGAGGAATATGACCCGAAATATGAAAAATGGCAGTTTGATGATCTGCCAATCCTTCCAGAGGTATGGAAGCTGAAGGTTTCCAAGGATAAAAAGAAGCAGTTTGATGTCTTAAAAGGTCTGATGAACCGAAGCGATGTGGAATATCTGGTAAATGGCTGTGATGCAGGAAGAGAAGGAGAACTGATTTTTCAGAGAGTATATGACCTTGCCGGATGCAGGAAACCAGTGAAACGTCTGTGGATCAGCTCGATGGAAGATGCCGCCATTCAGAAAGGCTTCCAGACAATGAAAAGTGAGGAAGAATACAAGAATCTCTGTATGGCTGCGGTGTGCAGGGCACAGGCTGACTGGCTGATCGGAATGAATGGAACCAGAGCATACACCACGAGATATTTTAAACGATTGGTTGTGGGCAGGGTACAGACCCCAACCCTTGCCATGCTTGCAGAACGGCAGGAGAGGATCGAGCATTTCCAAAAAGAAGCGTTTTATAAGGTAGCACTGACAGATGGAAAACTTACAGTAGTTTCCGAGAACATTGCAAATGAAGAAGCTGCGGATCTGCTGGCAGCGTTATGTAATGGTTCGACCGCTGTGGTCACACAGATGAAGAAGGAAGATAAAAAAGCATTTCCGCCAAGACTTTATGATCTGACAAGTCTGCAGAGAGAAGCCAACCGTTACTTTGGATATACAGCGAAACGCACACTGGATATGTTACAGGAATTATATGAAGAAAAGCTGGTTACTTATCCAAGAACAGACAGCCAGTTTGTAACGGAGGATATGAAAGATTCGGTAGAGGAACTGGTAGGAAAAATGCCAGTATTACTTCCATTTGTAGATTATGGACAGTTGGGGCATGGCATAAAAAGGGTAATCAACAATGCAAAGGTATCTGATCACCATGCGATTCTTCCGACGAAAGAAGCCGTAGAGAAAGGAATTGCTGATTTACCAGCAGATAAAAAGAATCTGATGATGCTGATCTGTCAGCAGCTGGTACAGGCAACCGGAGAAGAATATCTGTATGAGCAGACAGATATTACGGTAAAGTGCCAGGAACATGATTTTAAAGCCAGAGGGAAGATTCCAGTACAGATGGGATTTAAGGAAGTAGAAAAGGCATTTAAACATCTGTATGTCAAAGCGGAACCAGTGGAGGGAAAGGAAAAAGAGACTTCGATTCCTGCTGGGTATGAAGAAGGAATGAGGCTTTTTCCAGTAAAAGCGGATAAAACCACACATTATACTTCTCCGCTGAAACCATTCAATGAAGATACGCTCCTCGCTGCAATGGAAACAGCCGGTAATAAGGAGTTTGATTCTGAAACAGAAAAGAAAGGGCTGGGGACTCCGGCAACAAGGGCAAGTATCATTGAAAAATTGGTTTCTTCCGGTTATGCACAGAGAAAGGGTAAGCAGATATTACCAAGTACCGAGGGAAAGGAATTGGTAAAAGTCATGCCAGAGTATCTGAAATCAGCAGTAATGACAGCGGAATGGGAGAACCAGCTGTTGATGATGGAAAAGGGACAGATTACAGATACTCAGTTTATGGGAGAGATTACTTCTCTTGTCCGTAAGATTTTAGAGGTATGCGGGGAGATACCGGAAGAGGAACGCAGGAGATTCCAGACGGAGAGGGAAGTGATCGGCAAATGTCCGGTCTGTGGCTGTGATGTTTTCGAGGGGAAACAGAATTTTTACTGCTCAAACCGTCAGTGTGATTTTGCTCTTTGGAAAGAAAACCGTTTCTTAGGAAGCATGGAGAAAAATCTGGATAAAAAGATGGCAAGAGAACTTCTTGATACGGCTTGTACCCATGTAAAAGGTCTGTATTCTAAAAAGAAAGATATGAAATTTGATGCAGATCTGTTACTCACACTGGAGGATGGCAAGCCGAGATTTCATCTGGAATTCCCAAAGAAGAAAAAGAAATAAGACAAGGAGGTAAAGCGATATGTCTAAATTACAGGACATCCGGGATCTGGCACAGGAACATGCGGTATCAGTGAGCGGTTCCCCCAGAGACTGGATGGATTATATGGACACAGCATCAAGGTTATATCGTTATTCTTTTTCAGACCAGCTTCTGATCCATGCACAGCATCCGGAAGCAACGGCCTGTGCATCACTGGAATTATGGAATGAAAAGATGTTCCGATGGGTGAACCGTGGTGCAAGGGGAATCGCCCTGCTTGATGAAACAGGGCAGCATACCAGACTCCGTTATGTGTTTGATATTTCGGATACCCACATGGTAGCCGGGGGCAGAAGCCCGTATCTGTGGCAGATGCAGGAACACCAGAGAGAAGAAATCCTCACCCATCTGGCAGAGGTCTATGCTCTGGAAGAAAAAGATACAGCAACTTTGCAGGATGCATTGATGGCAGTCGCAAGGGAAATGGTCAGTGATAATCTGGAGGAATACCTGGACGGATTGGAATATGCTGTAGAAGGTACTTATCTGGAAGATCTGGATGAGGTGACGATCCGCAGTGATTTTCGTCAGCTGGCAACAGACAGTGTTTACTATCTGCTTTCCAGGCGATGCGGGCTTGACCCGATGGAACTTCTGGAAGAAGAGGACTTCATGCATATCACAGATTATAACCGTCTGTCAGTTCTCACCTTTCTTGGAAATACGGCAAGCCAGCTCAGTGAGAGTATTCTGATTGATATTGGAAAGACCGTACATAAAATTTCTCTGGAAGAAGCGAGAAAAGAGGTTGAAAATTCAAATGAAAGGAATTATAATAACTTTACCACGTTAATGCGTGAAACTAAAAACCGGGATGCAGAAACGAAAAAAGAAGAAAATATTGAAAATGAAGGAGGAACCGATTATGGAACTGACATATCATCGCAAGGGAGATTACCTGTTTCCGAATCTGACCGTCGAAGAGGAAGAAGTGACGATCGGGAAATACGGGATGCTGCGGAGGACATTTCTGAAAGAACACAAGAACAGCCTTTATCAGAGCCTGTTCCTGACCGGGAAGCTGAACAGCCATCTGGAACAGATCGAGAAAGCGGCACAGGAGAGAATGGACAGCCAGATGGAGAAATTACTGGAGAAGAGTCCGGCACCGGACAAGGAAGCAGATCCGATGGCATGGACAGCACACATGAACGCACTGATGGCAACAGCGGAAGAGAGCATCTTGACGGAATTGGTATACAGTTAGTCGAAGATACAAGAGAAGATGGATTGAGTAAAGCAGAGGAAGAGATCGCCTCTGCTTTATCTTTGCCCGAATATCCCACCGCAGATGAACAAAGGCGGCAGATCGAGGAAAGAGCAGCTGCCCTTTATGCCGGAGAAATCCAGATTCCAGAGGAAGTTGTCGATGAGATTTTACGGACAGGAGGAAACCGGAAAGCCAGCCAGCTCCGGATCATCTATAATTTCATGAGTGAACAGACACCGGAGGAATATACGGAGTTTGTGAAGCGTGAATACCGCAAAGGGGGAAAAGGTTTTCAGATTGATGGAAATGAATATTCGGTCTGGTTTGATGAAACCGGGATGCAGATCGCAGTAGGGCATACAGTTACAGACCATATCTTAGATAAGGCATTTTTATCATGGGAAGATGTCAGCGGACGTATCCATCAGCTTT
>ERZ791923.3584-NODE-3584-length-11654-cov-3.466937_pt1 | contig 11654 bp, 10 predicted proteins | sample MGYA00510133_ERZ791923 | MGnify/ENA primary metagenome ERZ791923 (study PRJEB30046, sample SAMN00792106) | human gut metagenome | study: EMG produced TPA metagenomics assembly of the A metagenome-wide association study of gut microbiota in type 2... | reverse complement strand
AAGAATAATCTCTTATTTAGTGTTCTTTTATTAGGAAAAGTATTATATTTGAATGAAATTAATAAGCATAACTATGGGAGAGGAAATAAAATTCAGGCATACGATGCCGGTACAAATACGGTTCAGTGACGTAGACCAGTTCGGACACGTGAACAATTCGGTTTATTTTTCTTTATATGATTTGGCAAAGACAACTTATATAAAAGATGTGTTGGGGAGTGCGGATTGGAATAAGATGGCCATTGTAGTAGCAAATATCAATGCCAACTTCTATGCGCCTGTATTCTTTTCAGACCATTTGGTAATAGAGACAGCTGTTGTTCAGTTAGGGCATAAAAGCTTCACATTGCTGCAACGTGCTGTGACAACGGATACGCAGGAGGTAAAATGTGAGTGCCGTACAGTGATGGTGGGTTATGATATTGCAACCAAAGAGCCGAAGCAGATAGCCGAGGAGTATAAACAGGCGATTTGTGCTTACGAGGGTAAGACAATGGACGATTTGGCAAAGAAGTGACTCTCTTTCCTGATATAATAAATTAATTTATGAATTGTTCGGTGATTTATTAATATAATAGTTCGCCGAATTATTTTTTTTATACTTTTATGGAGGGGAATTTTGCAGGATGCCGGTCTTCTTTCCCTCTTTTATTCTGTATGAAATTTAAATGATTTATACTTACTTTACCTTAAAGAAGGCTTCAATAACAGCATCTTGTTTTAATTCTTACCTCTGTTTAAAAAATAATCGTTATATCGTAAAATATTTCATTAAATCTATTTGTGTTATTAAATTAAGTTCCTATATTTGCGCAGTCGAATTGATTTAATATAAATGAAAAACAAGAAAATCTATCCTTGGGTGGTGGTAGGTCTTTTGTGGGTTGTGGCACTTCTCAACTATATGGACCGCCAGATGCTTTCTACTATGCAGGAAGCAATGAAAGTGGACATTGTGGAGCTCAATAAGGCTGAGGCTTTTGGAGCTTGATGGCTGTATTTTTGTGGATTTACGGCTTTATGAGTCCGGTAGCCGGTGTTATTGCTGATCGGGTGAGTCGTAAATGGTTAATCGTCGGTAGCCTTTTTGTATGGTCTGCCGTGACTTATTTGATGGGTTATGCGACTGATTTCCATGAACTTTACTGGCTGCGTGCCACCATGGGGGTGAGTGAAGCTCTATATATTCCTTCAGCACTTTCACTGATTGCCGACTGGCATCAGGATAAATCCCGCTCTCTGGCCATCGGTATTCACATGACCGGTCTGTACACCGGACAGGCTATCGGAGGTTTCGGCGCAACGGTGGCGGCCGCTTTCTCCTGGCAGCTTACTTTCCATTGGTTTGGTATTGTGGGTATTGTCTATGCATTGGTATTGGTGCTGTTCCTGCACGAAAATCCTACTCATATAAAGATAGAGAAACTTGCAAAAGAAACGCCTCGCAAGAAAGGGTCTGTGTTCAGCGGACTGGCAATTGTACTATCCAACTGGGCTTTCTGGATTATCCTGTTCTATTTTGCAGCTCCCAGTTTGCCGGGATGGGCAACCAAGAACTGGCTTCCGACATTATTCTCCGAAAGTCTGAATATCCCCATGGCTGAGGCAGGTCCGATTTCTACTATAACCATTGCTCTGTCATCATTTATCGGTGTCATTGTGGGTGGTGTCCTGTCGGATAAATGGGTGCAGAAGAATATCCGCGGACGTGTTTATACCGGTGCCATTGGCTTGGGGCTGACGGTTCCTTCCTTGTTGCTGTTGGGTTTCGGACACAGTTTTGTGAGTGTGGTGGGAGCCGGCTTGCTCTTTGGTGTGGGTTACGGTATCTTCGATGCCAACAATATGCCGATTCTGTGTCAGTTTGTTTCAGACAAACATCGTGGAACGGCATACGGAATCATGAACATGACAGGCGTATTTGCCGGTGCAGCCGTAACGGAGCTTTTAGGCAAATGGACTGACGGAGGTGGATTGGGACAGGGCTTTGCCATGTTGAGTGTCATCGTTCTGGTTGCTTTGGCTCTTCAGTTGTTCTTCCTGCGCCCGAAGACAGATAATATGGTCGATTAAATTATACAAAAAATAACGATGATAGTTTCAAGATTAGAGAACAGTTCGCGGATAGAAAGCCTTCATCCGCTGTTCAAACAATTATTTGATTATGTAAAGACGCATGACTTGCTGAATGCTCCCTTGGGACGCATTGAACTGGATGGCGATAACTTATTTATTAATAATGTAAATCCCGAATGTGTTCCTGCCGACAAGCAAGTGCTGGAAATGCATCGCGATTACATTGATGTGCATATCCTTTTGACGGGGCAGGAAACTATCGGTTGGAAGGCTGTTGAAACGTTGGAACATCAGGCTCAGGCTTACCAAAAGGAGGGAGACTGTGCGCTTTATAGCGATAGACCCACCTTGTTTGCCACCTTACAACCCGGTGAGTTTGCCATCGTTTATCCCGAAGACCCGCATGCTCCGGTTATCGGTGAAGGAAAAATCAGAAAATTAATAGGAAAAGTAAAACTCTAAAAGAAATAGTTATGGAAAAGATTATCGGACTTATTGACGCACCTTTTACCCCGTTTTATGAAAACGGAGAAGTGAATTATGAACCGATTGAAGCTTATTGCCAATTGCTGGTAAAGAATGGTCTTCAAGGAGTATTTATCAATGGTTCTTCCGGTGAAGGTTATATGCTGACCGAAGACGAGCGCATGAAACTGGCAGAACGCTGGATGGAAGTTGCTCCTCAAGGTTTTAAGGTTATCGTACATGTGGGAAGCACTTGCGTGAAGTCCAGCAAGCGTTTGGCTGAACATGCCCAAAAGATTGGCGCATGGGGTATCGGTGCCATGGCTCCTCCCTTTCCGAAAGTGGGCCGTATTGAAGAACTTGTGAAATATTGCGAAGAAATCGCTTGCGGTGCACCCGAACTTCCTTTCTATTTCTATCATATTCCTGCATTCAACGGTGCATTCTTGTCAATGGTGGCTTTCCTTGAAGCTGTGGACGGACGTATTCCAAACTTTGCCGGTATCAAATATACTTTCGAAAGTATGTATGAATATAACCAGTGCCGCCTTTACAAGAACGGTAAGTTCGATATGCTTCACGGACAGGATGAAACAATTCTGCCTTGTCTTGCCATGGGCGGTGCTCAGGGTGGTATCGGTGGAACAACCAATTATAACGGTAAAGAACTGGTAGGCATCATTGAAGCATGGAAAGCCGGAGACCTGGAACTGGCCCGCGAACGTCAGAACTTTGCACAGGAAGTAATCAATGTTATCTGCCATTATCGCGGCAATATTGTCGGTGGCAAACGCATTATGAAACTGATTGGGCTGGATTTGGGTAAGAACCGCACTCCGTTCCAAAATATGACCGATGAAGAAGAAGCTGCCATGAAGAAAGAACTGGAAGCAATTAACTTCTTTGAAAGATGTAATAAATTCTAAATAAAACATTTGTTTTTATGAATGTAAACGAATATTTGTCGAATTGGGCAGCATGCTATAAGAAGGATCTGACCGAAAACATTCTTCCGTTTTGGTTGAAAAACGGTCTTGACCGTAAGCATGGTGGTGTATACACTTGCCTCGACCGTGACGGAAGTCTGATGGACACCACCAAATCGGTATGGTTTCAAGGACGTTTCGGCTTTATCGCAGCTTATGCCTATAATAATATAGAGAAGAATCCCGAATGGCTGGCTGCTTCAAAAAGCTGTATCGACTTTATCGAGGCTCATTGTTTCGATGCCGACGGACGCATGTATTTTGAAGTGATGGAAGACGGAACTCCGTTGCGTAAACGCCGTTATGTCTTTTCGGAAGGCTTTGCCGCCATTGCCATGTCGGAATACGCCATTGCATCGGGAGACCATACTTATGCCGAAAAAGCACTGGAGCTGTTCAAGCGCATCATGCATTTCCTGAACACTCCGGGCATATTGGAGCCGAAGTATCTGGATACGTTGAAATCGCAGGGACATTCCATCACAATGATTCTGGTAAATACCGCTTCACGCATCCGTGCGGCTATCAACGACCCGTTGCTGACAGAGCAGATAGACCGTTCCATCAAGGCATTGCGTACTTATTTCATGCATCCTGAATTCAAGGCATTGCTTGAAATGGTAGGTCCTGACGGAGAATTTATCGATTCTATCAACGGTCGCACCATCAATCCGGGACACTGCATCGAGACGGCCTGGTTTATTCTGGAAGAGGCCAAGTACCGCAATTGGGATAAAGAATTGGTGGATATGGCATTGACTATCCTTGACTGGTCCTGGGACTGGGGATGGGACAAAGAATATGGCGGTATCATTAATTTCCGTGATTGCAAGAATCTTCCTCCCCAGGATTATTCTCAGGATATGAAGTTCTGGTGGCCGCAGACAGAGGCCATTATTGCCACTCTGTATGCTTATCAGGCCACGAGCAATGAAAAATATCTGGAGATGCATAAGCAAATCAGCGACTGGACCTATGCCCATTTCCCTGATAAAGAATATGGTGAATGGTATGGCTATCTGCATCGTGACGGAACAGTGGCACAGCCGGCTAAGGGTAATATCTTCAAGGGGCCGTTCCATATTCCCAGAATGATGATTCGCAGCTATACGCTTTGCGAAGAGATAATGAAGAAATAATATTAGTTTTTAATAAGATTGAAAGCCGCAGTAACGTTGGGAAACGAAGCTGCGGCTTTTTAGTCTTATTTTAAGAGTTATTCGGCCAGGACTTTGTCCAGCCATGGCAGTACAAATTCATTTTTGAAGTAATGGTTCGGCCCATCTACATTTACAGAGTCATAGAAAGAGGCTCTGCCGAGTCCTTCAGGCAAATTTTGAGCAGTATTACGTGTCTCCGGTGCCGTATATTTCTGATAATGATGTGTTTCAACGTTTTCCGGATGTCCGCTGATTTCATAGGCTCGTTTTACTAAATTGAAGTCTCTGTCCAGTCCTCCTTCTGTGAGAATGATGGGGCGAGGGGCAAGAGAAGCCACTATATCAGGAAAGTTAAAGTATTTCCAAAAGTCGGGTATTAAATGACGGATGGAATTGGGAAAAGGGCGACGTCCCCTTTGGTCCGGTTCTGTCATCACGATAGCCCGTTCCTGTGTTTGGCATAAGAAATCGTTGTAGACAAAAGCGTAAATGGAAGGGTCCATGACGCCCAATACCATTAAAGGTTCAGTCCCCAAAGAGAAACCACTGACAACAATGCGGTCTTTGCGTATGAAGGGTTGGCATTTCATCCATTCCAAAACTTGTTTATTTAGAAAAGAAGTGTAGCCTAAATAGCTCCATCCCAATTCCAGCAAAATGCGTGACGGAGTATCATAATCATAACTTGTTCCTGTCAAAGGTTCCAGGTCGGCTGCCTCTCCCGCTGCCGCATTATCTACGGCAACTGAGATGTATCCTTGTTTTGCAATGTTTAAGGCCATAGCCGCCCGCATATTGTTGGCGGAAACTTCTCCGATGAGGTTTTCTTTTGTCATACCCGAGCCGGGAATGCAGAGTACGGCAGGACCGGGTATTTTAACTTTATCGGGAATCAGTATATAAAAAGTAGAAACACAGTGAGGCAGTGGATAGAACTCCCATTTCTCTTGCCGATAACCGTCTTTCTGTATTTTCTCTATACAAACAGGTATTGGCTGACCGGTGATGTGGGGATGATGCATGATCTCTATCATGGCTGTCCGTACCTCTTTTTGCCATTCGGCAAATTCTTGCCGGGTGAAATCATGCCGGAATGCATAGAGTGGTTTGGTATCTTTGAGCATGGCATGTACTACTCCGTAGGTGCTGAGATAACGTCCGTCACTTCGTTCAGAACAAACAGTTTTATGTTGTTCGGGGGAAAATGCTGTTTGCGCGAATAGCATTGATGATGACAGGCAAACGGTGAGGAGAATTACCCATTTTTTCATTTTTAGTTTTGTTTTCTGCATGATTAGATGATATAAGGTTGTCATTTTGAGGCTAAGATAAGTAATTAGAGATGAATTGCGGCAAATTCATCATAGAAAATTAAAGAGGACACCCTCACGGGCATCCTCTTCCAAAATCAATGTTAAAATCGACTATATCTGTAATACAGATGTTTTGATTATTAGTATCCCGGTGTTTGAGTCAATTCAGGATCTTTGGTAATCATATTGGTTTCTATCGGCCAGTATAGTTTGTAAGCTTCGGCTTCAGTTAAGATAGCCTTTTGACCATCTTTGCTGCCTTCCGGACAGAATACCAGATGTTTGCCTCCTTTGGTCAATGTCATACGTTTCAGGTCATACCAGCGTTGTCCTTCTCCTAACATTTCTTTATCTTTTTCATGTAGGATAGCCAGCTCGTTTTCTGTAAAATTACCGTTGGTGTAGCCATATTTGGTTGCGTCCCAATTTTTACCGTAAGCACGCTCACGTATTTTGTTTATATAGGAAGCTACATCTCCGCCTTCCATATTTGCTATTTCAGCCATCATTAGATATACGCCCGCCAAACGATAGACAATGACATCAGCGTCCCAAATATAGCGATTGATGGATTCATCGAAGTGTCCCATTATTTTTTTGTACACTGTACCTGCCAATGAATTGTCTTTACGTGAATAGGCTCCCAGGAATGTCGCATCGCGGCGGCTATCTGTCTTGTCATAAGACAGGTAGAACTCCGGTAGATATTCTATGCGCTGCATTCCTGTGGTGCTAACTTTCAGCGTATCTCCCATAGGTTTTCCATTTTCATCGTTGAAACCTACTGTTTTGAAAGCTCCGGTTTGATAGTTGTACATGAGAGCTGTAAATGGATTTGATGCTTCTCCTTCCATATATCTTACAGCGAAAATTACTTCATTATTGCCTTTATTGTTTACGCTGAATATATCTTCATAGTTTGACTGTAAGGAGAGATCATAATTATTCATCAGGCTTTGCAGATGATTTTTGGCTACGCTTAAGTCTGCATTGTTTGCTGTATTGTCATCTACAGAAACCTTAGCATTCCATAAGTAGACTTCAGCAGCCAAATATTCAGTGGCAGCTTTTGACCAATAGCCTTTTAAATTCTTACGGTTATTGGGGTCGAAAGAGTTATTATTGCCAAAGTAATCGAGTGAAGATTTCAGGTCTGCTTTGATTTGTTTCATAACTTCAGAACCGGCAGAACGCTTCATATAAAGGTTGTTTGGGTTAAAGTCACCATTTACTACCGGATTTGGATCTAAGCGCAGAGGTAAAGTACCATAAGTGCGGTACAGTCCGAAGTAATAGAAAGCGCGTAAACCGTAAGCTTGCCCCAGATAATAGGCCTTTTCTTCTTCGGTCATATAGTCGGCTTCCAGAGTCTTCTGCAACATGATATTTATATTCGCAATACATCCATATATGTTACCAAAGTTTGTGATTCCCGGAGACTCGGCATTCAGGGCTTGATTTACGATACCCTGATAAGAAACCGAAGTTCCGTCTACAGCAACATCGGGAACACTGGTTCCACCGCGTGCTTCACCTAATACATATTGTTGCTGGAATATTTGGTCACGGAAATTTTTGTGTATTCCGTCCATATAAGCGATTACATGTTCTTTTCTTGTCCAGAAGTTACCGCTTCCATAAGTGTCAATGGGAGCTAAGTCTAAAGCATCGCAACCTGTCATGCCGACAGCAAAAGCAAATGCACTGAAGCGAAATGCTAATTTTAATATTTTATTTCTCATAATTGTAGTCTTTTTTAGTTATTAAATTAGAATGTTAAGTTAACCCCAAACAGAATAGTACGTGGTAATGAATAGCCTTGTCCGACTGCACCGTTGTCTTTTGGGTTGGCTTCAGGAGAGCCTACATTTTTCGCACCGGTGATGTAACCCAGGTTCTGTCCTGTAATAGAGACTTCGGCACGTTGCATCTTCAACATTTTAGCTACAGATTCAGGCAATGAATAGCTCAGCGAGATTTCGCGGATAGCTAAATAGTCACCTCTGTATGCAAACATGGTGGATGCTATGTAGTTGTTTTTTCCGTTTTGGTCGGCAAACAGATAGCGTGGGTATTTAGCGTTCGGATTGCTTTCTGACCAAGTATCATAGTACATTGTCGGTGTATTGTATGTTCCTTGGTAACATCCCATGAACCATGGAGTAGTACTTTGTGTCCCACTATTTTCATACAACCAGAAGCCTAGAGCATAGTCAAAGCGTCCGTATAGTTGGAAGTTTTTCCATCTGAGAGTAGTATTGAAACCACCGGTCCAGCGTGGAGAGGTAGCTCCCACTTTTACTTTATCGAATTCATCGATTACATCATCGCCATTTACATCATGGAATTTCGTGTCACCCGGTTGGATAGGGAAGTTCGTAGTGGCATTTTGTTGCTCTGCTGTCAGTTTGTTCCATGCCTCAGGTCCATAGTAAGTTCTGGAGCCATATTTTCTCACCAGATTGGCGGGAATTTCATCGTATGAGCGGTAAATGCCATCTGCTTGGTATAAATACAGTATGCCCGGTTCTTGACCTTCCTGTTGTCCGCCTACCCATTTTTTCTCATCTCCGTTTCCGGTATATACTTGGAATGCATTGATACGGTTTCTTTCCATACCATTGTCCGGTAATGAAACGATTTTATTCTTGTTGAATGCGATATTTCCTGAGGCGCTCCATGTCCAGTCTTTGCTGTCGATAATTTTTCCTGAAAGTTCGATTTCGATACCTTGGTTGCGGAATTCACCATTATTGTTTGTTACAGATGAGAAACCAGTAGAGGTCGGGAAACTCAATGCTGCATATTTGTCTGATGTCAGCCGGTTATAATATGTCAGGTTAGTGTTCAGTCGGTTGGCAAAGAAGCTCAAGTCTGCCCCCACTTCAAAGGTAGCGGTCTTTTCCCATCTCAGGTTAGGGTTGGGAAGTTCTGTGATGAGATAAGAAGTATTTCCGTTATAGTTGAATGAACCGTTGCTGTTGCTTGAACCGTAGCTTCCCTGTAAGGTATAGGCACCAATACCTGACGCATTACCATTGATACCGTAGCTGGCACGCAACTTACCGAATGACATTACGGGAATGGCTTCTTTAATGAAGTCTTCGCGTCCGAAAATCCATCCGGCAGATACTCCGGGGAAGAATCCCCAACGGTTGTCACCTAACAGAGAGGAGTAACCGTCGCGACGGAAAACGAATGACAACAGGTATTTGTCCTTAAAATCATAATTTAAACGTCCGAAGAATGACAGGATGCGTTGTTTCTCATGCCATGAATTGATAGTACGCTTACCTTCGCCCTTATCGGTCAGTGACAAATCGGGGAGGTCGTCGGTAGGTGCACCTTGGCCTTGTGCCTCAAATCCGCGTTGGTATTTGTTGTAGTATTCCATACCTAACATCACTTCTACATGATGGTCAAGGAAGAAGGTTTCGTTATAGTTTAATACGGCATTGTATGTTTGGCGGAAATCGCGGTTATAATAAGCTGTAGCCGATCTTGTACGCACGAAGTTTCCGGGAGTATTTTCATAATCTTTTGTGAAACTTTCCTGATATGTTTCAGAGTAATACCAGTTCATGTTGGCTGTCAATGACAGATTTTTCAGAATATCAATCTTAAAGGATTGGCTCATTGTGAACTTATCGCTTTGATTGTCATTCCACCATTGGTCGGGTTGGTACATTTGGTTACCATCAGCGGTACCCGGACCTAGTTTCATGTTGCCTTCTTCATCCTCAAAAAGAACAGTAGGAGGAAGTGAACGTACTCGTCCGAAATAATTTAACTCAGAACCGTTGGAGCCGGGCATGTTTTTCCAATTGGCACGATTATAGTTTAGTGACGAAGTGGAAGTTAGCCAGTCTGCAATTTTATAGCTGGCGTTGGTAATGAATGAATAACGTTCGTAGAATGTATTGACAGGAACACCTTCCTGACGGTTGTATCCCAAACCGGCGTAGTAGGTGCCACGGTCATTACCACCAGACATATTGATGTTGTAGTCCTGTGAGAATGCGGGATCATTCAGGTTATATTTATCTACATCCGTATTCTTGTATAAAATTTCTTTGCCGGTAATAGGGTCTGTCACTGTCTGCCATCCTCTGCCCAGCAGATATTTGTTGTCTTCGTTTAAGAACTGAGTACTGTAAATGTCCTGATCCAGGTTGTTACCGGTACCGAAAGGTTGTTTACCGTTCAGGTAACTTTCCCAATTACCCCAATAAGTTTTTGTGTTTCCGTCTTTGTCTTGAAACAAGTGTCCTGCATCCCAGTGTGCTTTACGCATAGCTTTGATATATTCGCCTGCTTCCAAAAATTCATAAGGAGTGCGTGCATAGCTCAAACCTAATTTAGCCTTGAAGTTAATTTCGCGGAAACCTGCTTTACCTCTTTTGGTGGTAATAAGGATTACACCGTTACTGGCACGTGCACCGTAAAGTGCAGTAGCACCGGCATCCTTTAATACATCCATAGACTCAATGTCTTCAGGGTTGATATCACTCATAGAGTCTCTAAGTTGTCCGTCTACTACAACGAGTGGAGAACCGGTTCCATCCAAGTTGGTACCACCACGCAAGATAATGGTAGGAGTTGCGCCGGGGCTACCTGATGATTGGATAACCTTCAAGCCGGCTACGGCACCGGATAATGCTTGTGCAGGATTGGAGTGCATACCTACGTTTAAGCTCTCCTGTTTTACTTTCGAAATAGAGTTAGTTACTTTGGTACGTAACTGTTGACCACCGTAACCGGTAACTACAACCTCTCCCAACATTTCCGTGTCATCTTTTAATGTAACGTTTAGAGGCTGACCATTCCATTTTACTTCTACCGTTTTATATCCAACGAAAGAAATCTGGATAATGTCTCCTTGTTTGACATTGTTTAAAGAGAAGTCACCGTCAATACCGGTGATTGTTCCGTTGGTGGTACCTTTTACTACCACAGATGCACCGATAACGGTTTCACCTGTTGTGTCTTTCACAATACCGGTACAAGAGCCATTTTGTTGTGTGATTTTCACATCGGTTATACCGGATTCGGCAACCGCGTAAGCTGTTCCTGTAGAGACGCCCATTAAGAACAGCAACGTACTGACTGACTTTAGCCTTTTTAACATAGCTGTGATTTTTTTTATTAGTGTTTATTATAGCATGAAATTATTTTCAAATAAAGTTCTTTTAGAACTTTGCAATAATTTATATTTAGGTTTACGCTGCAAATATATTATATTATTTATTAATTCAAGCATATTTAAGAAATTATTTTTAATATATACTTGATATTTTATTAAGATTACGCAACCAACCTCTCCAAATCTTATATAAACAATCTTATATAGCTATAGATAAATAAAATATTAGCCACCAATATTTTTATAATTAGGTAGAATAAAAGTAGATACAAAAGCCATATTATACCTATACATATACTCCATCAAATGGTATACAGGCTTTGTAGCAATGTTGCAAAGTTCTAAAAGAACTTAGTAAATGATTAAAATGTTGTGATATGGGTTTTCTTTAGACAACGGAAAATAGAGGGGGATGAAGGGGGTGATGTTATCGAATGTTGTCGATGTATGAAGAATCTTGAATATAAAGAATGTGGGAGAGTAGAAATATAATGTAAAGAAGGGCTATGAG
>ERZ791923.3577-NODE-3577-length-11675-cov-2.658778_pt1 | contig 11675 bp, 14 predicted proteins | sample MGYA00510133_ERZ791923 | MGnify/ENA primary metagenome ERZ791923 (study PRJEB30046, sample SAMN00792106) | human gut metagenome | study: EMG produced TPA metagenomics assembly of the A metagenome-wide association study of gut microbiota in type 2... | reverse complement strand
TTATGAAGCTGGCAACTGCGGCAGGCATCCAGTTCCATCCAGAGTACACCACAGTTACAAGAGAGAATACAAACACCTATGTAGGCAAGGCATACGGAGCTGTCAGACTTCCAGACGGAAGCTACAAGACACATGCGGAAACCAAGCGTATCTGCCTTGACGATGAAGAATCCAAGTACCGCCTTGAATTTATGGATAAGTCAATCATGGGTATCCATGACTGGAGAGCATCCAAGGCCGCTGCTGAAATGTTCAAGGGGGAATGGAAGCAGGAGACAGAACCTAATCAGTATGGAAAGTACGACAAGTACTATGTGATTGCCGATAGCGACAGAGAGAAGTACATCGAGAGATCAATCCTTGTGAACATGACGCTCCTTAGAAAGACAGCATCAGAAAAGGCTCAGACAGGAGCGATCCTTAGAGTTATCAGAGCACTGCTTGGAATCAAGGGAACATACTCGAAAGCGGAGTTGGAAAAGCCTTTTGTTGTACCGACAGTTACATTTGCGCCGGATTACACAGATCCTACGGTCAGAAATGCAATGCTTCAGCAGGGAATGAACTCTATGGGAAATATGTTTGGGATTTCATCCACGCCACCGGCAATCACCACTGCATTTTCCAATGAAGCATTTTCGACAGACTTTAATCCGGAGGATGAAATTAACAATCCTGCATTTGCTTCTGAACAGCAAGAGGACAGCGACGTAGTAGCAGAAGAACCAGAGAAAAACTGGTTCGATCAGGAACATACGACAGCACCGCAACAGGAAGCTCAGCCACAGCAGGAGGAATATGCCTGTGAGAATTGCGGTTCGGTTATTTCCGAGAAGGTCTATGGTTACTCGATTGATAAGTTTGGCAGACCATTATGCGTAAAATGCCAGAGAGGAGCACACTGATGAAGATTATACGGATTACCACTGATCTTGAAATGACGGTGCATGATTTTCCGGAGGGAACACACGAAGAACAGAACCACGAGCTTAGGGAGCTGATTGGGAATGATTGCAGGATATATGAGCACGTAATGCCGGAAAGATTATACACCAACTTGAAAATGAAAAACCGGCCAACAAAGGTACCGGGACAGTGCGTGAGCATGCTGATTGATGAAGAAGGCTTGCTGAAACCTAATCATGCGAATATGATCGGCAGCTATCTTTACAAATTCGACGAGCACAAGAACCCGATTGCAGGAAACATCCTGTTTGTGGGAGAAGAATGGACCAGAGATGGGATTGACTTCTGTGGAATCGAAGACGAGACATTCAAACTGTTACACCTTGAACTGAAAAATATGGTAATGGCAATGAAAGCTACAAAGGAGGCTATGAACTTATGAAAATTTTACATACAGCGGACTGGCATTTGGGCACATTCCGAAGCCCGGTAAAGGACGGAGTTAATCTCCGTACAGAAGATACAAAAAGATGTCTGAATGAAATGATCAGAGTGGCAGGAGAAGAAAGACCGGACTATTCACTGGTATCTGGAGATATATTCCATTCCGGAAAGACATGGTCGGACAGATGCTGTGAGGAAATTGTCACAGCAACCCATTATATCAAAGAGCTCGCGGCAGTATCTAAGCAGGTGGTTGTTATGCGAGGCACCCCGAACCATGACGGAATAGGTCTGTTTAATGTACTTGCACAGACATTTGAGCCATTTCCCAATGTACATATCGTGATTACCCCACAGGTAATTCCTTTTGAGGATGTAGATATCGCACTGATTCCGGGATTTGACCGGGGAATATTCAGAGCAAACCATCCGGGAATTAGTGCTGATGAAGAAAATTTGGTATTTACTGAGGAATTATCCAATATCGTGACTGGTCTGAAAGCACAGTGTTCTCTGGAGAAGAAAAGTATCCTGATGGCACACTATACAATTCCGGGTTGCAACACAGAAAGCGGACAGACCATGATGCTTACACAGTTCGAACCGGTCATTCCACAGGAAGCACTTCTGGCAGCTAACTATGATTTGGTGGCACTGGGACATATCCACAGACCACAGAAGATACATAACCGTAACTGGTATTACTCCGGTGCGATAAATGCTCTGAATTTCAATGACGAGGGGCAGGAGAGAGGCTTCTGGATTCATAACTGGCACGAGCTTGGAACGTGGCAGAGCATCTTCCACAAGACACCGTACAGAGGATTTGCAACAATCAAACTCGATGAGGATGATGTGACACAGATCAATATGCAGGCTCTTGACTTTGTAGCTACACAGAAATGGAGAGGCAAAATTGACGACAAGATTGTCCGCATGCATTACAGCTGTTCAGCAGAAAACAGCAAGGCATTGAACACAGCGGTTCTTGAAAAGGAGCTGCTTGATGATGGGGCATTCATGGTGTGGGAGATACTTCCGGACAAGATAGATGAATTTGCAAACAGGACACAGCTTGAAAATACAACGGATCCGGAAGCGAACCTCATTAAGTATCTCGAAGAAAAGCAGTTTCCACAGGATAAGATACAGGAACTTGTGCTGAAGGCAAGACCGATCATTGCGGAAGCAGAGGCAAGCAATTCAAAGACTGCCAACAGCGGAGCATTTGAACCGGTAGAGATTGCAGTCAAGAATTATCGCAATTATGAAGAGGAAACCTTCAATTTTGAGGATATTACGTTCTGTACCATTAATGGTCAGAATGGAGCAGGAAAGAGCAGTTTGTTCATGGATGCCATTATCGACTGCCTCTATGAAGAACCAAGAGAGGGAGTGATAAAGGACGATTCCGGAAAAGCACCATGGCTGAGGAATGATGAAAGTGTCCGGTCGGGTTCGATCATGTTTACGTTCCGCATAGGCGAGAAGAAGTATCGTGTCACACGAACCAGAGCACGTTCCGGAAAAGGAACACTGAACATTTCACAGTTTATCGAGAACGAATGGCAGGACTGCTCAAAGGAACGCTACAACGACACCCAGCAGGAAATCCTTAACATTCTTGGAATGGACAGTTTTACTTTTAAATCCTGTGCACTGATCATGCAGGACCAGTACGGATTATTCTTGCAGGCAAAGCCGGAAGAAAGAGTAGAAGTGCTCGGCACACTTCTTGGCCTTGGAATTTATCAGTCGATGGAGAGGATTGCTTCTGACAATGCGAGAGTGAACGGAGCGAAGAAACGGGAGCTGGAGCAGGAGGTCACTATCCATAATGTGACGATTGCTGAATTCGGTAAACCGGATGAAGAACTGGAAGCCAGCAGATCAGAACTGGCAGAACAGGAACTCAGATTGCAGGAGAAGGTCAATGAGAGAGACCAGAAGAAGCTTATCTTGTCGCATCAGCAGGAAGCCGTAGAAAGACGAAAGAAAGCCCTTGCAGCTGTCACAACCTTGCAGGCTAAGAAGACCGTTACAGAGCAGAATAGAGCCACCCAGCAGGCAATCGCAGACAGTAGTGCAACAATTCTTGCCGGAAAGGCTGAAATCGAGGAGAAGATTGCGGAGAGAAACAATCTTTTGAAACGTGAGCTGGATCTTGCAGGGCAGTCGGCACTTTACACCTCCAAGAAGCAGGAAGCAGAGAATTATGCAAGACAGGCAGAAACAGAGCAGGAAGCTGTTGCAAACCTCAAGAATGCATTGCAGGACTGCCGGAATACAATGAATGCCATGATACTGGAATCTGCCAATGACGGAGAAGCCAAACAGAAAGCAGAGGAATATAGCCGGAAGAAGGCTGAACTGGAAGCCATGCAGGAGAAAGCGGTCGCATACCAGAAAGCAAAGACGGAATTCTCTGCGACTGTTTTCCACGACAGCGAAACAAGAACAAGTTTTGACGGAGAAAAGCAGGCGGCAGACGAGAGGAAGCTAGTCCTTGAAAAGAAAGTTGCAATTTTGAATGAATCCGGATGCGTGGATATCGAGAATGCACACTGCAAGTTCTTACAGGATGCCATTGAAGCAAAGGAGGAGCTGGCAATCCATGGGTTGAAAAGGAGAAGATGATTCCGGTTGCTGAGGAAAGAAATATGACAGCCTTGAACAGAGTATTGGAACTGACAACGGAGCTTGTCGGCATTGATGATGAAATCAGGGAAAGACAGGCAGAGGCAGACAAGGAAATTCTTGCAATGGCAGGAATTGAGGAAGTGCAGGCAGTTGTCAATGGTCTGGAAACAGAGGTCAATGCAATCAACAGCATGGTTAGAGAAAGCCAGATGCGTATAGGTGCTTTACAACAGAAAGCACAGCAGATTGCCAAACTGAAACAGGACATTGCGGTCTTGCAGGAGAAGCAGGTAGGATATGCGAAAGAAACTGCAGATTATGACACCTTAAAGGTTGCATTCAGCCAGAGCGGAGTGCCGCATCAGATTATCAGATCCATCATCCCACAGCTGACAGCAACAGCCAACACTATCCTCGGTCAGATGACCGGAGGCAAGATGGGTGTCGAGTTCAGACTGGAACGCTTGCAGAAGAACGGCAAGGAAAAGGTTTCTTTGGATATTTTCATTGAGGAATATGGAAAATCCGTACTTCCTTACCTGTCAAAATCCGGTGGAGAGAAGGTTAAGTCCTCATTGTCGGTAATCCTTGCACTGGCCGAGATTAAATCATCTTCGGCAGGAGTGCAGCTTGGAATGTTATTCATAGACGAGCCACCATTCCTTGATGGGGATGGCATCCAGGCATACTGTGACGCACTGGAAACCATCCAGAGTCGGTACAGCAATATTAAGATTATGGCTATTACGCATGATCCGACCATGAAAGCCAGATTCCCTCAGAATTTGGATGTTGTGAAGACGGAACATGGAAGCAAGGTAATTTATTAAAGCAGGATCCGGAGGGGAAATCCCTCCGGCACCCGAAAGGAGAGTGATTCAATGCCAAACCGGATAATCAAGGAGAGCATATGCAGAAGCGAGGAAATAGATTCCTTGAGCTGGTTTGAGGAGGTTCTGTTCTATCGACTGATTGTAACCTGTGATGATTTTGGAAGATATGACGGAAGAGCAAAGATAATCAAAGGGAGCTGTTTTCCTCTGAAAGACATTACGGAGAAGGATATAGATAAGGCACTTGGTAGGTTGGCGGCGGTAGGCTTGGTCAGAGTGTATGAATCACAAGGAAGACCGTACCTGCAATTGGTAACCTGGGCGGCCCATCAAAGAATCCGTAATCAGAAAAGTAAATATCCCGAATTTGCGGACGGATGCGAATTGCTGACATTTGACAGCAAAGGACAGCAGATTAAAGCAAATGACAACAAATGTATCCGTAATCCAATCCAATCCGAATTCAAATCCGAATCGGAAACCAATACAAATATATGCTCCGAGCAGACAGTAGCTGCGGAGCCGCCAGTAATAGGTATCATGATGAATACTGGTGAAGAATACCCGATTACACAGAGTTATGTTCTTGAACTCGCAGAATTATATCCTGCTGTTGACATTATGCAGGAACTAAGAGCGATGAAAGGCTGGTGTGATGCTAATCCAAGGAAACGGAAAACAGCAGGAGGAATGAAACGATTTATCAATGCTTGGATTTCAAAGGTCCAGAACAGAGGTGGAACACCTGGTTATACGCAATCTTACAATCAGACAGCCGGCGGCTCAAAGGTAGAGCAGTTTGCACAAGGAGCAAGGGAGTGGGCGAATGGATAAACAGCAATTTGCGACATTGGCAATCGGAATTAAATCCGCATATCCAGCTTCAAAAATACTCGAAGATAAGCCATGAAGCGGAAGTACGGAGCGGATAGCAATGTTGTTCGTGTTCGTGTTTATGGAGAGTTTCCACAGCAGGAAGATGATGTATTCATCCCCATTTCATGGTTAGAGCAGAGTTGTAAGACGGAGATATCCGAGAGGACAGCAAGGGCATTAGGCATATATACAGACGATAAAGGGCGGAAATATCCACAGGACCCGTCACTAATAGATAAGATTGAGATTGGCTGTGACGTTGCCAGATTTGGTGATGATAAGACATGCATAGGCTTCCGCATCAATGAGGTTGTGAAGATATTCAAGAAGTACAACGGGCAGGACACAACATGGACAGCCAGTAATATAGCAATCCTTTATAAACAGCTGAGGAGCAAATATAAATATACTGGTCCAATAGGTATTAAAGTGGATGATGGCGGTGTTGGCGGCGGTGTCGTTGACCAGCTTCGCAGTTATGCCAGAACAGAGCCTGTGGTATGGCAGGATTCACACCTGCTTCCAGTCAATTTCGGACAGCCTATCAGCCATCGGTATTACGTGGATTCCACAACGTACATGATGGGTGTGGTTAAGGACTTGATTGCTCCGTTTGATGAAGAGGGGCGACCGCATAAGCCGGAGATACTGCTTCCTGATGATAACGACCTCATAGGTCAGCTGTCGTGTAGGAAGTATTCTTTTACAAGTAACTCAAAACAGAAGGTTGAAAGCAAGAAAGATATGAAGGACAGAAAGATGAATTGTTCCAGGAGTATCAGGAGAATGGCAGGAAGAAAACACAGTCAGCTTTCCTGCTTCCAGATCTGTATGTCGGATACACGACAGATTTTAACAGAGCTACTGCACAGACAGCTATGGAGGTTACTGAAAAGCAGGTATTCCAGCCGGAAAGAACATCTCTTGCGTGGGTAATCAACAACAAGCTGCTGAATGGATATGGATTCAAGCACGTTGAAGCTAGGTTTGATGAACCGGATATAACCAATCCGGACGATATCCAGAAGATACTCAATATCACAGAGAGAGCCGGAGGACTAACACCGAACCTTGCCAAGGAGTACACCTATGAAGTCCTCGGTAAAGATGGATGTGCTGACTATGACGGAGAATGGGGAAACGTTCCTCTGGCATATTCCAGAACAGTCACCCAGAGCCAGCTACAGGCGAATTTAGGAGCGGGAGCAGGGGAACAACCGCAAACGACCGGAAACGAGCCTACAGGTCAAAATACAAAGCCACAGGGCAATGAGAAGACGGTTACCGAGGAAGAACTTGCCATACTTGACGGACAGATAAAGAAAGCAGAGCTGAATGATGCAGAGCTGGTTCCAATTATGAAGGAAATCAGAAACGCATTGGGAGCATACCGAGAGAAAGCTGGTGATTGATATGGCTGACAAGTCGAAGTATTACCAGATGGTGGCGGAAGCAATTATCGCTCATGCTGATCCAATCTATGATGCTATAGACAGATACTTGGCAAAGGCTGACGAAGACCTTGAGGACGAGCTGAAGGAGGAAGGCTACGCAGAGCCGAAGGATACAGTGTCGGAGATAAACTCTTTAGAGGAGGAAATCGCCGACATTCTTCATTCCCAGACTACTGCTCTTGTCACTGCTCTTAAAGCCGCAGATGGAGATTGGGATGCCGCACAGGAGAATGTCTCTGATATGATCGATGAAGACGACATAGCGGAACAGGTTACCGAAGCAGCCAATGCGATGTATGAGCTCAACATCCCGAAGCTGGCAACAGTATATATACAGGAATCAGATGGAGAGCTTGTAGTGGACACCTTACGGCAGAGAACATCTGAATGGTTCGCCTCATGGAGCGAACAGCTCGGCAATCTGATGAAAGTAAACACCCATAAGCAGATCACTGACCTTATCCAGGAAACGATTGGAGAAGGCGGCAAAGGAAGCTCCTGCGCCTGTTGAAAAAGCAGGAAAGAGTATCAGTACCAAGAATCTAAGTGCCCTCAAAGGCATTTATGATACGCTGGGTTCATTTTTGTCTGAGTTCACTGATAATTCAGAGGGCGAAGGCGGAGACACAGTAGCAAAAAATAACGTCAAAAAGGAGGACGACGAAATGAAGCGAGAAGAAGTTCAGCAGATGGTAGGGGATGCAGTGGCAAAAGCCATGGAACCTATCACAAAACAGCTCGAAGCCATCACAAAGGGCGAGGGCGGCGAAGGAGAAGGCACACCTGCAGAGCCTGAGTCTGATGTAAATGCAGACGAGGTAGCAAAGATGGTGGGCGAGGCGGTTTCTAAAGCGATGGAGCCTGTTACAAAGGCAATCGAGCCACTCTTGAAGAGCAGAGCACTTCCGGGCAACCTCAATTCTGCCGCTGGCACTGTTGAGAAGCAGGAAGCAGAACCGCACTACATGACAGGCATGTTCTAAGTTAAAAAAGAAGGAGGAAAAAATATTATGCCTACAAATCAGCAGATCATTAACAAAGCCGGTGCCGCTATTCAGACCGGTAGCCTTACTCATGGACTGTTACAGCCGGAGCAGGCAAGAAAATTTATTCAGCAGACATTCGATGCAACCAACCTTGGACCTCTGGTAAGACACGTCATGAGAACATCAAAAAGCGGTGAGATTGACAAGATCGGTATCGCATCCAGAATTCTTCGTGCCAAGGTCGAGAACACAGATGATGGCTACAGAGCTGGTGTAAACACCAACGTGATCGAGTATGCCTGCAAGGCTGTTCGTTTACCTTGGGAGATTACTGAGGAAACCCTTCGTGAGAATATCGAAGGTCAGCAGTTAGAGGCAATCATTACCGACCTCATGACCACACAGCTTGGTGTTGACCTTGAGGATCTGTATCTCAATGGCGACGAGAAAGCTTCCCAGGTAAAGGAGTTTAACAGCTCAGATGCATTCGCTATCGGAGACATCGTAACCAATAACAAGAAGCTGTATAAGTTCATCAAAGCGCATACTGCAGGTGCATGGAATGCTTCCGAGGCGATTGAGATTGGAGCAGCTGCAGATGCGGACTTCTTAAAGCTCAATGATGGTTGGATTAAGCAGATCAACAGCGGCGGCCATGTATATGATGCTTCCGGTGAAAACTCCATGAAGCTGGATATCTTCTACAAGACACTCCAGAAACTGCCTAATAAGTACAACAATGGAAAGCTTCGTTGGCTCATGTCCCCTAAGAGAGCACAGGAGTGGGAACTTTATCTGATGAATCAGGTAATCGGCAAAGGCGGAGCTGTTCCGGAGAATGTTTACACTCAGCCGGTACACATTCCTACTGTTTCCTGCCCGTCTATCAGTGATGACAAGATTGTCCTTACGGATCCGAAGAACCTTGTTGTTGTAAACACCTACGGCATGAAGATCAGAAAGACCAATGAGGGCAAAGAGGCAATCATGCAGGATAAGAGATTCTATGTATGCCACCTTGATTACGATCCGATCATCGAGGAGCTTGACGCTACTGCGATTATTACCGGCTTACCTTCTCTTGATTAAGGAGGTGCCTTATGAAACGATTATCACTTAATACTGGGCTTTCTTACTCTATCAGAGGCTTCTCCTGTGTAAAGGGGGAGCCTTTTGAAGTTGAGGACGGACTGGCAGAACAGCTTCTTGCTACCGGCAGATTTGATGAACAGCCAGTGATTGCTAATCCTGCGGAGGAATCTGATACCGATAATCCGGGAACAGGAGAAGAAGACGAAGAACCGAAAGCTCCGGAGAATGGAGCTGGCGGAGAAGACGAGGAGCCGGAAGCTCCGAAGAATGGAGCTGGCGCAGGAGCAGGAGTTGAGGACGGACTGACAGCAAGCAAGGTATCCCAGATGCGTAATGCCGACCTTTTAGCTCTGGCCGAAGAGAAGAATATCAGCCTTGAAGGATGCAGCAAGCATGACGAGTATGTTGAACGTATCAATGGCGCTCTCGGACTTGTGGATTTTTCTAAGCTTGGATTAGAGTAGGAGGAACACATGCAGAGACCTTGGGTACAGCCTGCGGAGGTAAAAGAGTATTCTGAATCTGCCAAGGTGGCGGCAAGGTCTGATGTTCGACTTGCCTATGATATAGCCAGAGCAGAAAGATATGTCATTTACCATACGCATAACAGATTTGATACAGAAGAGTACGAAAAAGAGCTGCCACAGGATGTCCGGATGGCAGTTATTTTATTGGCTGAAGCTTATGCCAAGCAGGCAATTACACAGAAGGAGGGAGCGAAAAGCTCAGAGACCTTTGATGATTACTCCTACACCATGGACAATGATTCAGACATTGCCGAAAATCTGGGGCTGGCTCTGATGTTAGATGATTACATCATCCAGCCTGATAACGGCAAGGTGACAATGAAACTTAGAAAGTTATAGGAGGCGCTTATGGCATTTGAGGATTTACTGGACCATAGGTGTGATATTTATCACATGGTAAAAGGGGAAAAGGATATGGGGTTTGCAATCAAGCAGACAGGTTTCTCATATCCGAAGGTTCCGGACGTTGAAGATGTAGCGTGTCATTTCAATGTGAATGCTAATGCAGAACTTACTCAGACGGAATCAGCGAACGAATTCATATACTCTGGGAAATTACAGCTTCCGGCAGGTACGGACGTTCGTGTCAATGACAAGGTTGTTGATAAGAATACCGGACTGGCATATACAGCGGAAATGCCTCACAACATTAGAGACCATCACATTATGGTAAATATTCAGCGGAAAGGAACTGTGAAAGGGGCATTATAGTGGCTACAACTTATGTAAAGATTGACACTTCAGATCTGAAAGGATTTGTTGTAAAACTGGATAAAGCAGCTCAGGGAGAATTCAAGAAGGAATTGGTCAACTTCATGGAAGGCTTAGGGTATGAATTCCTCAGAATTGTGCAGGACGAGATCATACGGAAACAGACAGTTGACACCAGACTGCTTCTGAACAGCTTCTCAAAAGGGGAACAGGATAACGTCTTCGTGCTGAATGAGGGGAGCATGACCGTAGAAGTCGGTACCAATGTGAAATATGCAGAGTATGCAGACAAAGGGCATTGGCTGAACCCGAAAGGGGTAAACACCAGATTTGTTCCGGGGCACTGGCAGGGAGAACATTTCATCTACGAGCCGGGAGCTAAGACAGGAATGCTTTTGAAGCAGAAATGGATTGAAGGCTCACATTATTGGGGAGATGCAGTCCGCACCATAGAAGACATGCTTCCGGGGCTTATGGAAAAAAAGATAGAGCAGTGGTTACAACAATTTTTTATGTAGGAAGGTGAGGAAATGCTGGAATTCGAGATTGCGGCTCTTTACTACTTCATTGCCGGCATTCTGAACCTGCCGGCATATTTTGATGCAGTGCCAGAGGATATGGAAATCCCTTGTGTATTTTATCCTTCTCCGCACCAGAAAAGCGGGGATTTCTCAACAAATACATATGCTACGACATTTACCTTATATGCGAAGGTAATGGACATTGACAATGTTTCCGCAGGAGGAAAGTGCTCGCAGATAGTTCATGCAATAAGCGGGAATCGCTATAAAGTGCCGCTGGTAGATGAAAAAGGAAAGCGGACAGGAAAGAACTTTCGAATAGACAGCATGGAAGCGACTAAGGCGGACGAGGGTGTGTGGCAGATTGAGATTTCATGGAAGAGATACACGAGATTTAACGAGAAATCAGCAACACTGGCAAGGGAGTTCTATTTCAATGGCACTCCTATTGCTGAGCAAATAGAAGGAGGTCAAAATGCCGAGTAGAAGACAGTCAGATGCAGATAAAAAGGCTATGGAACAGCCGACTGCAGAGGAAGTTACGGAAGAAAAGAAGTTCTCCTTAGAGGAGATCAGAAAGAGTTGCATGAAGCTGTTTCATGTGACATCAAGCACTTTTGCAGGAGCAACTGCAGATCTTCCGGATGGTGAGTATTCCATCCAGGAAGTACATGAACACATTAAA
>ERZ791923.3562-NODE-3562-length-11708-cov-3.597872_pt1 | contig 11708 bp, 10 predicted proteins | sample MGYA00510133_ERZ791923 | MGnify/ENA primary metagenome ERZ791923 (study PRJEB30046, sample SAMN00792106) | human gut metagenome | study: EMG produced TPA metagenomics assembly of the A metagenome-wide association study of gut microbiota in type 2... | reverse complement strand
CAATCCCTGCGCCAGACGCTTCCGCAGCTGTTCTGCTCTTGCCGTTCCCATCGCGCCGCCTCCTTTTGTTCCTTTGCGCAGTGTACCATCCGGAACGGGCGGAAACCTGTCGGGAAATGGCGCGGGAAACACCGGAACGGCTCCGCCGTGCGGCGGAAAAAAGAAAATCCGTCCTTTTTGCCTGTACGCTTGCGTTTGCGGGGAAAATAGCGTAAAATGGAGGAAATCTCATAAGGAGGATTCCGACTTGGGAAAAGAGACGGAATACAAGCTGGCTGTCGGCGATCTGCAGCTGCTCGACTGTATCCTTTGCAGCCGGATGGTCACGGAAAAGCTGTGCGCGCCTTACGCCTATATCCGCATGCGCACGACGTATTACGACACGGAGGATGGTTTTCTCGAAAAGCGGCGCTGGATGCTCCGCCTGCGCACGGAGGACGGCCGCAGCGTTGTTACCATGAAAACGCCCGGTGAGGGGCATACGCGCGGCGAATGGGAGGTTGAGAGCGAGTATCTCGACGAAGCGCTTTCCAAGCTGGCCGCGCTCGGCGCGCCGCAGGAACTTGCTTCCTTGCAGCCGGACGCGCTTGCGCCCATCTGCGGGGCAAGCTTTACCCGCATCACGGCGGAACTGCGGCTGACAGATGACACAGCCTGCATGATTTGCGGCGACGTCGGCGATCTGACCGGCGGCGGCCGGACGGCACTTCTGTGCGAATTGGAACTGGAATTGAAGCAGGGCAATGAGGCCGCGCTGACTGCGTTTGCGCAGGAACTCATGGACACCTATTGCCTGTCCGAGCAGCCGCTCAGCAAGCTGCAGCGCGCAAGGGCGCTGGCAGAATAAACTGCCGCTATGCGGCGGAAAATGAGGGAAAACAAGTATGGATATCAATAAAAACGCCAATCTGAGCATGCTCTGCGACTATTACGAACTCACCATGGGCAATGGCTATTTTGTCCAGGGCATGCAGGACCGCATCACATATTTTGATATTTTCTTCCGCTCTGTGCCCGACAACGGCGGCTTTGCCATCGCAGCGGGACTGGAGCAGGCGATCGAATATGTGCAGCAGCTTCATTTTGACGAGGACGACATCGCGTATCTGCGCAGCCGGAAGATGTTTGACGAGGGGTTCCTGCAGTATCTGCGCGGCTTCCGCTTCACGGGCGATATCTGGGCCGTGCCGGAGGGCACGCCGATCTTCCCGCGCGAGCCGATCATGACCGTCCGCCCTGCCATTCAGGCGCAGCTTGTCGAGACGTTTTTGCTGCTGACGCTCAACCATCAGAGCCTCATCGCAACGAAGGCCAACCGTGTCGTGCGGGCCGCGAAGGGCCGCACGGTTCTGGAATTCGGCTCCCGCCGGGCACAGGGCGTCGATGCAGCGGTTGATGGCGCACGCGCCGCTTACATCGGCGGCTGCAAGGGCACGGCCTGTACGCTGACCGATCAGCTCTACGGCGTTCCGGCCGGCGGCACGATGGCCCATTCCTGGGTGCAGATGTTCCCGTCGGAATACGAGGCGTTTAAGGCCTACTGCGAAACATACCCAGACAACCCCACGCTGCTGGTTGACACCTATAATACGCTGAAGTCCGGCATTCCGAATGCCATCCGCGTCTTCAATGAGGTCTTAAAGCCCCGCGGGCTGGCCAAATGCGGCATCCGGCTCGACTCCGGCGATATGACGTATCTGACGAAAAAGGCACGGAAGCTGCTCGACGAGGCAGGCTGGCAAAGCTGCAAAATCTCGTGCTCGAATTCTCTTGACGAATATATCATCGAGGACATTCTCAATCAGGGCGCGCAGATTGATCTGTTCGGCGTCGGTGAGCGGCTCATCACGGCCAAATCCGAAGCTGTGTTCGGCGGCGTTTATAAGCTGACGGCCATAGAGGACGAGAACGGGACCATCATTCCCAAGATCAAGATCAGCGAGAACGTCGGCAAGATCACAAACCCGCACTTTAAAAAGGTCTATCGCTTCTTCGGCAATGATACCGGCAAGGCCATCGCCGACTATCTGTGTGTCTATGATGAGACAGTCGATGACAGCCGTGATCTGGAGATTTTCGATCCGCAGGCGACATGGAAGCGCAAAAAGGTCTATAATTTCACGGCGAAGGAACTGCTTGTGCCGATTTTCAAAAACGGCGAACTGGTCTATCAGCTGCCGAAGCTGGATGAAATTCAGAAATACTGCGCCGAGCAGGTCGATACACTCTGGGACGAGGTCAAACGGTTTGACAATCCGCACACCTACTATGTCGATCTGTCGCAGAAGCTGTGGGATATCAAGGATCGGCTGCTGCATGAGGGCGGCAGACTCGACCGATAAAAGTATCGCATCCGCCCGGAAACCGGACGGATGCGCATTTATGGAGGGAACAGCATGACCATTCGCGTGGGGATCATCGGGCGGAATTTCGTCGTTGACTGGATGCTGGCGGCGATGGAACAGGTGCCGGAACTGCGTCCGGCGGCAATTTACTCACGAACCGAGGAAACTGGCCGGGAATTTGCAGAAAAATACCATCTGGACGCAGTGTTCACCGATCTGGAGGCGTTCGCAGCCTCGGACGCGTTTGACGCGGCGTATATCGCAAGCCCGAATATCTGTCACTTTGAGCAGGCCATGTGCCTGCTGCGGCACGGCAAGCATGTGCTGCTGGAAAAGCCGGGTGTTCTGACCAGAAAGCAGACAGAAGCGCTCGTCGAGACGGCGAAGGCGCATCATGTGGTCTATCTCGAGGCGATGCGGCTGGTGTTTGACGATGCGCTGCCCATTATCCGGGACGCGCTTCCCGAAATCGGGACACTCCGCCGCGTCACGGCGGAATTTACGCAGTACTCCTCCCGCTACGACCGTGTTCGCGCCGGAGAGCCGCATATCAACGCCTTTGACCCCGCGCTGTGCAACGCCGCGATTCTGGACATGGGCTGCTATCCCATCCACGCGCTCATTTCCATGTTTGGTGAACCTGCGCATGTATCGGCGGAAGCCTATCATCTGGAAAGCGGCTTTGAGGCGGGCGGCATTGCGCTTCTGCGCTATGACGGCTTCGTCTGCGAGGCAATCTGGTCGAAAGTCTGCAAACAGGCCGCTCCCACCACATTCATGGGCGAGGACGGTTCGATCCTGCTCGACGATATCAATCATATCCGCCGCATCTGGCTCATACGCCGCAGCGGTGAGACAGTCGAACTGCCGTACCGGGAAAAGCTGCCGAACAACATGATGTACGAACTGCGTGAATTTGCAGGCTATATTGCCTCCGGCATGCAGCCGGAGAAGCGCAACCGCAACAGCATTCTGACCGCCGCCGTCATCGAAGAGGCCCGCCGCCAGACGGGCACAATACTCGGCGGCATATAATCCTCCTGCTATTATCAAGGGGCCGGCAATTCCTGCCAGCCCCCGATTTATGTTCAATGCTGCCTCACTCCGGCAGACAGAAGGTGCCTGGGCCGGTTCAGCCTGCCATCCGCACGAGAATGGTTGCGATCTGCGCGCGGGTGAGTCTGCTCTGCGGCAGGAATCTGCCGCGCGCGTCGCCCTGCACGAGTCCAAGCCCCGTGCACACCGCCACGCCGTCGGCTGCCCAGCCGGAGATCTTCGCAGCGTCTGTGAACGCCAGCTGTCCCTGCGCCGTCACGCCGGTACGGGCGGCATACCGCGCCAGCATCACGGCCATCTGTTCCCGCGTGAGCGTTTTCTCGGGCCGGAAGGTTCCGTCGTCATAGCCTGTAACAATGCCGCTGTCCGCCGACCATGCAAGATACGGCGCATCCGCCGCCGTCAGATCAACATCCGAAAAGCACGACGCACCGTCTGTCGGGTAGAGCGTATGGATACCCGCGAATCGGGCAAGATCGGCGGCAAATTCCGCCCGCGTAACGAATGCGTTGGGCTTCCACTCGCCCGTGTCCGTCAGCGTCATCCAGCCATAGTCCAGACAGGTCTTCATGGCAGCGTAGCCCCAATGCGTCTCGATTTGGCTCTCGTCGAACGCCTGCTCCCCGACGGCGTCGGCAGGCAGATTGATGCCGTTGTTCTTTGCCGAGTAATAAACCGTCGCCGCCTCGGGCGTTACGCCGCGCCGCAGCAGCAGGTCCTTCACGGTGACGAATTCATAGCCCTCGGCCATCAAATCGTCGATTGCGGCGAGCGCGCCGTCCACACTGGTTTTGTAAATATCATGGACCAGAATGATCGCGCCGTCGAAAACGCCGGACTCAATATTGCTGCGGACTGTCTCCGCGTTGCGGTATTTCCAGTCCTCCGGGTCAACTGACCAGTAGATCAGCGGCGCAGTCACGACAGATTTGACCGTCTTGTTCGCATTGCCGTAAGGCGCACGGATGTACGCGTTCTCGTCTCCACCGGCGGCGGTGATGAGCGCCTGCACGGCACTGATCTCATATGCGACCGTCTGCGCGGAGCAGGTATTGAGATTTTTGTGGTTATAGGTATGGTTTGCCAGCTGATGGCCCTCGTTTACGATGCGCTTCAGCGTCTCCGGCCAGCCGGAAGCATTGACGCCGTTGACAAAAAACGTCGCGTGAACACCGCGCTCCGCAAGGCCGTCGAGCAGCGCACCGGTATACTTGCCGGGGCCGTCGTCAAACGTAATGGCCAACAGCTTCGCGCCGCAGTCCTGCGTCCCGGCCGCCCGCGCAGGCAGGCACAGCGATGTCAGCAGGCACAGCGCCAGAACGGCGGATAAAAATCGTGTTATTATTTTCATAAGGTGCTCCTTTCTCTGCCATCATACCAGATTCGACAGATTTTGCAAGAGAAAAGCGTGCGCAGCAGACCCGTTCTGTCGAAGCCAAACCCAAAACACAAACTCGCCTTGCAGGTCAGTACGAATTTATGCCGCACACCGTGCGGTAAGGGGAGGCGGCATTTGCGTGAGCATATGACGAAAGGGATGGGCTGCACAGTTCAGATACGCTTCGGCTCCTGCTCCGTGAAAGGCTGGACTACCGGTAGCACAGCACGGAGAACCATGTCACAAGATTGCCGTTATAAAATTCGATCCCATTCTGCTCAGCCAGCGCGGTTGCGACGATGCCGTAGCTTTCAACGCAGGGGAACATTCTATCCGGGTGGCGGCAGGGGGCGTCCGGGTAGGCGCATTTGGTGCAGATGGCACAGGATTCCGTGGAGAGCGTCAGCACGTCTGGGGAAAATTGCAGCAGAATATCCCGCACCTGCCGCGTAAGCGCCTCGTGCGCGCCGCGTGTGGCAAGCGTTGCGGCCATGTCCGCGATATCGCTGACCTCAGCCAGCGAGGTAAAGACCAGTGCGCCCGGATATGACAGCACCCGGTTCCGGCAGGCCTCGACCGTGCCGACCGCAGGCGGACAGGCCCAACTCGTCCCGTACATGGGGCACTCGTGCTTGCAGACATAGCGCACGCGATCGGAAAATTCAATTTTGCGCGGGTCGATCCATGCGTACTGACTGACCGGCAGCTGGCACAACTGCTGCTCGACGGCCTGTTTATCCATTCCGGTTCACCTCATTTGTGTTTTCCTGTATTGTATCCGGCAGCGCGCAAAACGTCAAGCCGTCAGAGCGTCACGGCCTTTGTCGCAACGCGGTCGCAGAACACACGGTCGTGCTCGACGAAAACGATCGTCGGCTGGAATTCCAGCAGCAGTTCCTCAAGCTGAATGCGCGAGAGCACGTCCACATAATTGAGCGGCTCGTCCCAGACAAGCAGGTGCGACGGTTCGCACAGGCTTCGCGCCAGCAGAACCTTTTTCTTCTGCCCGGCGGAAAAGTCCGCCATGTCCTTTTCAAACTGCACCCGTGCAAAGTCCAGCTTGCGCAAGATCGCCTTGAACAGGCTCTCGTCCAACCCATGCTGCGCAGCATAGGCGGAAAGATCGCCCCGCAGACCGGATGGGTCCTGCTGCACATGGGAAATTTGCAGCCGGGAGCCGCACGCTACCGTCCCGGTGTGCGGAATGTTCTCGCCGCACAACAGGCGCAGCAGGCTTGTCTTTCCGGTGCCATTCGCGCCGCGCAGCGCGATCCGGTCGCCCTGTTCGACGGAAAAGGTCACGCCGGAGCAGACGGGTACATCGCCATAGCACACCGAAACATTCCGCAGAAGCGCCAACCGGTTGGTGTGATACGGCAGCTGATGCAGCTTCAGGGGCGCGGCCTGCTCAATATTTTTCAGGAGCGCCGATTTTTCCTCAATGGCGACGTTCTGCCGCCGTTCGAGATTCTTGCGCCGCTGCTGCATACGACGCGACTGCTCACCGATGTAGGCCCGGCCGCCCATGGCGTCGGCTTCGCCCGTCACCTTGGCCGAGTGCGGGCCGATCTTCGTGTTTTCAACCTTGTCTGCCCATGCGCGCGACTGCCGCGCGGCCTGTTTCAGGCGGCCGATTTCTTTTTTCAGCTGTGCATTCTGCGCCAGTTCAAACGCGTCCTGCCGCTGCTTATTTTCATACCATGAGGAAAAATTGCCCCGCTGCACCTCGATGCTGCTGCGGCCTATGGATAGGATATGATCGACGCAGCCGTCTAAAAACGCGCGGTCATGCGAGACGAGCAGAAAACCGGACTTTTTCGCCAGATACCGGCTGACGAGTGCGCGGCCCGTCTCGTCCAGATGATTCGTTGGCTCGTCGATGAGCAAATACCGGCCCTCCCGCGCGAACAGCAGCGCCAGCAGAAGCTTTGCCTGTTCGCCGCCGGAAAGCGTGGAAAACGAGCGGTACAGTGCGTCCTCTGTGACCGCGAGCGGAGCCAGTTCCCGCCGGAAACGCCATTCCGGCACATCCGGGAAGCTGCGCTCCAGCAGTTCCAGCGGCGTAAGCGATGCGTCCGGAACCGGATACGGGAAATACTCGAACCCGCCGGGGGCCGTGATCGTGCCCTGATGGGGATACTGCCCCTGCAAAAGCCGCAGTAGCGTTGTTTTGCCGCGTCCGTTGCGGCCCGTCAGACCGAGCCGCCAATCGGTGTCAAACTGGAAGCTGACATGCTCAAATACATTGTCAAAGCTGCCGGGATATGCAAAGGTCAGGTCTGTAATTTGGATCAATGCCATCGATATGCCCTCCCGGTAACCGCAGGTGATTGGATCAGCGGTTACCTAATCATAAAAAATTGGCTGCGGGAACCGCTCCCACAGCCGAAGGGCATACTGCGCCTGCCATAAATGGGCAGACGGTCTGCACGGAAGCTGAGAGACAAAGCAGATTTCCCGCGAAAAGGCACAGCGAACCAGACGGTCTTCACCGCCGGGGTGTTACGATTGTGCCAAGCTTTCAGCAGGAGATCATGCGCATGCTCTCAGGACTCCCTTCTCGTTTTTATGGATTTATTTTAACATAAGGCGCGGAAAAACGCAAGCGCCGGTAAAAATTCGCAGAAAAACGCCCCCGGCACGGTGTGTGAGATGCCGGGAGCGTATCGTGCAGCGGGCGGAAAATGCTCATTGCACAGGATGAAAAAAAGTGATATACTATATCGCAGTATATCGCTCGGACGGCGGCCCGTCGGCGGCCCTCCGAAGCTGTCTGTATTCTAGCACCGGGTGGCGCAAAATGCACCCTACCGGCGCGGACAGGCACGATACCCGTCGGAGAACGGCACTCTACCGGCGGTAGAATTTCCTGCAATACCAATGCTTTTCGGGAAGGGGGCGTCCTTATGCTTCAGGACGAACAGACACTGCGGCGAACCGTCGCAAAAAACATCGCCGCTTACCGCAAATCCCATAAGGACACCCAGCTGGATCTTGCGCGCAAGCTGAATTATTCCGATAAATCCGTCTCCAAGTGGGAACGCGGAGAGGGGCTGCCGGATGTGTATATCCTCGCGCAGATCGCGCAGTTATACGGCGTGACCGTCAGCAACCTCATCGGCGAGGAGGAACCGCCCAAAAAGGCCAACCCGCATTTTCATATCTATGTGCTGCTTCTTTCCGTGGCGCTGGTGTTCGTCATCGCGGCGATTTTGTTCACCGCCTTCACCATCGCCGCCGTGCCGTTCCCGTCGTGGCTGTTTTTCCTGTACGCTGTGCCGGTGTCGAGCATTGTGTGTATCGTCTTTACCTCCCTCTGGTGGGGCATCCTGATGCAGACCCTGTCCATCACGGCCCTTATCTGGTCGGCCGGTGCCTGCATCTATCTGTCAATCCCCATTCCCATCCCGAACCTGAGCCTCATCTTTGTCGTCTGCGCCGCCGTGCAGGTGCTCATCACGCTCTGGGAACTGTTCCGATTTTCCCGGACACGGACGTGGTTCTGAGCGTATCTTCATACAGGCTTGGGGGATTTCACACGCAAAGTTCGGAGCACTCTAAAACTTGCGGGGTATCCCCTCCGCCATTTGCTTAAGCAAATGCCACCTCCCCTTACCGCGCAGAGCACGGCAAGGGGAGGCTTTTCGTATATCTGCAAGTCTTTCACAAATTTGCAGTTTCCGCCTTTCCAAAGCGCAAACGCTCCGCTGGTTTGCACTTTGGTGGTTAGGCCTCGACGGAACGAGTCATCGCTATGTGCGGAAACCCGGTATCCCCAGATATGTAAAACCCCCTGCCGGAGAATCCGGCAGGGGGAATTTTACATGCTGCTTATTCGATCTCAAGCCGTCTGGACGAGGCGGGGACTTCCTTCTGCTTCGGGAGCGTTACGCGCAGAACACCATCTGCGTATGCGGCCTTGATGCCTGTGGCGTCGATGCCGGAGATATCAAAGCTTCTGGCGTAGGAGCCATAGGAACGTTCGCAGCGGAGATAATTGCCCTTCTTGTCCTTGTCTTCATAGTTGGAATGACGTTCAGCGGAGACAGTCAGCCGGTCGTCGGCGATGTCAACGTGGATGTCCTCCTTCTTGAAGCCGGGCAGGTCAGCCTCGAGAACGAAGTTGTCACCGTCCTCCTGAATGTCGGTCTTGAACTCGCCAAGGGCGTTGTCGGAGAAGAATACGCGTTCCAGTTCGTCAAAGTCGTGGAACGGATTGAAATTGGAAACATTGTGATTTTTGCGTGCATACGGTACTAACATGGAAAAGACCTCCTTAAAGTCTTGTCATATATGATATCAGGAAACTCGATCTGAGCATTTCGCTCATCTCTTGTTTACAAGTCACATGATAGGCCCTGCCTGTGAACAATTCTGCATCTTTGTATGAACGGACTGTTAATTTTAGCAGTCAACACAAAAGAGTGCTAAAAAGTTAGCTTGTACAAACCGGGAAAACCTGCTATGATAGATAGACACATGGGAACTTTTGCCCAAACAAAACGTCTGAAGGGATACCCATCTTGAAAGGAGTGGATTTGATGCTGAAAATTGAGCATCTTACAAAGATTTATGGAGACAAAAAAGCGGTCGATGATCTGAGCCTGCATATTCGGCCCGGCGAAATTTACGGCTTTATCGGCCACAACGGCGCAGGCAAGACCACAACAATTAAAAGCTGTGCGGGGATTTTGCAGTTTGAACAGGGCGAAATCACCATAGACGGCAGATCTGTCAAGACTGATCCGCTCGGCTGTAAGCAGCTTCTGGCGTACATCCCGGACAACCCGGATCTGTATGAATTCCTGTCCGGCATCAAGTATCTGAATTTTGTAGCCGATATTTTCGGCGTGTCGAAGCAAGACCGCGAGGCGCGGATCGAGAAATATGCGGATCTGTTCGACCTGACCGGCGATCTGGCGCAGCCCATCTCGGCCTATTCGCACGGCATGAAGCAGAAGCTGGCCATCATCTCCGCCCTGCTCCACGACCCGAAGCTCATCATCATGGACGAGCCGTTTGTCGGCCTCGACCCGACGGCGGCCTACCAGGTCAAGGGCATCATGCAGGAGCATTGTGAGCGCGGCGGCGCGATTTTCTTCTCCACGCATGTTTTGGAGGTTGCGGAAAAGCTTTGCGATAAGGTCGCCATTATCAAGCAGGGCAGGCTCATCGCCTCCGGCACGATGGACGAGGTCAAGGGCGACCAGTCGCTGGAGGATGTGTTCCTGGAACTGGAGGGCGAAAAGAATGCTTAAAACGCTGCTTCGCGTCCGCATGGCGGCGCTGCTCGCCGCGTTTACCGGACAGAGTCGGAAGCGGAAAAATCAGACGAAGGGCAAGGCCGCCGGCTATGCTTTTTTGATGCTCTACTGCTTCTGCGCGTTCGTCTTCCTGTTCTATACCTCGTTTTCCCAGCTTGCCGCCGCGTTTTTCCCGGCGGGACTCGGCTGGCTGTACTTTGCAATGTTTGCGATCATGGCATTCGCGCTCATGTTCATCGGCAGTGTGTTTACGGCAAAATCGCAGCTGTTTGAGGCAAAGGACAACGAACTGCTTTTGTCCATGCCCGTGCCGCCCGGCATGATCCTGCTCAGCCGCATGGCGGCACTGCTGGCCATGAACTTCGTGTTTGAGCTCGTCGTGGCCCTCCCGGTCTTTGCTGCGTGGCTGCAATACGGCACGGTGAACGGAGTCGGCATTCTGGCGTTCATTGTGATCGTGCTGGCGCTGCCGCTGTTTTCTCTGGCAGTCAGCTGTCTGTTTGCGTGGCTCGTCTCTCTTATTACCAGCCGCATGCGCAATACGACCGCCGTGACCATGGTGATCTCGGTCGTGTTCATGCTGGCATATTTCCTGTTCTGCTTCCGCATGAACAGCTATGTGACCCAGCTGGCCGCGAACGGCGCGGCGATCGCGGGCGCGCTCGGTTCGGCGGCTCCGCTTGTCTGGCTGGGCCGGGCTGCTGCGGACGGGAGCCTTGCAGAGCTCGGGCTGACACTTCTGTGGACGGTTCTGCCGTTCGTGCTGGCCTATGTGCTGCTGAACCGCAGCTTTATCCGCATCGTCACCACGCGGCGCGGACAGGTCAAGGTGCAGTATGAGAAAAAAGCCATGCGCGCCTCCACGCAGAGCGCGGCGCTCTACCGCCGGGAACTTGCCCGTCTGACCAGCAGTTCCGGCTATATGCTCAACGCCGGGCTCGGCCTCGTGTTCGAGTTGGTGCTGGCTGTTCTGGCCATAGTCAAGCGGCAGGAACTTCTGGCGGCGCTGACTGCGATCCTGGCTCTGCGTGAAGCCGCTGCGCCTATTTTGCTGCTGGCCTGTATGATGGTTTCCGGCATGGTGTTCTTTACGGCGTCGTCTGTGTCGCTGGAAGGCAAGTATTACTGGATCGTGCGATCCATGCCGGTCAAATCCGAAAAGATTCTGCAGGCAAAGCTGAATCTGTCCAACTCACTGTCTGCCGGCCCTGCACTCCTTATGATGCTGGCTGCCGCGCTGGCCCTGCGGCTGCCCGCAGCCGAGACGGTATTGCTGCTGGCCTGCCAGCTGCTGTTCGTGCTGCTGACGGCGAACGTCGGCCTGATGGAGGATCTGCGCCACTGCAACCTCGACTGGATCAATGAGACGCAGGCGGCCAAACAGGGTGCGGGCGTGCTGTTGAGCATGCTGCTGAACTTTGGCTTTGTGGTAGCGGTCGGTGCACTCTACTTCTTCCTGCTGGCGGAGCTGATGCCGACGGCGGCTTTCCTCGGTCTCATGCTGGCGCTGATGGCAATCTTGTATGCACTTACCGCCCGTTGGATTAAAACGCGCGGCGCAAAGCGCTTTGAGACTCTGCGCTGATACAGAAACGAGCCGCCCCGGGAGGGGCGGCTCGTCAGCGCGTCAAAAAAGTCCGATCACGATCGATATCGTTCTGCTTC
>ERZ791923.3550-NODE-3550-length-11739-cov-4.501969_pt1 | contig 11739 bp, 9 predicted proteins | sample MGYA00510133_ERZ791923 | MGnify/ENA primary metagenome ERZ791923 (study PRJEB30046, sample SAMN00792106) | human gut metagenome | study: EMG produced TPA metagenomics assembly of the A metagenome-wide association study of gut microbiota in type 2... | reverse complement strand
GAACCGTGCCACGTAAAGGACATACTCAGAAAAGAGACGTATTAGCAGATCCAATGTACAATAACAAAGTGGTTACCAAGCTTGTCAATAACATCATGTTAGACGGTAAGAAGGGTGTAGCACAGAAGATTGTATACGGAGCTTTCAAGAGAGTAGAGGAGAAGGCTGAGAAGCCGGCTCTCGAGGTATTTGAAGAGGCCATGAACAATGTTATGCCAGTTCTTGAGGTAAAGGCAAGACGTATCGGTGGTGCTACTTATCAGGTGCCGATCGAGGTCAGACCAGACCGTCGTCAGGCTTTAGCACTTCGCTGGTTGACAACATACTCCCGTAACCGCGGTGAGAAGACCATGGAAGAGAGACTTGCTAATGAGATCTTAGATGCAGCTAACAACACAGGTGCATCCGTTAAGAAGAAAGAAGATATGCACAAAATGGCAGAGGCAAACAAAGCGTTTGCTCACTACCGTTTCTAATTTAGGGAGGAAATACCTTGGCTGGAAGAGAATATCCATTAGAGAGAACCAGAAACATTGGTATTATGGCTCATATCGATGCGGGTAAGACCACATTGACCGAGCGTATTCTGTACTATACCGGTGTTAACTATAAGATTGGTGATACTCACGAGGGTACTGCTACCATGGACTGGATGGAGCAGGAGCAGGAGAGAGGTATCACCATTACATCAGCCGCTACGACCTGCCATTGGACTCTGGAAGAGTTCACAAAGCCGAAGCCGGGTGCTCTGGAGCATCGTATCAACATCATTGATACCCCAGGACACGTTGACTTTACGGTTGAGGTAGAGCGTTCACTCCGTGTACTGGACGGCGCTGTCGGCGTCTTCTGTGCAAAGGGTGGTGTTGAGCCTCAGTCAGAGAATGTATGGCGTCAGGCTGATACCTACAACGTACCGCGTATGGCATTCATCAACAAGATGGATATCTTAGGTGCGAACTTCTACGGTGCTGTTGATCAGATCCGTACAAGATTAGGTAAGAACGCAATCGTTCTTCAGCTGCCGATCGGCAAGGAAGATGATTTCAAGGGAATCATTGACCTGTTCGAGATGAAGGCATATATCTACAACGACGATAAGGGTGATGATATCACCGTTACCGATGATCTTGGAGATATGAAGGACGACGCAGAGCTTTACCGCAGCGAGCTGGTAGAGAAGATCTGCGAGCTGGACGATGACCTTATGATGATGTACCTCGAGGGTGAAGAGCCATCCGTTGAGGAGATGAAGAAGGTCTTAAGAAAAGCTACCTGTGAGTGTACTGCAGTACCTGTATGCTGCGGATCTGCTTACAGAAACAAGGGAGTGCAGAAGCTGATCGATGCAATCATCGAGTACATGCCGGCTCCGACCGACATCCCGCCTATCAATGGTGTTGACTTAGATGGCAATGAGGTAGTAAGACACTCTTCCGATGAAGAGCCGTTCTCCGCACTTGCATTTAAGATCATGGCTGACCCGTTTGTAGGAAAGCTTGCATTCTTCCGTGTATATTCCGGTACAATGAACTCCGGTTCTTATGTACTGAACGCAACAAAAGACAAAAAAGAGCGTGTTGGACGTATCTTACAGATGCATGCCAACAAGCGTCAGGAGCTGGAGAAAGTTTACTCCGGAGATATCGCTGCAGCCGTTGGATTCAAGTTTACAACGACAGGTGATACCATCTGTGATGAGCAGCATCCGGTAATCTTAGAGTCCATGGAGTTCCCGGAGCCGGTTATCGAGCTCGCAATCGAGCCGAAGACCAAGGCTGGACAGGGTAAGATGGGTGAGGCTCTTGCAAAGCTTGCAGAAGAGGATCCTACATTCCGTGCTCATACAGATCAGGAAACTGGTCAGACAATCATCGCCGGTATGGGTGAGCTCCACCTGGAGATCATCGTAGACCGTCTGCTTCGTGAGTTCAAGGTTGAGGCGAACGTTGGTGCACCTCAGGTTGCTTACAAAGAGACATTTACAAAGCCGGTTGATGTTGAATACAAATATGCAAAGCAGTCCGGTGGACGTGGTCAGTACGGACACTGTAAAGTGAAGTTTGACCCGATGGATCCGAACGGTGAAGAGACATTCAAGTTTGAGTCTACCGTAGTCGGCGGTGCGATTCCGAAGGAGTACATCCCGGCAATCGGCGAAGGTATCGAGGAAGCTGCTCAGGCAGGTATCCTTGGTGGATTCCCGGTACTCGGTGTTCATGCGAACGTATACGATGGATCTTACCATGAGGTCGATTCCTCCGAGATGGCATTCCACATTGCCGGATCTATGGCATTCAAGGAAGCTATGCACAAGGCAAACCCGGTATTGCTCGAGCCGATCATGAAGGTTGAGGTTACAATGCCTGAGGAGTACATGGGTGATGTTATCGGTGATATCAACTCCCGTCGTGGACGTATCGAGGGTATGGATGATATCGGCGGCGGTAAGCTTGTAAAGGCATATGTACCGCTTGCAGAGATGTTTGGTTATTCTACAGACCTGCGTTCTAAGACACAGGGTCGTGGTAACTACTCGATGTTCTTCGAGAAGTACGAGCAGGTACCGAAGAGTGTACAGGAGAAGGTATTGGCTGACAAGACCAAATAAGCTTTCTGTATGCAGTTTGTAAAAATCCCGGATTTTCCCATAAACAGGGGAAATCCGGTAAGAAATAGCTTGAAAAACCGCTGATTATTTTATATAATCAGAGTTAGCCGAGTTATTCTTATATAATAACTATAGCCCGCAAGGGGCATCATTTTAAGGAGGATATTCAAAATGGCAAAAGCTAAGTTTGAAAGAACAAAACCACATTGTAATATCGGTACCATTGGACACGTTGACCATGGTAAAACAACTTTAACAGCAGCTATCTCCAAAGTATTAGCTGCAAGAGTTGCTGGTAACACAGCTACAGATTTCGAGAACATCGATAAGGCTCCGGAAGAGAGAGAGCGTGGTATCACAATTTCTACCGCTCACATCGAGTACGAGACAGAGAAGAGACATTACGCACACGTTGACTGCCCAGGTCATGCTGACTATGTAAAGAACATGATCACTGGTGCTGCACAGATGGATGGTGCTATCCTCGTAGTAGCTGCTACTGACGGTGTTATGGCTCAGACAAAAGAGCACATCTTACTTTCCCGTCAGGTAGGTGTACCTTACATCGTTGTTTTCTTAAACAAGTGCGATATGGTAGACGATCCGGAGCTCATTGAGTTAGTAGAGATGGAAGTTACCGAGCAGCTTGAGGAGTACGGCTTCGAGGGATGCCCGATCATTAAGGGTTCTGCTCTTAAGGCTCTTGAGGATCCGATGGGCGAGTGGGGCGACAAGATCATGGAACTCATGGATACAGTTGATGAGTACATTCCGGATCCGCAGCGTGACACAGATAAGCCATTCCTTATGCCGGTCGAGGATGTATTCACAATCACAGGTCGTGGTACAGTTGCTACCGGACGTGTTGAGAGAGGTACATTACATCTGAATGATAACCTTGAGATTCTTGGTGTTAGAGATGATGTTCAGACAACCGTTGTAACCGGTATCGAGATGTTCCGTAAGCAGTTAGACGAGGCTCAGGCTGGTGATAACATCGGTGCATTACTTCGTGGTATCAACCGTGACCAGATCGTTCGTGGACAGGTTCTTGCTAAGCCAGGTACTGTTACCTGCCATCACAAGTTCACAGCTCAGGTTTACGTTCTGACAAAGGACGAGGGTGGTCGTCATACTCCGTTCTTCAACAACTATCGTCCGCAGTTCTACTTCAGAACAACAGACGTAACAGGTGTTTGCAACCTTCCGGCTGGTACAGAGATGTGCATGCCTGGTGATAACATCGAGATGACTATCGAGTTAATTCACCCGGTAGCTATGGAGCAGGGTCTTACATTCGCTATCCGTGAGGGTGGTAGAACTGTAGGTTCAGGCCGTGTTGCTACAATCATCGAGTAATTAAATACTGTTTGAGTATTAATTGACTTCATTGGCTCAGCCCTTTGTTTACAAGGGGTTGAGCCTTTTTAAATGTCTTCGGCGAAGCCGACACACTTGTCCAACGGCTCTTCGTGGACTTGTTTTGGACTTGTAATGTTCTCCGGGCTTACAACTTTGAACTTTTTGCTCTTTGGTTGCGAGCCTTTCTTTTGTGCTTCTGCTACATCCATCTGATGCTGGCTCTGCATGATGTCCACTATTTCCTGATGCTTGTTAGGATATAGATGTGAGTAGGTGCTCAGGGTAGTCTGTATTTTCTCATGCCCTAACCGTTCTGAGATAAGCAGTGGTGCACAGCCGAGATTGATGAGATAGCTGGCGTGTGAGTGGCGGATATCGTGGATACGAATCTTTTTCACTCCGGTTGCCTTACAAGCCCGAGCCATTGCGTTGTTGATGAAAGATTTGGTGAAGGGGAAAACCCTGTCCGTATCTTTCAAATTATACAGCTTTGACATATAATCTTTGACTTCTTCCATTACGAAGTCCGGTATGATGATGTTACGGATACTCTTTGGTGTTTTCGGCGGTGTAATGACATCCTGCCGTTTAATCCGCTGAAGGCTTTTACTGATATCGAGAGTATTGTTCTCAAAATCAAAGTCTTTTGGTGTCAGTGCGAGAAATTCTCCAAAGCGGATACCGGAATAGTACAGTAGCAGGAAGGATACGTGTGCGGTTGCATCGTGTTCCATGGCGGAAAGTATTGTGTCAAATTCCTGCTTCGTCCAGAAATTTACTACAATTTCCCGTTTTCCCATTCGTCCGGCTTTGCGGCAGGGATTCTCGGATAAGGCGAAATAGGATACTGCATAATTGAAAAATGCGGTTATCATATTCTGCATCCGGTCAAGGTAGGAATTGGAATACTCTGCTTGAATCATCTTATTCTGCCAGGCTCTGATATCCTTGGGAGTTGATACGCCGGAGGGAAAGAAACCGCAGATGGAGCGAACCTCTTTCGGCGCAGTGGAATGGATTGAGGAACAGAAAAACTGGCTCGCCGATTATATGGAAAAGGAAATCGGCTGGAGACGCTTGTTTAAGGGTAAGAATGAACGTGGGGATTTACTTCTTTCAGACTATCGGAGGGAACGGGCGGCTGAAAAGGCGTTGGAAGCTGAGAAGGAGAGGGAACGGAATGAACTTGCTTTAGAAGCAGTTAAGAGAGATGCCGAAGAACAGCTCAGACAGTATGACAGTCAGATTAATTCCAAAGAATTAAGACTAACTCTAACGGATACCATGTTGGAGCAGAAACAGAAAGAGTTGGAAGAACTGGATGTCAGAGCGGAGCAGATAAAGAAGGAGTGCTCGGAAGCAGACGAGAAACTGACAGATAAAAAGAAAGAAGTGGAGAGGGCACAATCTGAGTTAAACAATCTGGAGGCAACGAAAGCCGAGGCTGAGGAGCAAAAACGAGTAGCGGAAGAAGTCAGGGCTGAGATTGTAGCCGGAGCAGATTATGGAGATTTGGTAGATAAGGTGGTCAATCTTACCTATGAAAACCAGAAACTTCAGGAGGAGAATCGAGGACTTCGGTACAAGCTGAATGAAGCATATGAATTCATGAAGCAGTTCGTGATAAACGGAAGGAATATGCTGGAGGTGTTCCGGGAGCGGATTGGCGAAGTGAAGGAATGGGTAAGGCAGAAAGTGGCTGGATGATATAATGATAGAAGTGTTGCAGAATGAGAAGTTAAAGATGTTTTGTGACACTTCTTTTTTAGATAAGAATATATTTTTGACTGAAACCCATGTGGTGTAAGAAACTATAAAATGATTGACAGTTTAAAACACAAAGTTTATACTTGAAATTGTAAAATTGATTTTTGAAAGAGGTACCATTATGAATGTGTCGGAGCAAATAAAAATATTATGTATACGGTCAAATATTAGTGTATCTGAGTTGGCTAGAAGGGTAGGAACATCACCGCAGAATTTTAATGCTAAACTTAAAAGGGAGACATTTACTGTTTCTGATTTAGAAAAAATTGCGGAAGTGGTAGATTGTACATTTGAAAGAAGTTTTGTATTAGAGAATGGAGATAAAATATAATGAGTAAAAAAAGAATTGATTATAGTCAATACTATTCTAATAGAGATGTTATTTCCTTCTTTTCTGGTGCGATGGGATTGGACATAGGATTGGAAAAAGCAGGGTTGAATGTGAAAATTGGACAAGATTTTGAACCAGCATGTGTAGAAACAATGAAGGCAAATGGACACGAAGTATTAGGCGGAGATATTCGAAAAATTGAACCACAACAAATGTTGGATTTAGCAGGGCTGAATGTAGGAGAGCCCTTTTTAGTATGTGGGGGTCCTCCGTGCCAACCATTTTCAACAGCAGGAAAACGGTTGGGTATCAATGATCCTAGGGGCAGTTTATTTATGGATTATATTCGTATGATTGATTATATTAAACCTCGTTTTTTTATAATGGAAAATGTGAAAGGCATAATGTCATCGCCTTTAAAACATGTTCCGATAGCAGAAAGAAATGCGGATGACCCAGAACAACAGCTTGGAACAGTATTAGATGTAATATTATCCGAATTCAATAAATTGGGATATAAAACTGTTTATGGTGTGCTGGATGCGGTAAATTATGGAGTTCCGCAATTTAGAGAAAGGTTTGTATTGATTGGAAGTAGAGACCACGAAGACATCTTTTTGCCAGTTCCAACACATTTTCAGATGCATCAAAAGGAAGAGTATAGGTGGAAAACAGTAGGAGAAGTAATCAGTGATATAGAAAATGAAAAAGGTGAATGTGCAACATTAAGCATGGAGCGAGCACATTACTTAGAAATGGTTCCGGAAGGTGGAAACTGGAAAGATTTGCCAGATGATATAAAGAAAATTGCAATGGGTGGTGCATATGAATCTGGTGGCGGAAAAGTAGGATTTTATAGACGATTATCTTATAGCCAACCAGCACCTACAGTTGTGACATCACCTGTTCAGAAAGCGACAATGATGTGTCATCCTAGAATGAATAGACCGCTGAGTGTACATGAGTATGCACGTCTTCAACAATTTCCGGAAGATTGGAAATTTATAGGAACCACAGCTGCAAAGTATAGGCAAATAGGAAACGCAGTACCGATTGGCTTGGCAGAGGCAATTGGACGTGCAGTTATTGCAACAGCAGATAAAACAGCTTTGATTAAAACGAAAAGGTTTAGAGGAACTGATATTCATAATAGAATAAAAAATGCATTGGAATTAGGAGGAAATGCGGTATGCCAATAAATAATAGTTATGATGAAAAGGCAGTGATAGAAGCAATTGCACAAGCATTAGAAACTTTCTATGCAAATTTGATTGCAAAAATAGACGAATTAAATATTCAAAAAATAATGAAAAGGAAAAATCCGTATTTATATCGAGCAAAAGCTATGCAGAATGCAGCAGAAATTGTTGAATCTGTGCTTACAGCATTTGTGAGTTCGAGTGAAGAAACCATATTTGGTAATTGTTTCTTCGAGCCTATTGCAATTGCTGCGAGTAATGGAAATAAGGCTCTTGCAGAAGGCATTGATATCATGATTCAAGATAAGGGTGAGAACACAATGTATGCGATTGCTGTTAAGAGTGGACCATCTGTATTCAATGCTGATAGTAAAAAACGCCAAGAACAAAATTTTATGGCAGCATCAAAACTTGCACAGCAAGCAAAGGCAAGATATGAGGCATATGTGGGATACTGTTATGGTAAAAAGAAAGATTCCGGTCGCGGAAAACCTAAGATGTATCAGGAACTGGCTGGAAAGAAATTTTGGACAGAATTGACCGGAGATGAAGAATTTTACAAGAAGATTATTACATATATGGGTACATTACCAGAACAGTATGTAGCACAGTACCAAGAAAGTTATAATAAAGCAGCAAATAGATTGGTGCGAGAATTCTCAAATGATTTCTGCAAAGAGGACGGCAGTATTGATTGGGAAAAACTAGTAGAGTTTAATTCAGGTGACTAATTCATGTTTTAAATACAAGGAGATAAAAATGCAGAGTAGAGTAACAATTAGTGGAAATATTGTGAGTGAATTGTCTGAAAAAATACCGTCAAATATTATTGCATTGAATGAATTAATTAAAAATGCATATGATGCGGGTGCACCAAGTGTAGAAGTGAGTTTGGATTCTACAAAAAAGAAATTGATAATAAAAGACACTGGTGAGGGTATGAATAAAAGCGATATTGATACGTTGTTTCATATATCAAACAGTAATAAAATATATGGAAGTCTTAATAAAAAATACAATAGATATGTTCAGGGTTCTAAAGGATTAGGATTTTTGTCTGTATTTAAATTTGGACATAAAGTTCAATGGGAAACGAAGAAAGACAAGGGGTATCGGTTTAGTTTGGATTATGATAGTTTAGTGGGACAATACGATATTTCAGAATGTGTTATTGAACTTATTGAAGATGATTCTATTGAGAAGGGAACAAAAATAGAAATTAGTATAGACGATTATAATATGAATTCTTTGTTGGACTACTTTAAAGAAGAAAAGAATTATAAGAAAATATTAAATGCATTTGATGATGATACTTTTGATATTAATATTAAGATTGACGGGATTGTATATAAAAGTTCATCTTCTATATAGCTTTTAGATAATGCACCAGATTATAGACTATACCAGGTTACTTACAATAACGATGATGGTAAAATAAAGTTTTTATATAATAATTTTCCTATTATTGAGGAGAAATTTTTCGTTGACTCAACAAGATATAAACTGGGATTGGAATTAGTAATATTTCAGTTGCCTCCACATGGGAAAAATAAGATTGACAGATTATATTTGAATCCTAAAAATGACTTGACTCCGTTGATGTATGTTAATTGTAATTTATTTAACAACTATGATATGTTTGATCCTAATATAATGAAAAATATTAAGACTGATTTGGTGTTAAATCAAATGATAGGTAAAATTGAAATAATTAGTGCGGATAAAGCAATTAATTTTAATTCGGATCGTTCGCAATTTCTTCAAAACGAATTGACGGATGAAATCAAGACTGTTTTACAAGAAATAAATAAAAAAATACAAACGGTTGGTTCACAACATAAAAAATATTTGAAAGAATTTAAAATTTTGACTAGTTCAGAATTGCCGGAAGAATGTGATACATATACAGATGTTGAACAATTTAGAAAATTTATTTGCAGTGATTTTGCATTTAGAGAATTAGTAGAAATAGAAAGACACAATAATAAGATTAAATTTGCTTTATGGGGAAAGGAAGTATGGGCGACTATACAAGGGAAAACGAAAACTGATAGTAAAGGGGAAAATAAGACGGGAAATGGTAAAACAATCCCTGCAATTATTCGGCTAAATGTGAATGATTACATGAAAATCCAGATTCCATCAGAACAAATCGACCTATTTAGTTATATTGCATCTGTTCGAAATAGCAAAGGAGAGGATGTTGATAAATCAAAAGTAAAAGTAAAAATTGATAATAAAGAAGTAAATAATATTTTACCAAGTATTACAAGTACAAAAAAACTAAACATAGAATATTCTTTTTTGGATTCGCAAACGGGATTAGTTATTAAAAATATAATATTAGAGTTTGTCGTGAGAATGTCAGATTTTTCTTCAGGAAAGACAAAACCTCATTTAATTATGATACCGGCTGCTCAAAATTATACTTTGAATTATAATCCATATATAAATAAAATAGTAGAACAAATTAATCAACTGGATTTAAAATCGTATAAAGAAATTATTGCGTGTTGTTTACGTTCATTATATGAAATTAGTTTGGATGCAATATCCAAGTCCACTAAGTACAGCAACTTTTTTGGAAACGAAAAGGATTTTTCAAAAAAAGTATCAATGGTAATTAAATATATAAAGAGTAACCCTAAGTATCAAAGTGAAATAGCAACCGCAGCAATGATTGATTATCATAGTTTAGGAAATATGCTTGACGAATCAGCTTATGAGACTGGGGTTTCAAAAGCACATTTGGGTGCTCATAAATCCATGACGTATATTTCTGAAATGGATGTAGATAATTTGGGCAATTTAATAGGACTTTTTTTGGTTCTTGTAAATGAAATGCTGAATAATAGCAATATACAATGATTTGATGAAAAGGATTGATACAATTATGTTGGAAAATATTGAGTATAGTGATTATAAAAAACGAGAGGACATACATGGAACTGTTCTGTATCCGGCAGTTATGATAGCACCCATCCAAAATGAAGTTTTGACTGAGTTAATACAAAAAAATAAAATAACATCTGTATTTGATCCTTTTCATGGTTCTGGAACTGCGCTATATGAAGCGATGGAGATTGATTCAAATTTGCATCTTGTAGGATGCGATATAAATCCGCTAGCCAATTTGATTACGAGAGTAAAATTAGATGGTGTATCAAAGAATATAAAAGATAGTTTGACATTACTTATTAAACATATTAATAACCCGGGTGTGGTTGAAACAATAAAATTTCCCAATATAGAAAAGTGGTTTAGAAAAGATATTATCGAAACACTTAGTATTATTAAGGCTGCTATTTTGCAGATTGAAAATGACAATGACAGACGTTTTTTTTGGATTATGCTCTGCGATTGTATTAGGAAATATAGTAATACACGAAGTTCCACATACAAATTACATAAAAAAGAAAGTGAAAAAATAGAAAGAATAGAAAATAATTTAATTAAAGATTATATAAAGGCTATTGAACAGAACTTTAAAAAATATGAGAAATGTACAGAAAATTATATTCTTTATAAGAGAGATGTATTAGGTCTGCTCAAAGAATTGCCGTCGAGAATTTTTGATATTTCTATTTCTTCACCACCTTATGGAGATAATGCTACAACAGTGCCATATGGTCAATTTTCTATGTTAGATTTATACATTATTGATAAGAGAGATTTGGAATTAGAAGGTTGGGAGTTGGACAATTATTCGATTATTGACAGAATGAGTCTGGGAGGAAATAAAAAGGAGACAAAACTAGGCGAGTTTGAAAAAGGATTAATAAAGCCATATTTAGACAAAATATCTATTGAAAAACAAGAAAAGGTAATTCGATTTTTTAATGATTATTTTGTTTGGTTAGAAGGTTTGTGCAAAGTTACGGATAAGTTTATTGTTTTAACATTAGGTAATAGAACGGTTGATCGAATTAAAATTAATTTAACAGAAATAACGCAAAAATATCTGGAGAGTAGGGAATTTAAAAATATTGAATTTGCGGAAAGAGAGATTCCAAATAAACGGACTCCAAAAGTAACCTCGATGGTTGATTTAAAACCAGTAGATTCTATGACAAAAGAGTATATTATAGTTCACGAAAGACGAAAATAATCAGTTTGGCTTAAGACAAAATAAAGGACAAATAGGACATTATAATAGGCAAGTACTATTAGAAAATAGGAACTTGCCTAAGAAAATAATATGTTTAAAATACTTCCAAACTATCCTCCGCATCCACCCATGCCTGCATCTCGCCATCAAGAGCAAGTTTTGCATATTCCAGAGGGGCATCAATCGCTAAAGCATCAAGGGCACATTGGGAATTAGGTGTTGTCCGGATTCCGGTTTCTGCTTGGGAGCAGTTGATTCGTAAGATGTATCCATTGTAGTGCGTGACATCAATGCTGTTGTACATTGTGATATTGTCAATATTGGTTGACACATTTATCTCAAAGATATCATTTCCTATGCA